>OGHL01001007.1_pt1 | contig 17819 bp, 14 predicted proteins | sample 1571391 | NCBI WGS metagenome assembly OGHL01 (sample SAMEA2581948, study PRJEB24529) | metagenome | biome: Human gut stool | place: China | collected 2011 | reverse complement strand
AAAAGATGGATAATCCGGTGTGCGAAGCTGGCATCCCGTTCCGAGTGCGTGACCATGACGATCGTCGTCCCCTGCCCGTTCAGTTCTCGAAGTAATTCCATCACCTCCGCCCCGTTTGTCGAATCCAGGTTTCCCGTCGGTTCGTCGGCAAGGATCAGCGGACAATCCGTCACCACGGCGCGCGCTATCGCCACACGTTGCTGTTGTCCGCCGGATAGCTGCTGCGGAAAATGTCCGGCACGATGGGCGATATTCATCCGGTCGAGGACTTCCATCACCTTCCGCTTGCGTTCGGACTTCCGGCAGCCAAGATAAACCAACGGCAGTTCCACATTCTCGAAGACTGTCAGCTCGTCTATCAGGTTGAAACTCTGGAATACGAAACCGATATTCCCTTTACGGAAAGCCGTCAACTGGCTCTCTCCCATATTGTCTATCTCCTTGCCGTTAAAGAAATATTTGCCGGAAGTCGGCGAATCAAGCGTTCCCAAGATATTCAATAAGGTCGACTTGCCACAGCCAGAAGGCCCCATAATGGCCACAAACTCACTCTGTTTGACCTCGATGTTCACCTCGTTCAATGCTTTCGTCTGCACCTCCTCGGTGGTGAAGACCATAGACAGATTCTCTGTTTTAATCATATTATATTTATTTAAATCATTCGTTCCTGAGAATACGCATCGGCTTCAACCGAACCACACGCCACACCTGTCTGACTACCGTCAAGAAAGCGATACACATCAACAACACAAATGCGACTCCGTACACCCACCAAGGCAACACGATATGAAAAGCATAACTCTCCAGCCATCCGTTCATCAAAACCACAGAAACAGGAAGTCCCAATACAGTGGCCAGCACCGTAAGAAGTAGCAGTTCACGTGTCAAAACAACAAAAAGACTTATTTTACCGGCTCCCAAAACCTTCCGTATCCCAACCTCTTTCACTCGTGCCAGAGTAGAAAAAAGCGTCACGACCCATAATCCCAAACAGGCCACAAAGACTGCCAATAATGACGCACTGGCAAAAATCCAACCGAAATTGCGATCCGACTTATACAAGCTATCCTGATAATCATCGAGATAGAAATAAGAAAAAAGGGCGGACGGAAAATAAGTCCGGTACATTTGTTCCACTTCAGCCAAGCGGTCAGAATTGACCGAGCCATCCATCTTGACGGATATATAAGGAGTCGCAATAAACGGGACCCGCTCTTTCAGGAAAAAGAGGATCGGCTTATACGGTTCCGCAAGCGACTGCTGATGATAATTTTTCACAACCCCGACAACTTCGAGTGGATCTTCCAGCACTTCCATCTCCAACTGCTTTCCTAACGCCTCTTCCGGAGAAGGATAACCAAGCAGACGCACCGCCTCTTCGTTCAGGACGACCTTATTCCGTTCATTGCCGTATGCTTCCGAGAAACCACGTCCACAAAGCATTTCCGGCGAATAAAGCGCCAGATAATCATAATCGACAGCAAACATCTGTATCAGCTTCACTTCGGATGGATCGCTGCCGTAAGGACGATTGGTAAAGTAGTTCGCCACCTCAACGCCCGGCACAGCACCGGAAATAGAGACACGGACAACATAAGGTATCTGTCCCAACCGTTTCTTGAAACTCTCCATTTTGACGGACATATCATCGGTAAAAGCCGGATATTTCACCACCAGTACCCGGTTCGAAGAAGCGGAAGAAGTCTCCTGCTGCATATAACGAACCTGTCCGATCACCACCAACGTACCGGAAACCAGAACGAAAGAAGCAAGAAACTGAGCCACAATCAACATCTTCCGCATCCGGTTTCCCTTACGGCCATGCAGTAATTTTCCTCGCATGATATCCGCTGGACGGATGCGTGTCAGCAGGAATGAAGGATACAGTCCGGTAAACAAAGTTCCCCCTATAAAACACGCTGCCGCCATACTCCAGAATTCCGGCAAACGGAACGCGCCGGCAGCAAAATCCAATCCTACCCAACGGCAGACAAAAGGCAACAGTACCTCGACCCACCCGAGAGCCAAGATCAAAGCCGACAAGTTCAACAACCCTGCTTCCAGCAATCCTTGCAGGATCACCTGCCGGCGGGAAGCCCCGAACGCCTTGCGAATACCAAACTCCCTGCCACGTTCCAGATAACGGGCAACCGTCAGGTTCAGCGCGTTCACCCAGCCGATCAGTAAAAGGGCGACTACCATCACCGAAAGGATACGTACAGCCATACGACTACCTTTCGCCTCTTTCTCATAAGACTTACGGGGAGTCAGATGAATATCCCGCAAACGAACCAGTTCAACCCTCCAGTCCTTATGTTTCAATGCCGCCGTCTTATATTTTTCAGAGATGGAATGGAAAGCCGCTTCAATATCGCCCGGTTTCTTTCCCGGTTCAAGCCGGACATACGTATAGACACCGTGGATATACCAAATATCGCGCCTTGCCTCCGGAATAGTCGAATAAGACAACAGGAAGTCATAATGCAGATGCGAATTATAAGGCATATCGGCAATCACGCCCGTCACCTCGAAATGCTGTTCGGACGAAGATGTACGGAAAGTCAGCACTTTGCCGATAGGATCACCACCGGCAAAATAACGACGTGCAGCACTTTCGGTAATCACCATCGTATTCGGACGGACCAACTGTCCACCCTTCTCCCCCTTGAGGATCGGGAAATTGAAGAGATCGAAAAAAGCCGGTTCGGTATAACAGTACTGTTCTTCGATAAACTGCCGGTCACCGAACGTCACCTCTTGTCCGCGATCTTGTGCCGTCACACGTACATACTGCTCTATGCCCGGAATCTCGCGATACATGGCGGGAGCATGCCCGAAAGAAGTCGTCGCCCAATTATCCGTCAAGGTTGCCCCTTCATAAAGACGGCTCTCCACACGGTAGATGCGATCCCCGTCGTGGAACGAATCGAAACTCAATTCGAACCGTACATAGAGCATAATCAGCAGCGCCGCGCCAACACAAACGGAAAGACCGAACACATTCAGGGCGGAAAGAGACTTCCGCGCCCGTTGGCTTTTGATTACTTGAGACCAATATTCCATCAGCGTAAAATTAATCGTTCATTCTCACCAAACAAGTCATATCCGGAAATAATCACCTTCTCGCCCGGTTGCAGCCCTTCCACGACCTCGTAATACTGCGGGTTCTGGCGGCCGATACGGACAGGGCGGCGGCGAGCCGTCTTCTCTTCTTCATCCACCACATACATATACTCGCCGCCGCTTGCCTGGTAGAAGCTTCCACGTGGAACAATCACCGCCTGCACGGGATCGCCCAGTTGCAGGTTCAGGTGGTAGGTTTGCCCGGCACGGATATTCTCCGGCCGGCCGGAGACAAAATGCAGGTCGGTGCGAAACTGTCCTTCCCGCACTTCGGGATAGACTTTCGTCACCTCCATATCGTACTTCTTTCCTTCACGTTCGAAGCTCGCAGGGAGACCGGGCATGACACGTTCCACATAGTGCTCGTCAATCTTGGCTTCCACCTTCAGTTCGGGCGTGATCACCTGGCCGATACGTTCGCCCTGGGCGATGGACTGGCCGATCTGGGCCTCCAGGTTCCCTAACTGCCCGTCGACGGGAGCCTTCACTTTCAGGTTTTCCAGTCGCCCGCGAACCAAGGCAAGGCTCTTCTTCATATTCCGGATGTTCTCATCCAGGCTCTGTAGCTGGCTGCTGCGGAACAGGTCGTCCTGCTCGATCCGTTCGTCCACAACGGCCAACTGTCCGAGAGCAGCCTCATAATCTTCCTCAGCCTGCAAGTAATCTTCGCGGGCCAGCAGGTTCTTCTTATACAGGCGTTCGTATTGCCTGAAACGGCGTTCCTTCTGCACCAATTCCTTACTCAGGCCGATACGGTCCTGTTTCAGCCGGAGATGTTCCTGCTCCATGCTGAGACGGGTGTTGCGAAGTTCGTTTTCCTGATAGGCCAAGTCGGCTTCGCTTTGCAGGATGCCGATGTTCAGGAGCGGGTTACTGAGGCGGAGGATCACGTCGCCCGCCCGCACCTGCGCCCCTTCCTCGATCAGGCGTTCTTCGACGCGCCCACCCTCGATGGCGTCAAGATAGATGATACGATCCGGCAGTACCTGCCCGATAACCCAGATGTAGTCGTTGAACTCTCCTTTCTGCACGGTAGCGATCGTAATGCGTTCTTTCTCCACTTTCAGGGAAGAGGAAGTAGCACGAAAAAGTAGCCAAAGCGGGCAAAGCAGCCCGACGGCAATTCCTATCAAGGAATAGATGTGTTTCTTCTTAAACCGGGACTTCCGCTCAATACGGGTGTCCATGCTATTGATTGCCATTCTTGTTGTATTTATTCGGTTCCTAAAAATGAGCCTGTGCGGTAGAAGTCTACCGTGCGGCTTTTCAACTCATACTGCAAACGGGTGCGCGACAGTTCTGCCTTGGCCAGTATATAGAGGTTCCGCTTCTCCATCAGTTCGAACACGGAGATCATCCCCTCCTCCCATTTCTCCTCGCTCTCTTTCAGCGTGACGGTGGAAGTGCGGAGTTGTTCGACCGCCTGACGGTGTTCCTCGGCGGCAGCCCGGAGTGAAAGGCAGGCGTCGTCTATTTCCTTGTAGAGGCTGAGGCGTTGCTGCTCGTTCTCGTTCCGTATCCTTTGCAGGCGGAAACGTTCCTTCCGGACATCTGTCAGGCGGGAAAGTCCGCTGAACAGAGGCAGCGAGACGCTCACGCCGATATATTTGTTCATGTTATTCTTCAACTGGTCTTTGATCGGGACGATCTCACCCAGGTCATTCCGTTCCGTGTCGTAGTAACCGGAATAGAGGCTGAATTCCGCCTTGATGGAGGGAGAGAAAGTACCGGACGCTATCGCCAGCGACTTGCGGGAGGCTTTTTCCCTCAGTTCCATAGCCCGGAATTCCGGCAGGGATGTTTCGGAGGCGGCATAGATCTCGTTGGATTCCAGTACAGGAAGCACGGGAAGTTCGCCCTCCCCACCGGGAGAGATCGCCAGCGTATCGGTATCCCGCATATTCAGCAGTTCCTTCAGGGCAAGTAATGAGAGGCGGCAACCGTTCGCCTTCACCGTCTCCTGGTAAATATCAGATTGCAGGCGCGCCTTCACCTCCTGCAAATCAGAAGGGGAACGCATGCCAAGATCCACATATTCGAGCATCTGCTCGTGATAACGTTCGCTCAACTTCCGCTGCTCGACAGCAAGCTCGTACATCTTCTTATCGAAGCAGAGGCGATAGAAAGCATCCATCACCTCGAAGGCAATCCGGTTCTCCTCGATCTGCTCCGTGAGGCCGCCGATCTGCTTGTTCAGTTTGCGGAACTGCAACCGGTTGACGCGCGTAAAGCCGTCGAACACCGGAAGCGAGACATTCAGCCCCATCGTGCTCTCTAAAAAGGAAGAGGAAGTATAGAGATTCGTTTTCGGGTCCACCGAACGCCCCAAACGTTTGCCCAATGCGCCGGTAGCACTTACTGAGGGCAGGAAATCACCATAGGCGGCGGTAAGGTCTTCCCCGGCAATCCGTGTATCCAGGCGACTGTTCCGCACGCGGTAGTTCTGTTCGACGGCATAGCGCATGCAGTCGTCCACCGTCCAGCCGGACTGCGCCCGCAGGTTTCCCGGCGAAGCCAGGAAGACGAGAAGAAAAAGAGACAAACCTCGTTTGATCGTTATCTGTGCATTCATCATGACAGAAAGAAAGCAAACGACGTGCCAGAAATGTAACATTCAGACTATCAAAAGCATTTCAAAAACACCTCTCGCCAACCGTCCAATTTTTGGACGCCCAAACGTCCAACTTTTTGACACAGGTGTCCTCCTGTCGCTCATCGAAGCATGACAAGTGCCAAATGCAACACACAAAAACAAGCTTTACCCCTCATCCCTGAGACATAAAGCCTAAACACGTAAATCAGTTATTATAAAAAACGAAGCAGTGTTATTAATGAATGTGTCTATAAGTATACTCTTTATTTTCCGTAGACAAAGGAAGGGCATATATATTGCAAGGATATGACAAGAGAAAGACAATTTAATTGAAAATAGAGAACCATGGTTTATCTGAAGCAAATCAAACTAATCAATCCGGATATCCATACGAACGGGAGATCATCTCTCCCAAGCATTTAAGATTTCCGCCACATAGACGTTATGCGGATTCCCTGCCATTGCGCTGTACCATTTCTCGTATAAGGCAGGATCAACAAAATGATCCTTATCCATCTTAGTCACGTAAAGGGTTTTGCATTCGAGCGTCAGGCGCGATTCCTCGAAACAAGGATTACCCAGATCGGTAAAATAAGGCGTCAAACCTGTCGCTGCCACCTTGTCGATATCCCGTCCCGATTTCGCCCCGCAAATCTTATGGGCAGTCTTATGCTCTTCTCCTAAAAAGGACAGCGTGAAAGCTCCCTTCGCATCGACAAACTCGCGGGTATAACGTTCCGGACGGATAAAGACGAACACTACCGGCTTGTTCCACAGGAAACCTACGCCTCCCCAACTTGCCGTCATCATGTTGAACTTGTCTTTATCACCGGCGCTTACCAGCATCCACTCTTTTCCGATAATCTCTATAAAATTGTCTTTGACCAGACTCGGTTCTATTGCCTTCATAATTTCACACCTTAGTTAATAATCTTTCAAAGATACGAAAATATTTATTTGTGTGTGCAAAATTTAATATTCTTGTCCATACAGAATATTTTCTTTAGGTTTGCATCTTAATATTCACGTAATTATCAAGACTATAAACTGCCAAAATGGAAATACTGAACAACTGGATCAGCGGGATTAACGACCTCCTATGGTCGTATGTTTTAATTATCATGCTGTTAGGATGCGCCTTCCGGTTCACTTTCAAAACCCGTTTCGTCCAGTTCCGTATGTTCCGGGAGATGATACGTGTGCTCGGTGACTCCGCCAACAAAGCCCATGAAGGTGAAAAGCACATCTCATCCTTCCAGGCATTCGCCGTATCGCTTGCCAGCCGTGTCGGAACAGGCAACCTGGCGGGAGTAGCCACAGCCGTCGCCGTAGGAGGTCCGGGAGCAGTGTTCTGGATGTGGATCATCGCCCTGTTAGGTTCGGCCAGCGCTTTTGTCGAATCTACACTCGCACAGCTTTACAAACGGAAAGGAAAAGAATCCTTCATCGGGGGGCCCGCCTACTATATGCGATACGGATTGGGACTGAACTGGATGGGCATACTGTTCGCCATCTTGATCTCCGTCACCTTCGGTTTCGCGTTCAACTCGGTACAAAGCAACACGATTTGCGCCGCCATGCAAGGTTCGTTCGGTTTCGATCCGAGGATCGTAGGCGCGGTACTGACCGTACTGACACTTGCCATTATCTTCGGAGGAATCCAGCGAATAGCCAAAGTCAGCAGCGTGATCGTCCCCGTAATGGCATTGGGATACGTGGCGCTCGCCTCGGGGATCGTACTGTTCAATATAACGGAACTGCCGGCCGTCATCAAACTGATCGTAAGCAGCGCTTTCGGATGGGAACAGGCGGCAGGCGGTACGATCGGTGCCGCTCTGATGCAAGGGATCAAGCGCGGCCTGTTCAGCAACGAGGCAGGTATGGGATCGGCTCCGAACGTAGCGGCCACGGCATCCGTCACACATCCGGTCAAACAGGGATTGATCCAGACTTTGGGTGTTTTCACCGACACCCTGCTGATCTGTACCTGCACGGCTTTTATCATCCTGTTCAGCGGGGCGCCGTTGGACGGTTCGGTAAACGGGGTACAACTGACACAGCATGCCCTGACGCTCGAAGTGGGAAAAGCCGGAGGGATATTCGTTGCCGTAGCGATCTTCCTGTTCGCTTTCAGCAGCATTATCGGGAACTACTATTACGGGGAAGCGAACATTCGTTTCATCACACCGAAAAAAAGCGTGCTCTATATCTACCGTCTGGCGGTCGGCGGTATGGTGATGTTCGGGGCGCTAGCAAGTCTGGAACTCGCCTGGAGCCTGGCGGATATCACGATGGCTTTCATGACGATCTGCAACCTGTTCGCCATCTCGTTACTGAGCAAACAGGCCTTCCTGCTGCTGCACGATTACATTGCTCAAAAACGTAGCGGGATCAAGAGCCCTGTGTTCGACAAGAACAAGCTGCCGGAACTGAAGGACAAGGCGGAATGCTGGTAAACGCTTCTTATTGGTAGATCAGACTGAACAACCGTTCAGGTGCAAAGATCTCGTTGGCGACCTCTCGTATCTCTCCGGCGGTCAGCTTCTCCACCTTGGCGAAGACTTCCGGCAGGGTGTCGTAGCGGTTATAATGGAGAAAGCTCTTACCCAGCCCCAAAAACAGGCCTTCCCGATTATCGCCGGAGACGCCCAATTGTCCGATCACCTGCTTCTTGGCCGCCGCCAACTGGGTCGCGGTCAGCTTCACCTCACGCAGCTTCGCCAGTTCCTTGTAAACAAGCCTGATCGCCTTCTCCTTGTTCTTCGGATCAGTCCCGAAGTAGATGCTTGCCAGCCCCGTATCGGTATAAGAAGTCACGTTCGATTCGACGTTATAGACAAGCCCGTTCTTTTCCCGGAGAGAGACATTCAAACGGTTGTTCATGCCCGGCCCTCCCAAGAGGTTATTCAGCAAGAACAACGGCAGGCGTTTCTCATCGTGCATGCTGTATGCCCGTCCCCCGATCAGCACATGCGCCTGATGGGTATCCTTGTGTATCTGGCGGCTGACGGGAAGGAGCTCGCCGGGTGCCGTCCGGTTACGTGCCGCCATCGGGAAAGCGATATCCGACAGGGTGCTTTCCGCCATCTGCACGATCTTCTTGAACGGAATCCGGCCCATCGAGAAGAACACCATGTTTTCGGGGGCATAGAACCGCCTCATAAACGACTTGCCGGACTCGCTGCCGAAACCGAGCAGCGACTGCTCGTCTCCCAAGATGTTATGTCCCAACGCATGTCCGTCGAACAGCAAATTCTCGAATTCATCGAAGATCAGTTCCGAAGGGCTGTCCTCGTATGAATTGATTTCGTCCAGGATCACATCCACCTCCTTCTCGATCTCCTGCTCCGGGAACTGCGAATGGAACACCAGGTCGGACAGCAGTTCGAAAGCCCTCCGGAAATGCTCTTCCATAAAAATAGAATAGACGAAAGTCTCCTCCTTTGTGGTATAGGCGTTCAGCTCCCCTCCCACATTCTCCATCCGATTCAGGATATGCCAGGACTTACGCTTTTCCGTCCCCTTGAATATCATGTGTTCGACAAAGTGAGCCAAGCCAAATTCATCCATTTCCTCATCCCGTGTCCCGGCATTCACGGCAAACCCGCAATACGACACCGGGGATGCAGAAGGAAGATGTACGATACGCAAACCGTTCGGTAAAATATGTGAGAAGTAATCTTTTTCCATGATCCATTCATTAGGAGGCACAAAAGTACAAAAATATAGGTCATTCCATGTGCAGGTATCATTAAAATAGATACTTTTGCACTTTGTTAAGTTCATAACACCATATAGAATCATTTTAAAGGCTATGATAAACGAAGCAATCTCATCCATTCTGCAACAGGAAGCTGAAGCAGTACGCAATATTCCGATAACCGACGGCTATGAAGAGGCTGTGACACTCATTGTGAAACATGTACACGAACTCGGAGGGAATCTGATCACCAGCGGTATGGGAAAAGCAGGACAGATCGCCATGAACATCGCGACCACCTTCTGTTCGACCGGCACGCCTGCCTACTTCCTGCATCCCAGCGAAGCACAACACGGCGACCTCGGCATCGTCCGCAAGAACGATGTCATGCTGCTCATCTCCAACTCCGGTAAGACACGCGAACTGCTCGAACTGGTGGAGCTGACACGCGGTCTCGTACCGGAGATGCAGTTTATCGTTATCACCGGCAACCCCGACAGCCCGCTGGCAGCCGAAGCGACGATCTGCCTGCCGACCGGTGCGCCGAAAGAAGTGTGTCCTTTAGGCCTCACCCCCACCACATCGACCACGGTCATGACGGTGATAGGCGACCTGTTGGTAGTCGGCACCATGAAACACATCAACTTCGGCTATCCCGACTATGCCAAACGGCATCACGGCGGTTACCTGGGTTCGAAAAGCCGCGAACAGTGTAAAACCGTAAACAAATAAAGAGCATGAGGAAGGTAATCGGCATCGGGGAAACCATTCTCGACATCATCTTCAGGAACAACCGACCCCATACGGCAGTGCCCGGCGGATCGACCTTCAACGGCCTCATCTCGTTAGGACGCCTGGGTGTACCTGTCTCTTTCATCAGCGAAGTGGGAAACGACCATGTCGGCGACATCATACGCGACTTCATGAAGGAAAACAACCTTTCCACCCGCTACGTCGACCGTTTCCCGGATGGCAAAAGCCCGATTTCGCTCGCGTTCCTGGACAACGACAGCAATGCCGACTACACTTTCTACAAGGATTATCCGAAGCAACGCCTCGACGTGCCCCTGCCGGAGATCAACGAAGACGACATCTTCATCTACGGCTCCTATTACTCACTGAACCCGGCGCTTAGGGAACGGATGGTGGAATTTCTCGACTATGCACGCCAGCGCAAGGCGATCCTCTACTACGACCCGAATTTCCGCAAGGCGCACGCCCATGAAGCGATACACCTCGCCCCGACATTGCTCGAAAACTTCGAATATGCCGATATCATACGCGGCTCGGACGAGGACTTCCTCAATATCTTCGGGGAGGCCGACAGTGAAAAAGTCTACACCGACCATATCCGTTTCTACTGCGACCGTTTCATCACCACTCACGGAGCCGGAGGCGTGAACCTCTACCACGGCGACCTGCGCCTTCATTTCGACTCGCCCTCCATCCGCCCGGTCAGTACGATCGGAGCCGGCGACAACTTCAATGCTGGCATCCTCTACGGTCTGTTAAAAAATAATGTCCGTCACCGTGACCTCGCCACCCTCCCGAAAGAGACATGGGCGAATATCATCCGGTGCGGGATCGATCTGGCAACCGAGGTTTGCCGCAGCTACGACAATTACATTTCTAAAGAATTCGCAACCTCCTACCTCTCCCAGTCTTAAATATCATTAACCGGGAAGATAAAGGGGTATAAAGACACGTGTTTTTCACTATCTTTGCTTTGCATGAGTAGTAGAAGTATGATATTGAAACGGATTCTTTTCTTGTTCACCAGTGTGGCCTTATTGGCAGGATGCAGCTCCGGCAGAGCACCTGAAATTCGTGCCATATGCCTGCGTGACGACATCGGCAACTATATTATCAAATGGGAAACAGACCCCCATACCGACGGGACGATGAAACTTTATGTATCCGACACCCCCAACTCCTTCGACATGTCGCGACCGTGCAGCTATGCCGACATCAATGACGGGAGAGTGACCTACATCACGAACGACAACATCACCCGCAAATATTTCCTACTGTCTTTCAACGACAAATATTACCGCACTGTCGGCGCCCGCTCGGTACAGATGGACAGCGTCCAGAACCTGCGCGACATAGGAGGCTACTTCAGCGAACACGGGAACCGTATGACCGGCTGGGGCAAGATATTCCGCTCGGGCGAGCTCAAGGCACTTAGCCGCAACGACACGATCCGGCTGGATAACCTGAAGATCAAAACTGTCATCGACCTACGGGGAGAAGACGAAATAGCCCTCGCTCCGGAAAAATATGCAGGGGCGAACATCATCTCCATCCCGATCCCGGTAAAAGGCAAAGAACAGATCACCCGACGCCTGGAAGAAGGACGCATACGCAAAGGCGACGGGCTCGTGTATATGCAGGACACCTATATCAGCTATGTGACGGACAACAGCGAACAATTCGGCAAAGCCCTGAAAGTCTTTCTCGACAAGGACAACTACCCGATCCTCGTGAACTGCTCGATGGGAAAAGACCGTGCCGGCTTCCTGACGGCCATGCTGCTGACAGCCCTCGATGTGCCGGAAGAAACGATCATGAAAGACTATATGGCTTCCAACAACCACATAGACCTGCGCAGCCTTGCCTATATGGCACGCAACCTCAATACGGACGCCCAGGAAACCATCACCGTGCTGCTCGGTGCAAACGAGACATGGCTGGATCTGGCCTTCCATAAAATAAAGAAAGAATATGGTTCGACCGACAAATATCTGTCGAAAGGATTGCATCTCACGGAAAAAGAGCGCGATACATTAAAAGATATCATACTAAACTAACCGGTATCCAAATTATTTGCGTACCTTTGTCCCCACTCTGAATTTATTATATATACATATATCACATTTTGAAAACATTTGAAGAATTAGGAGTTGCCGCACCAATACTGAAGGCAATTCAAGAAATGGGCTACGAATCGCCCATGCCGGTACAGGAGGAAGTGATTCCTTTCTTACTGGGAGATGACAACGACGTAATTGCATTAGCACAAACAGGTACGGGAAAGACAGCCGCTTTCGGCCTTCCGATCCTGCAAAAAATCGATGTAACTACATACCAGCCCCAAGCACTCGTACTTTGTCCCACCCGCGAGCTATGTCTACAGATCGCCGACGACCTGAACGACTACTCCAAGTATATCGACAACCTGAAGGTCCTCCCGGTATACGGAGGTTCCAGCATCGAGAGCCAGATCAAGACGCTGAAGCGTGGCGTGCACGTGGTCGTAGCCACTCCGGGACGCCTCCTGGACCTGATGAACCGCAAGACGGTAGACCTCAGCCTGGTGAAGAACGTCATCATGGACGAGGCGGACGAGATGCTGAACATGGGGTTCACCGACAGCATCAACGCCATCCTCGCCGAAGTGCCGGAGAACCGCAACATGCTGCTCTTCTCGGCCACCATGCCGAAAGAGATCGCCAACATCACGAAGAAGTACATGAAGAATCCGAAGGAGATCGTGATCGGCAACAAGAACGAAGGAAACAAGAACATCCGCGATATCTATTATATGGTACAGGCACGCGACAAGTACCTGGCTCTGAAACGCATCGCCGACTTCTACCCGAACATCTACGGCATCGTCTTCTGCCGTACCCGCAAAGAGACGCAGGAGATCGCCGACAAACTGATACAGGACGGCTACAACGCCGATTCGCTGCACGGCGAACTGAGCCAGGCGCAGCGCGACTACGTGATGCAGAAGTTCCGCGTCAAAAACATCCAACTCTTAGTTGCTACCGATGTAGCTGCCCGCGGCCTGGATGTGGACGATCTGACACACGTGATCAACTACGGCCTGCCCGATGAAGTGGAATCCTACACGCACCGTCGTGGCCGTACGGGCCGTGCGGGAAAGACGGGTATCTCCATCTCCATCTGCCACGTGAAGGAGAAAGGCAAAATCCGCGAGATCGAAAGGATCATCAACAAGAAATTCGAGAAAGGCGAAATGCCTACCGGACATGCTATCTGCGAAAAGCAGCTTTTCAACCTCGTCGACCAGATCGAAAAGGTGAAGGTGAACGAGGAGGAGATCGCCTCCCTGATGCCCCAAATCTACCGCAAGTTGGAATGGCTGGACAAGGAAGACATCATCAAACGTGTCGTTTCGCTCGAATTCAACCGTATGATCGATTACTACAAGGACGCCGACGAGATCCAGCAGGTAGACGAACGTTCCTCTCGCAGCGAACGGGGCGAACGCCGTGCACATGCGGCCGAAGAGGGCTATTCGCGTTTCTTCCTCAACTTCGGCAAGGCCGACGGCCTCTATCCGAACCAACTGATCGAACTGGTCAACAAATGTGTGCCGGGCAAGGTGCGCATCGGCAAGATCGACCTGTGCGAAAACTTCTCTTTCTTCGAAGTGGAAGAGGGTGAAGCCCAGCGCGTGATGGACAGCATGAACGGGTTCGAAGTGGACGGACGGCGCATCTCCGTCGAACCTGCACAGGGCAAAAAAGAAGAAGGCGGACGCGGTGGCAAACGCAGTTACGGCGGACGGCGCAGCGATGACGGCTACAAAGGCAAACGGGGTTCCAAAGACAGTGGACGCCGGGGTGGAGACCGTTCGGACCGCACCTTCCGCAAAGACGAACGCGACAGCGACCGCCCGTGGAAACGGACTGCCGCCGCACGCGACGCTCGTAAGAAAAGACGTTTCTAATCCTCCTCCCTCACGCTAACAGAAACAGGAGACCGCAGCATACATCAGCAATCCCCAGCCGGCAACGACGGGGAGTTGCTGTTTTTGTTTCCGCTTCCCGTCATGTCTCTCTCCGTATCCCCGTACCCCGAGAGTGTCAACAGGGCTCCCAAACACCCCAACACGACCTCCGAACGGCCCTCCCACAAAGCCAGCAGGCCCAATACCATCAGGTACAAGCGAAGGCAATGCGGGTTGCACAATCGCCGGAAACATTTCCTGCCCGCCAGACGCGGGTGGAACCGGCTCGTTTTCCTCTTCCTTTCCATCCGGACGCTTCTTTTTAAAGTTCAACAAAAAGCCCAACAAGGCTCTGATAAATGCAAGGATTTTTCTTAATTTATTCATGACTGATGATTTGATGATTCATTACTTCTTTCATTCCGGGGGATGCATCATTTATATCTTCATGCCACCATCCCCTCATCCCAATCCATCATCCTCCCGATCTCCTCCTCAAGAGCGATGATGCTGTGGCGGTAGCGTTCGCGGTTATCCCCGTTCAGTTCGCTTATGTAGGGACTGTAAGCGATCTCTTTAGCATAGGCTTCGGGGATGCGGCTAAAGCTCCAGGCACGGTGGTAGCCGGTATGGATCAGGCGGGCGAAATCGAAGAAAGACATCCGGGGCGATGTGTAATGCCGGAAATAATGGACCATCCCGCCGGCCGTCTCCAGCTCCACCCGTTCGCCATGCCACCAGGCGTTAGACGCCCCGTAACCCATTATACCGAAATAGTTGTTATGCTCCGTCGCCAAGCAGGAGGTCCCCCACCCGCTTTCAAGCGCTCCCTGAGCCAGAATGACACGCGGGTTCATATCGAACGCACGTCCCGCCTCTTCAGCGGCAGCCCGGCACCTACGGAGGTAAAATATCTTCTTATCCATCTTTCCTAATCTTTTTTCTTTTTAATCATTTTCCTTTTTATCCGGGGGATGAATCCCCCGGCAAGAGAGAGCCAATCTATTAATCCCCCGCAAGAGAGAATTTATCAAGGCATTTGCTTGTTCAACAGGCAAATATTTATTATCTTAGCGGTTATAAACCAAGCGGTTCGCCGCATCAAGAAACACACTGTACAATCATGGAAAACTCCTTCAATCAGAACAGGGTCTACGGATGGGGCGAACTCGCCCAACTCTACTTCCCGAACATCTCCCAAAAGAGCGCCACCGGCCAACTGCTGAAATGGATTCGCGTCAGCGACAAACTGATGCACGACCTGGAAGAGGCCGGATGGCACCCCGGACTAAAATACCTCACTCCCCGCCAACGGGACTACATCGTGGGGCACCTCGGAGAACCGTGAAGAGGTGAAAGTTATTTATACAAACGCGAAGCTCAACTTTCAACTCTCAACTAATCAAAGCTCTCCCGGTCTCTCTTCCTCGCCCCCGCCCGAAGGAGTGGACGGAGTTTCGGGAACGATCTTTTCGAAGGTGTAGTTGCTGATCGCATCCCGCAACTGCTTGCCCGGACGGAACAGGATACGTTTGCTTTTGATCAGGGCACTGTTGAACTCCTTCTCGGTCAGCGTGCCGGTACTGCCGAACTGCAACTGGAAATTTCCCAATTCGCCGACCTGCACCACTTCCCCTTTGCCGAGACTGCGCCGCATGACCCGTATCAACTCGTCCAGAATCAGCTTCACATCCCCCGCCGAGGCAGTGGAACCTTCGGCGATCAAGTCGCATAACTCCTGGATACCGACCGTCCCCGCCGCTTTCGCATTCGCATAATATAACTTGGCATCCGCCTCTGCTCCCTTGCGCATATCCTTACGCAACACTAACTTGTACTTTGCTGGCATACGTTTCTTTGTTTTTTTTAATTAAACCTCTAACTCTTAATCACATAACAAAGATACGACACACCTGCTCCGCCACGGGGAACAACTGGTCAGGAGAGGGAGTGAAGAGGAAAGATGAGGAAAAAGAAGGAGGATCTCTCTTTTGCCAGGGGATAAATCCCCCGGTAAAGGTGTTCTTCCTGCTTATTACACCCTATCTTCTTCTGCCCTATAGAGAAAACAATTTTCCCCTATAAAGCATCCCGACATGCTCCATAGGGGAGGAAGGGAAAAGGGAGAACGGACAACTACGGACACAACGGACACCCGATATATTTATTTTCCGGGAGGAGTGTTTTTCTGATACTGTCCAGGTGTCATCTTCTTGATATACACCGGAATAATCTTCGCGATAAAGCGGCGTGCCGTGCGTTCGCCTATCCCTTCGAGGGCAGCGAGGCGGTAGACTTCGGACAGGGTGAAGGAAGAAGGGAGGGCGTCGTAGACGGAGCGGAATTTGAGGGGTAACGTCAGTTCAGGCTGATCCTGCGGGGCGCGTAGCTGCGTCATCAGGAGGCGGCTGTGCTCGAGGCAGCACAAGGTGATCGCCAGGGCTGCCGCGAAATGGCTGTCCGAACAGACACGAAGGCCGGGGATATAGTCGTCCTCGGCCGCCACCTCGAGGGCGGTGAAAAGCATGCAAAGGCGGTAGGTCATCAACCCGTAGCGTTTCACCACCGAAAGAAACTCCTCGCCTCCGAACAGGTCCGACTCGCGCAGCAAATCCGCAAAACAACGGTTCAGCTTCGACCACTGCGCAAGGCTCAGACCGACCTGCAAGTTGCGTTTCCGCAGACGCACGGCCATCCCCCTCACCTGCTCCGAGAGCGAAGCGATATGCTTCACAAAGTCGGCTCCACCCCCTTCGGGCGACACGTCCTGCCAGACGGCACGCGAACGGCAGGTGTAGAGCAGCAGGCGGCTCATCAACCCGTTTTCGGCATCAGGTATCAGACGGGAGAACTGTCCCGGCGTACCCGCCAGCAGGAGGGCGACGGTGGGACGGTCGACGAGGATCATCTCATTGTCGCCTTTGCGCGACGACGACACAGGTTCGTGGTGGAACGCCTTGCGGAGGAGGTCGTCAAACTGCCCGTAGTCCTGCTTAGTCGCCGTAATCAGCGTGTCGATCTCGCTGTCCACGATCAGCAGGCCTGCCTCACCGTTGTCGCGCAGGTGGACGAGTAGCTTCGCCTTCGTCACCTGGCCCGACACGACCAGGTAGCGGACGTAGGCCGGCTTCGGGGCATCCTTCACCGACATGGACTTATGCTTGCCCCGAAGCTCCGCCTTCTTGGCCTCCCAGTCATCGAGTGCCTGCTGGTACTCCTGTACCTCACGTTCGCTCTCGGTCTTGATGAGCGTGGCGTAATGGTCGGCCAGATGGCGCATCTCATCGACACAACCCTTCCCGTTGGCTGCCGGAGCCACCTCGACCGTATAGAGATGCGGGGTCAGCCATTTGCGACGGTAATAGCCGTGCACACCGGGCAGGCAGGCGCTCAGGACGGTACAGGCGGCGAGCACGCCCATGTCGCGCTCGCGTACGTCGGCATAGTAACGGACCGCTTCGCGGATGACTGGCGGCAGCTTCTCCAAGAGGTCGTCCGGAAGGCAGGGCGTCTGCTTCCGAAGCTCCTCCCCTTCCTTTTCCAGGTCCTTTTCGGAGGGGTTCGGGATTTCAGATGCATGGGGTGCCGTTCTGTCCGCAATTTGTCCGTTAGCAAAGACTTTCGTCCCGTATTCTCCCGTATGAGACTGATAGGCAGAATGTAACGCCTGATCTATCTCTTGCGCCCAAAACGAAGGAGCT
>OGHL01001005.1_pt1 | contig 17824 bp, 12 predicted proteins | sample 1571391 | NCBI WGS metagenome assembly OGHL01 (sample SAMEA2581948, study PRJEB24529) | metagenome | biome: Human gut stool | place: China | collected 2011 | reverse complement strand
CACCGACTGGGCCATCAACACCAGCAAGCTCATGGCCAAGGCCAAGCTGATGGACAAGATCGACGGCTCCGTCAATCAGGTCCTCACCCGTGAGAAGGCCGCTCAGATGACTCTGAACGCCCTCAAGACCCCCACCGTGGAGTACACCACCAAGGGTTCCTCCGTCACCGTCAACGGTGCTGAGATCAACTTCGGCGCGTCCGTTCCCACCTATGTGACCAACACCATCGCCAAGGAGCAGACCATCTCCAAGGATAAGCTCACCAACTCCGGCGAGTACACCATCGAGCTGGGCGAGAAGCTCTACAAGGATCTCAAGCTCGTCAAGGACACCACCGATGCTTTTGAGCGTCCCACTCACGAGTGGTACCTCAAGACCACCAAGATCGGTGCCTATGCCGAGGCTGCTGATCTCGAGTACACCGCTGCTGTCAAGGTCGGCACCATCTATTCCGACCTCGGCCTGAGCAAGGGCATCAGCAAGGCGAAGACCACCGTTTATGAGGATGGTGCTCGCGTTACCGGCGGCGCTGACGACTATGATATCGTCAAGGGCGATATCACCAACAAGTTCGGCGGCAACGGCGCGCAGACCTTCGTCTACTATGACGACGATGCCAAGTCCGTGACCATCGTTATCATCAACACCTACGTCGCCAAGATCGCGGCTGTCCGTGCGGCTACCACCACCAAGGACGCTTATGTTGTTCTGAACACCGGTGATTCCTTCACAAAGCCCACTTCCGCCGTTGGCAACTATGAGACCGACGCGTTCGCCAAGGACGATATCGTTGCCTACACCTATTCCAAGAAGTCCGGCGATGACGGCGTTCAGTCCATGTACCTGACCGAGAAGGTCACCGGCAAGATGAGCACCTACACCACCACCGGTTCTGTGACCGTTGACGGCACCAAGTATGATGCCAGCACGAAGTCCGCTGCCAACATCTACGGCTTTGCCAACTCTGTTGACCGCAATACCGAGGTTTCCGTCTATCTCGACCAGTTCGGTTACGGCCTGTATGTCGATGCTGACACAACCGCCCAGTATGCTGTCGTCCTCGCTTATGAAAAGGCGCTCAGCACCCTGCGCAATGACCGCGCTAAGCTCCTCTTCACCGATGGTACCGTCAAGACCGTTGATGTTGAGAAGAATTCTACTGCTGTCGCTGCGTATACCGCTAACGATGCGGTTGTAGGCCCTTACGATATCGTTGCCTACACGATCGACAGCGACGATGTTTACACTCTGACCTTGAAGGCTGACTCTCAGACCTCCAAGAGAGGCGGTGCGTTCGTCCTGACGAACGGTAATAATGTTTTCGAAATTGCTGAAGGCAATAAGATGAACATTAAGAATAGCTCTGGCAGCTCCAAGCACACCAAGTACGCCGACGGCGAGACCATCTTCCTGGTTGCTGATGTGACCGATGCCGCGAAGCCCATCTACAGCGTGTTCACCGGCTTTGCAAATGTCCCCACCACGACTCAGTCTGGATCGGCTACCACGGTTGCTGTGTTCGCCAAGGACAACAGCCACGATGCCGTTGCGGATGTTGTCTTCATTCTGAAGGACAGCACCGTCACCATGACGAGCGACAATAAGGATCTCGTCTTCATCAAGGGCAATGATAATAAGGTTTCCTACACCACCGCTTTGGGCAACTACTATGAGTACGATGCCATTATCAACGGTGAGGAGACCACCATCAAGACCACGAGCGCCTTTGATAAGGCTACCCTTGGTTATGGTCCTCAGTATAACGAGAAGGGTCTGCTTGTCAGATTCGAGGCTTATGCCTATGATGGCGATCAGCATGGCTCCGTCTATTATGATGGGACCAACGGCACCAAGGCTGTCAAGAACAGTGTTATCGCCCTGAACGGCACTTATTATGCTGTCGCCAGCGACTGCGTCGTTTACATGATCAACACTTCCGGCGAACTGACCAAGGTCGACATCACTTCTGTCACCGAGGATGGCAATGACGAGGTTTGGTTCAAGATCAACGATAAGGATCAGCTCTCTGCCCTCTACATCAAGGTAAAGGATGCTCCCACGACCGTCGATCCTGCCACCTCCGGCGAGCTGACTCTGAAATCCGTTGAATACACCACTGGCAAGTATACTGTTAAGTATCAGTCGACTGTGGATCTTGACACTGCTGATACCTACACTGTCAGCATTGCTAAGAATGGTATCACCATCACGAGCGCTGACGACCACATTAGCAGCCCCGTTGCTGCGGGTTCCGAAGCTTCTGTTGATCTGAGTTACAATGCGTCTAGCCCCGCTGGCACGTACACTGTGACTCTGACCATCAAGGACGATTCCGCTAACAAGACCTACTCTGTTGTCAAGACCATGGTCATCGGCTAATTGCCAAACAAATCGAGGCTCATCTGAGTTGAGATGAAGAAAAGGGCCGCTCCTTTCGGAGCGGCCCTTTCTTTTCCTCACAGCTTTAAGCCATAGATATGCACTTTTGAGCCGGCCAGCAGAGGGTTGTCGTTTTCGCTGAACAGGCAAAAATCCAGCGTGTTCAGGTGTGTTGTACCGGCGTCCAGATCGGGTGTGCGGGAAATCACGAAGTTTTTCGATGCGCCGATCTCGGCGGATGCGCTGAAAAAGAACACCGCCGGCAGGCGTGGGATCGCCACGATCTCACGCGCGCCAAAATGAGAAATGTCGTTTTTGCCGGTATTGACATACATCAGCGAATCGAAAGATGTGGCTCTGTTGTTCTGTGCATAGCCGGTGTTTTTGCCATTGACACGCAGATAAGCAAACTGCGAGTTGTTGGTTTCGAGGTAAGGGTAAATAAGCAGTTTGGCATACTGAGTAAGGTCAATGCTGCTGACATCGACCTGCCATGTGTGCGTACTTTCTTCAAGTGTCGCCGTCATGAGCTTCACGAGCGCATCGCCCGCGACGCGGGCGGTGGTCTCCGCCGCAATGGCGTCGGCGTTGGCCTTGAGCGCGGCGTCGAGCGTCGCGGTCATGTCGTTGAAGTCCTTCATCTGGACGCGGTCGGTTTTCTCCCACTTGGGGAGCTGGTAGTTGGTGGTTTTTGTCATGCTTCCTCCTGTTTTTTACGCCCTGCGATCAGGGCAAGGTTTGTTTTCAAGCCGCCCTGCCGGGGGCGGCCGATGGTGTATGATTCAGTTTTTCGTGTAAAATTCCGAGGTTTCCGCCGGTTTTATGATTTTTTCTTACGGCGAAAATATCTCGAATCACTTGTAAGAGTGATTCGCCCGTTTGGTGTCCACTTGTGTGCAACGAGGGCAAAAAAATTTCCGGCTTGACATTTTCGCCCGCCGGATTATAATGAAGATAGCAAGGGACGCTGCTGTATCGGCAGTTAGCCCTCAAAAATCAACACAGGTTTATCTATGTTGACCGCTCGGGTGCCAGCCGGGCGGTCAACACGCTTTTGGGGCTATGTAGATCATGACCGCAAGGATCACGATGAAGCATATCGCGAAACGCAGGGCTCGCGCCCGGCGCCCGTTTCCCATCTGCATCACCCCCTTTCGCAAGGGAGTGGCTAACCGCCGCAATACAACAGCGTCCTTGAGACGATTGTACCATACCGCACAAAAAAGTCAAGCCCTCCCGGCCAGGAGGGCTTGCTGCGTTTACAGGCTGATCGCGCCGTCGGCGCTTTGCGCATCCGCGAGCAGGGGCGCGCACTCGGACAGAAAGCGCTCGACCTGCTGCGCGCAGCGGCCGGTGTAGAGCGCGGGGTCCATGACGGCGTCGAGCTCCGCGCGGGTCATGCCGAAGGCGGGGTCAGCGGCGAGACGGTCGAGCAGATCGCAGCGCTCGCCCTCCTTCATGCGCGCGGTCGCGGCCATGGAATGCTGCCGGATGCGCTCGTGCAGCTCCTGCCGGTCGCCGCCGCGCTTGACGGCCTCCATCATGATGTTCTCGGTGGCGAGGAAGGGCAGGTATTCGCGGATGGTGCGGTCGACGATCTTCTCGTTGACGTGCAGACCGTTGGTGACATTCTGGCACAGGCGCATCACGGCGTCCGCACAGAGGAAGCCCTCGGGCAGGGCGATGCGGCGGTTGGCGGAGTCGTCGAGCGTGCGCTCGAGCCACTGGACGCTCGCGGTCATGGGGGCGTTGGCGGCGTCGGCCATCAGATAGCGGCTGAGCGAGCAGATGCGCTCACAGCGCATGGGGTTGCGCTTGTAGGCCATGGCGGACGAGCCGATCTGGTTTTTCTCGAACGGCTCCTCGACCTGCCGGTCGTGCTGAAGCAGACGGATGTCGTTCGCCATGCGGTAGGCGCTCTGCGCAAGGGAGGAGAGGACGTTCAGGATGCGGCTGTCGGTCTTGCGCGGGTAGGTCTGGCCGCAGACGGAGAAGCAGCGGTCGAAGCCGAACTCTGCGGCGATGCGGCGGTTCATCTCGTCGATCTTCGCGCCGTCGCCGTCAAAGAGGTCCATGAAACTGGCCTCGGTGCCGGTCGTGCCGCGGCAGCCGAGGAATTTCAGCGTGGCGAGAATGTGGTCGAGTTCCTCAAGATCGCTGAGAAAATCCTGCATCCAGAGCGCTGCGCGCTTGCCGACGGTCACAGGCTGTGCGGGCTGATAGTGCGTGTAGCCGAGGGTAGGCACGGCGGCGTATTCGCGCGCGAACGCGGCGAGATTTGCCAGTACGCCGAGCAGCTCACCGCGCAGATAGCGCAGACCGTCGCGGTAGAGAATGAGGTCGGCATTGTCGGTGACGTAGCAGCTCGTCGCACCGAGGTGGATGATGCCGGCGGCGGACGGCGCGGCCTTGCCGTAGGCGTAGACGTGCGCCATCACATCGTGGCGCACCTCGCGCTCGCGCTGCTCGGCCACGGCGTAGTCAATGTCGGTGATGTGCGCTTCCAGCTCCGCGACCTGCCCGGCGGTGATGGGCAGCCCCAGTTCGTGCTCCGCGCGGGCGAGCGCGGTCCACAGCCGCCGCCATGCCTGAAAGCGCATATCGGCGGAGAACAGGTGCAGCATATACGGCGACGCATAGCGCGACGACAGGGGAGATTCGTAAACGTCTTTGCTCATGGCTCGTTCCTCTTTTCTGATTTACTTTATTGTACCGAAAAATCCGCGGCTTGTCCACCCGAAAGAAAATGGAACGGCGCTGCCGTTCCATTTTTTCTTATCGGAGAATGAGGCTTTCTCTTTCCGCGCCGACGGAGACATAGCCGATGGGACAGCCGATGGCCTTTTCCACATATTCGACGTAGCTGCGCGCGGCCTCGGGCAGATCCTCCCAGCGGCGGGCGCCGGAGATGTCACACTGCCAGCCGGGCATATACTCCATGACGGGCTTGGCGCGGTCGAGGAGGACGGGGAAGGGGAAATCGTCGGTCTGCACGCCGTCGATCTCATAGTGGGCGCACAGAGGGATCCTGTCCATGTAGCTGAGCACGTCGAGCTTCGTGAGGGCGATGCTCGTCGCACCCTGCATCTCCACGCCGTAGCGCGTCGCCACGAGGTCGATGGGGCCGACGCGACGGGGACGGCCGGTCTTTGCGCCGAACTCCGCACCGGCCTCGCGCAGCTTTGCCGCTTCATCGCCGAACCACTCGCAGGTGAAGGGCCCCTCGCCCACGCAGGAGGAGTAAGCCTTGACCACGCCCACGACCTCGTCGAGCTTTGCGGTGGGCAGACCCGAGCCGACCGGCGCATAGGCGGCGATGGCGTTGGAGGAGGTGGTGTAGGGATAGATGCCGTAGTCCAGATCGCGCAGCGCGCCGAGCTGTGCCTCGAAGAGAATGCGCTTGCCGTTTGCCTGCGCCTCGCGCAGGAACGCCGTGGTGTTGGCGACAAAGGGCTTGATCTTCGCGCCGAAGTCGTCGATCCACGCCGTCAGCTCGTCCATGGTATAGCCCTTTGCACCGTAGACGCGGGTGAGCGTGAGGTTCTTCCACTCGAGCAGGTCGGCCAGATGCGCCTTGAGGTGCTCGGGGTGGAGCAGCTCGCCGGCGAGCACGGTCTTTTTTTGATACTTGTCGGAATAGAACGGCGCGATGCCCTGCTTGGTGGAGCCGTACTTCTTGTCCTTGAGGCGCGCTTCCTCCAGCGCGTCGAGTTCGCGGTGCCAAGGCAGCAGCAGGGAGGCGCGCTCGCTGACCTTCAGGTTCTCCGGCGTGATCGTCACGCCTGCGGCGCGCAGGGTCTCGATCTCGTTATACAGGTTCTCGCAGTCGAGCGCCACGCCGTTGCCGAGAATGTTCACCACGCCCTCGCGGAAGATGCCGCTGGGCAGCAGGTGCAGGGCGAACTTGCCCTTATCGTTCACGACGGTGTGGCCCGCGTTGCCGCCGCCCTGATAGCGCACGACCACGTCGAAATGGTCGGTGAGGTAGTCGACCATGCGGCCCTTGCCCTCGTCGCCCCAGTTGATGCCTACGATCGCACAATTCGCCATGATAATAGCCTCCTGAATATTTCCTCCGTACTATGAGAGATACGGTTTGCGTCAAAACGCCAGCTTTAATAGTATACGCGATGTTCCGATATAAGAAAAGAATCAATTTCATATATTTATTATCTGTAAAGCTAATGGCAAGGGAGCCGGACACAGTCCGACTCCCTTTGCGAATGGATAAAGCGACAGCGTCCGCACTTATTGCAGCAGCAACAGGCTGAACACCAGCGTGAAGAGCGCGACCGTTTCGATGATGCCGATGACGATGAAGAAGTTCGCCGTGCCCTTGCCGGTCTCGCCGAGCGCGTCGGCGCTCGCCGCGGCGACCTTGCCCTGGAAGAACGCGGACAGGCCGATGGCGAGACCCGCGAAGATGCCCGTAAACATGGCGAGCGCGGGATCGGCGCCGGAGGCCACGGCGCTGCGGATGAAGTTCATCAGCAGGAAGCCGTAGATGGTCTGCGTCAGGGGCGCGCCGGAGAAGGCGACCATGATGAAGGGAGCGGGCTTGCCGTTCGCGTAGCACTTCTTCCACGCGCCGACGCTCGCCTGCGCCGCGAAGCCCGCGCCGAACGCGCTGCCCATGGCGGACAGGCCCAGCGCACACGCCATACCAATAAATTCAATGCTCATAATACGTTTCTCCTCTTTTTGATTATTTTCTGATCTTATCCAGTTTTTTGAACGGTGCGTAGGCGGTGCCGGTCCACTCCATGCCAAGCTGACCGGAGAATTCCAGCAGATTCAATCGCACGCCGTGGACCACCACGGACAGCAGGCCCATCACGATGTTCAGCCCGTGACCGACGAGCATGATGAGGATGCCGACGACGACCAGCGGCCCCTTGAAGCCGAGCGCCATGTTGTTAAAGCTCTGCGCGATAGCGAGCGACGCCATGCCGACGGCAAACAGTCGGATGTAGCTCATGATGTTGCCGAAGGCGCTGATGGTGTTGAGGAACACTGTGAAGGCGTTGCCGAGGCCCGCCTTGAGACCCTGCGCGAAGGTCTTGTCCGGCGACATACCGCCGAAGCACACGACCAGCACGAAGCCGAGAAGGACCACCGCGGCAATGGGCGTGAGGTTCACCTGCTCGCCGATGACGAGGTAGAGCACCACGAAGTACAGCGCGCAGATCGCGCACAGCCAACCGAGGTCGGCGACCCAGCTGAGGTCCTTCTCCCGCGTCTTGCGGCGGATGTTCATCACACACGCCAGCGAGAGCTGGACGGTGCCGAGGATGAAGCAGAATTTCATGACGCTGTTCTGCTGCTGGGTGGTGGTGACGTTGAAATACTCGGGGTAGTTCGCAAAGGTCGGAACGACCAGCGAGCGGAGCAGCGGCACGTCCATCGCGCCCTCAAGCCCGAACCAGGTGCCGGTCATCGCGCCCCAGACGATGGTGGCGATGGAGAGCACCCACAAAAGCTGCACGGCGTCGGAGGGCTTCTTGCTCTTCACCGTCAGGGCCGCGGCGGTCAGCAGGAACAGGCAGCCGTAGCCCGCGTCACCGATGATCATGGCGAAAAAGAGCGTGAAGAAGCCGAGGAACCAGAACGAAATATCGTACTCGCGGTAGCCCGGCACGGTGCCGAGAATGTCGAACACCGGCGCGATGAGCCGCGTGACCTTGGTGTACTTGATCTTGGTCGGCACCTTGTCGTCGTCCGCCGCCGGATCGTCCATCGCCCACGCCCAATGCTCCTTCGCGGCGGCGGCCTTGAAGCGCTCCGCCTCGTCGACGGGGAGGTAGCCGGTCAACCACACGAGTCCGTCCCCGCTCTCCGAGGTATTGCGCACGGAGGAGTAGTCCGCGTCGTTCTGCGTTTTGAGCAGCTGCTCGCGGAAGCTGGGCAGGTGCTTCGCGGCGGCCTTGAGCTGCGCGCCGCACTCAGAAAGACCGCGCTCACAGTCGGCGATCTCCTGCCGGTATTCGTCAAGGCTCTTTTCCGGCGGGATGAACTCGCCGGCGGCGCAGGAGGCGGGCAGCGCACCGAGGATGGCGACGGTCTGCTGCTTCCCGACCGGCGCGAGCCGCAGGAAGCGCACTTCCTTGTCCGCCTCGAGCGAGGCGAGGAGCTTTTTGTCCATGCGGCAGAAGTGCAGCTCGAAGCCCTGCGCCTTCAATTCCTTGATCTCGGCGGGGGAGAAGCTGCCCCAGCCGGCGAGCGTGTCGCACGCGCTGACCGCGGCGGCGCGCTCGGTCTCCAATGCCTTTTTGCGCTCCAGACATGCGTTGAGCCCGTCGAAGAGCACTTTAAATTGATCGTCGTCGAGCGTTTCCGCTTCGACCTCGCTCACCCCCTGCTCCTCGAGCACGGTGATGAGCCGCGAGAGCGCGGCGAAGCGCTCCAGATAGGTCTGGTCGGCATTCGCCTTTTCCGCGAAATGGACGATGCCGAGCGCGCGCAGCGCGTCGAGCAGCTCCGTTTTCTGCGTCTGCGCGGCGACGATGTGAACGACCTTCATTTTCTCGATCATCGCGCCGCCTCCTGTAGCTTTTTCTTGGCGATCTTGCCGCGCACGACCGCGGAGGTCTGCTGATCGCCGAGGTAAATGCCGATGACGCGGATGTTTTCCCTCGCCTCGGGGATCTTGACCTTTTCAAACAGGTTCACGCGCTGCGCGGTGGAGCGCAGCTCCCGCTCGAGCAGCTCGACCTGCGTGCGCAGCGTCTTGACCAGCGCGTCCAGCCGCGCGATCTCGCGCAGCGTGACCACGGCGGTGTCCACCCAGAGCGGATAGTCCGTGACGTCGTAGGAGATCTCCTCGAAGGTCAGCTCCTCAAAGACCGGCACGATCACGCCGGCGATGTTGTGGTCGCGGCAGACGACGTCCTTCGGACGGATGAGCGAATCGAGCCGCATCCCCTCGGGAAAGCTGCCGTTTTCGGCGAACACCGCGATCCAGCCGTCCAGACCGTCGACGATCTTCAGCCGTTCGGCCTCGACCCTCTCAAGCTGCGCCGTCACCTGCATCACGACCGACTGGAGCTGCTGCTTTTTCAGCTGCAGCGTCGGCAGATAGCGTTGAAACTGCTTGAGCCGGTCCTTCTGGACCTTCAGTTCATTTTTTGTTAGTTTGACAGCCATACGCGCTCCCTCAGTTCAAGGCGTCCTTTTTCGGCCATCTTTCCTGCAGGAGACTGGTCTTCAGACCCGTTTCGTTCGGCTCGAAGCACTCGGCGAGGATCCCCCAGCCAAGGTCCAGCGCCTCCTCCAGAGGGATGTTCACGCTCAGGTCCATCAGCTTCGTTTCAAAGAGGTGGCCGTACTTGAGCAGCTTCTCGTCCCATTCGGACATCATGAAGCCCATGGACTTCTTCTCAAGGCTTTCCTTGTAGGCGCTGTAGAGACGGATCATGCCGTCCATCAGGGCGCGGTGGTCGCTGCGCGTCGTGCCGTTGACGTTCTGCTTGAGACGCGAGAGCGAGCCGAACGGCTCAATATGGCCGTTCTTGAGGTAATACTGGCCCTCGGTGATATAGCCCGTGTTGTCCGGCACGGGGTGGGTGACGTCGTCGCCGGGCATCGTGGTGACGCCGAGGATGGTGATGGAGCCCGCACCCTCAAAGTCGACCGCCTTCTCATAGCGCGAGGCAAGGCAGCTGTAGAGGTCGCCAGGGTAGCCACGGTTGGACGGCACCTGCTCCATCGTGATCGCCATTTCCTTCTGCGCGTCGGCGAAGTTGGTCATGTCGGTCAGCAGCACGAGCACGCGCTTGCCGGCAAGGGCGAACTGCTCCGCCACGGCGAGCGACAGGTCGGGCACGAGCGTACATTCCACCGTCGGATCAGACGCCGTGTGGACGAACATGACCGTGCGGCCCATCGCGCCGCTCTTTTCGAGCGTGTCGCGGAAGAAGAGGTAGTCGTCGTATTTCAGACCCATGCCGCCGAGGACGATGACGTCGACCTCCGCCTGCATGGCGATGCGGGCGAGCAGCTGGTTGTAGGGCTCGCCGGAGACGGAGAAGATGGGCAGCTTCTGGCTCTCGACGAGGGTGTTGAACACGTCGATCATCGGGATGCCGGTGCGGATCATGCGCTTGGGCACGATGCGCTTGGCGGGGTTGACGGAGGGCCCGCCGATGGGGATCATATTTTCGGTCAGCGCGGGGCCGTTGTCGCGCGGCACGCCCGCGCCGTCGAACACGCGCCCGAGCAGGTCGTCGGAAAACGAGACCATCATGGGCCGCCCGAGGAAGCGCACAGTGTCGGTCGTGCTGACACCCTGCGTGCCGGCAAAGACCTGCAGGGAGACGAGGTCGCCGCTGAGCTTGATGACGCTCGCGTAGCTCTCGCCGACGAGGGCAAGGTCGCCGCTGCGCACGCCCGAGGCGCGCACGGTCACGACGTTGCCGACGATGGATTCGATCTTGGTATAAACCTTCTGCATTCTGAAACCCTCCTTAACCCGTTACCTTGCTCCGGTAGAGGTCCGTGAGCTTCGTTTCCTGCGCCGCAAATTCCGGCGTGCCGTAGACCGTGCCGTGCCAGTCGAGGAATTCCTGACGCACCTGATTGAAGAAGGCGCGGATCTCCTTTTTGTCGCTGAGTGCGTAATCGCGCGTGAGCACATCGTAGAGCACGTTGAACTCATGCGCCTGACGCTCCGGCTCGCAGGCCGCGTCGATGGGATCGAAGGAGTTCTGCTGCAGGTACACGGCATCGAGCAGCTCGCCCTTCTGGTAGAGAATGTAGTCCTCGGCCGAGGTGCCCTCTTCGCCGATGACCTTCATCATCTGATTGATCTCGCTGCTGCGGCGGAGGATGCCGCGGGCCTCCTCCACACGCGCCATGTCCACCACGCCCTGATACTTTGACCACGAGTCGATGGGGTGGATGGAGGGATACTTGCGCGCGTCGGAGCGCTCGCGGGAGAGGCCGTGGAACGCGCCGACGACCTTGAGCGTCGCCTGCGTGACCGGCTCTTCAAAGTTGCCGCCCGCGGGGGAGACCGTGCCGCCGATGGTGACGGAGGCGATTTTGCCGTTTCTCAGCCGGACCTTGCCCGCGCGCTCATAGAACGCGGCGATGACGGATTCGAGGTAGGCAGGGAAGGCTTCCTCACCGGGGATCTCCTCCAGTCGGCCGCTCATCTCGCGCATGGCCTGCGCCCAGCGGCTCGTGGAGTCCGCCAGCAGCAGGACGTTGAGTCCCATCTGGCGGTAATATTCGGCCATCGTCACTGCCGTGTACACGGACGCTTCACGCGCCGCGACCGGCATGGACGAGGTGTTGCAGATGATGATGGTACGCTCCATCAGCGAGCGGCCCGTGCGCGGGTCGGTCAGCTCGGGGAACTCCTTGAGCACCTCCACGACCTCGCCGGCGCGCTCGCCGCAGGCGGCGACGATGACGATGTCGACGTCAGCGTTCTTCGCCTCCATGTGCTGCAGCACGGTCTTGCCCGCGCCGAAGGGGCCGGGCACGCAGAAGGTGCCGCCCTTGGCGACCGGCAGGAAGGTGTCGATGCAGCGGATCTTGGTCACCAGCGTCTCGTCGGGACGCAGACGCTCCTCATAGCAGCGGATGGGCTGCTTGACCGGCCAGGAAAAGACCATGCTCAGAGCCTTCTCCTCGCCCGCGCCGTTTTCCAGCACCGCAACGGTGGAGCGGACGTGATAGACGCCCTTTTCCTTCACGCTCTTTACGCGCCAGCCCTCGTCCTTGAGGTCGAAGGGCGCCATGATGAGGTGCGTGAACTGCCCCTCCGGCACGCTGCCGACCGCGTCGCCCGCGAGCACGGCGTCGCCGGGCTTGACGCAGGGGGTGAACTCCCATTCCTTATCGGGGATGGGGTCAAGGTATACGCCGCGCTCGAGGAAGAAGCCGCATTGCTCGGCAAGCTTCGGCAGAGGATTCTGCAAGCCGTCGTACACCTGCGTCAGAAGGCCGGGGCCGAGCTCGACGCTCAGCAGCTCGCCGGTCAGCTCGACCTCGTCGCCGACCTGAATGCCGTTGGTCATTTCATAGATCTGCATACTCACGGCGTCGCCGCTGATGCGGATGACCTCGCCCTTGAGGCGGTCATTGCCGATCTTGACGAAGCCGACTTCGTTTTTCCGAACGGAGCCCGAGAATCTTGCCGAGACAAGGTTGCCGTTGACTCCGGTCACATAGCCTGTCACTTTCTCCATTTCGTTTCTCCCGTTTTCTTATAGGCTGAATATCTGCTGGCGGACCTGTCCGAGCAGGGTGTCGAAGGCGGCCTTGCCCTCGTCATGGCGGAAGACGCGCTGCCGTTCGAGCAGCTGCAGCTTCAGCGCGTAGCCGTAGAGCGCGCAGTCGTCGAAGCTGTGCAGTCCCACCAGCTCATCCAGCCGGTCAAATTCCAGCGCGAGCAGCAGCCGCTCGCCCTCGAGCGGGTCCTGCGCGTTCACTGCCGCGGTGACGGTCTGCGTCACGGCGGCGTCGCGCTCGTTCGGCGCGGCACAGCTCTCGCCGCGCTTCACACGCCGCTGATAGGTCAGCTCGCCCTGCAGCACGCGGTAGAAGGCCGCCCACCGGCTCACGAAGCCGCCGTCCTCCGAGCGCACCGTCAGCTCCTCGAGCGAGCGGTAGACCCTGTCGCTCACCGCGCCCCGGCATTGGTCGAGAAACGCGGCGTAATCCAGCGGCGGGGCGTCGCCCGCGCGGAGCATCGGCAGGCTCGAGATCAAGTAGTAATAGGAAGCCAAGAGCGTCCCTCCTTAAATGCGCAGCTCGCGGAAGAAGGGGGCAAGCTGCTCCGCCAGCTCCTCGTCGGAGCAGTCGATGTAGCTCGAGCCGTCCTTGGCGCACAGGCGGAAGCCCGTGCGGACCTTTTTGGAGAGCCGCAGCTCCAGCCCCGCCTTGAGCTCGCCGGTGAGCTCGCTTTTGAGCGCGTCCGTGACAGAGGCGACCTCTGCGGCGTAGGCGGAGGCGTCCTCGCCCTGCAGCGCGGCGGTGATGAGCGACGCGAGCGCCTTGTCGTCGAGCGCCTTATGGGTATCCTGCGCGAGCAGCTTCGTCAGCTCCGCGCCGATCTCCTGCCGGAAGGCGAGCACCGCGTCGCGCTTCGCCTGCTCCGCGCTGAGCTGAGCGCTGGCCTTGAACACGCCGATCTCCGCCTGCGCGTCCGCACGCAGCTTGTCCGCCTCGCTCCTCGCGTCGGCGACGATCTTTTCCGCCTGCGCCTTGGCGTCGGCAAGGATCTGCGCGGCCTCGCGGTTCGCGCTCTCGATGCCGTCCTTTTTGATGGAGGATACCAGATCCTGAATTTGAAGCTCCATAAAATCCGCCTTTCTGTGTTTATGTGAGTAAAATTTCGTAATCAAACTAAAATATAGCGCACAACACCAAAGAAATCAAGAAAATGCAAAGAAATAGAATGATTCATTTTTTCAATAATGCCTAAAAACCGGGTAATAATGCGGAAAATATTATAACCGTCCGTGCGGGAGCCTAACCGCCGCCTTGCTCTTCCCATGTCGGTGTGCTATACTAGGCCTGTTATAAAAGAGAAAAGGAGAACGCTTCCCATGCCTGCCTTCGATCCGCTGACCTACCGCTACGCCTCGCGGCGCAATGTCGTCTACGCGAAAAACGCCGTCGCCTGCACGAGCGTGCCGCTCGGCGCACAAATTGGCATAGATGTGATGAAAAACGGCGGCAATGCCGTGGATGCCGCCGTCGCCATGGCTGCCGCCATGCCGCTTTTGGAGCCGACCGGCAACGGTCTCGGCTCAGACTGCTTCGCGCTCGTGTGGATCGAGCGGGACAAACGGCTCTACGGCCTCAACGCCAGCGGTGTCGCGCCGATGGCGCTGAGCGCGGAGAAGGTCCGTGCGATGGGCTATACAGAGATGCCGAAGGCCGGATGGCTGCCGACGATGGTGCCCGGCGCACCCGCGGGCTGGGCGGAGCTGAACCGCCGCTTCGGCACGAAGCCGCTCGCCGAGCTGTTTGCGCCCGCCATTTCCTATGCCGAGGAGGGCTATCCCGTGCCGGTGAACGTCGCGCGGCAGTGGGAGCGCGACAGCCGCCGCATTGCCAAGGCGATGGCGGAGAACGCCGCACCGCATGAATACTGGTGGAAGAGCTTTATGAAGCCGGACGGTACGCCCTACCGCGCGGGCGAGCTGTTCCGCTTTCCGGACTATGCCGCGACGCTGCGCGCCCTCGCCGCGACGGACTGCGAGAGCTATTACCGCGGCGCGCTGATGGAGCGGATCGTCGCGTTCTCCCGCGCGACCGGCGGGTACTTCTGCGAGGACGACTTCCGCAATTACCACCCCGAATGGGTCGAGCCCATCACGCAGGACTACCGCGGCTATACGGTCTGCGAGATCCCACCGAACGGCCACGGCATCACGGTGCTCATGGCGCTCGGCATCCTGAACGGCATGACCATGCCGGAAAATCGCGAGAGCGCCGAGCACTATCACAAGGTGATGGAGGCCATCAAGCTGGCCTTTGCCGACACGAGGACCTACGTCGCCGACCCGCGCTATATGAAAACAAAGGTCAGCGAGCTGCTGGATCCCGCCTATCTCGCCGCCCGCCGCGCGCTCATCACCGACTGTGCGCTGGAGCCGAGGGCGGGCAACCCGCACTGCGGCGGCACGATCTACCTCTGCACCGCCGACCGCGAGGGGAATATGGTCTCGTTCATTCAGAGCAACTATACCACCTTCGGCGCGGGCGTCACCGTGCCGGGGACGGGCATCTCGCTCCAGAACCGCGGCGCGAACTTCTCGCTCGACCCCGCGAGCGACAACTGCCTCGCCGGAGGCAAGAAGTCCTATCACACCATCATTCCGGGCTTTCTGCTCAAGGATGGCGCCGCCGTCGGTCCGTTCGGCGTGATGGGCGCGTTCATGCAGCCGCAGGGTCAGACCGAGGTCCTCGTCAACACGCTCGATTATCACATGAACCCGCAGGAGGCGCTTGACGCGCCGCGCATCCAATGGATCGGCGGCAGGAGGCTCGAACTGGAGCGCGAGGCGGGCGAGGCCATTGCCGACGAGCTGCGCGCGATGGGCCACGAGGTCACGGTCGTGGACGACCGCATTTCGATGGGCCGCGGTCAGATCATCTGGCGCGGAGAGGACGGCGTTTACACGGCGGGCACCGAGCCGCGCTGCGACGGCGCGGTCGCCGCGTGGTAAAGGAAGCTGTCGTATGATTATATGAGAATATGGAAAGAGCCGCGTTCCCGGTGCAGGGAGCGCGGCTCTTTTTGCGTGCTTGCGGCTTGAAACGCGGGCTGAGGCCGTGTCTCAGAGATTGGCGTGCTCCATCAGGTCGATGAGCACGCGGATGCCCTGCAGATAGGCGCGGACCAGAATGCGCTCGTTCGTCCCGTGGACGCCGGAGGCGGCCTCCTCGGGCTCCGCCATGAAGGGCGAGCAGCGCAGGCAGGTGTCGCAGATCTGCTCGTATTGGTGCGCGTCAGTCGCGCCGACGGTCATGGACGGAACGAACACCACGTCGGGGTAGTAGCGCCGCATACTATCCACCACCGTGCGGTAGCCGTAGCCATCGCGCCGGGCCGTGGCGGAGGGATCGTTGGCCTGCTGGTAGCGCAGCTCCACGGTCGGGTCCTGCACCGCCGCGCGGCAGTGCTCCATCACGCTCTCGACCGTGTCGCCGTCGGCAAGACGGAAATTGATGACCGCCTGCATATCCTGCGGCATCACGTTGCAGGCCTTGCCGCTGCCTTGAATGACAGTGGGGGCGATGGTCGTGGTGACAAAGGGAAAGAGCGCGGAGGACTGATAGCAGTAGGCCGCAATGGCGTCCGCGTTCGCGCGGATGTCCCGCGTCAGCGTTTTGAGCGGTTCGGCGGTGATGTAGGGCGCGAGCGTTTCAAACGCGCCCATCATGGCGGGATTGAGCCGCACGGGGAAGGGGCTGCGGACGATGTCCGCGATGGCGCAGGCGAGATGGGCGAGCGAGGTGCCGCCGTAGGGGCGGCTCGAGTGCCCGCCGACGGAGTGGACCGTCAGCTCCAGATCGGCGTAGCCCTTCTCCATCAGATCGACCTGCGCGATGGAAAGGTCGGGCGCGCCGAAGGCCGCGCCAGATTCGATCTTGCCGCCGCCCTCGTCTAAAACGAATTCCAGCGTCACGCCCTGCGCCTTGAGGTGGTCGGAGATCGCCAGCGCGCCGGTGTTGAGCGTCTCCTCATCGTCACCGAAGGCGAGGTAGGCCGTGCGCCGGAAGGTCCTGCCGCGGGCGAGCAGATACTCCGCAGCCTCGAGCACGCCAAAAACCTGATTTTTGATGTCGAGCGTGCCGCGGCCCCAAATGAAGCCGTCCGCCACCGCGCCGGAGAAGGCGGGATAGGTCCAGTCCTGCTCCGTGCCCTCGACCACCGGCACCACATCTTGATGGGACATGTAAAGGCAGGGGCGCAGCGTTTTGTCGCTGCCGTGGAGGGTGATGAGCACGGCATGGTGGCCGAGCCGCTCAAAGGCTCCTGCGCGCATGATGTGGGGATAGCTCGCCTTCATGTGCGCGTGGAGCTTGTCAAACTCGCTATAGTCGGTCAGACTGTGGTCGGCATAGTTGATGGTCCGGCATTGGATCGCCTGCGAAAGACGCGCGACCGCGCCCTCGGCGTCTAAGTCGGGATAATTGCCCTCGAAGGCAAAGAAATCGGTGATCTTCTTCGTCATGCCATTTTGTCCTCCAGATAGCGGCTGAGAAATTCGCGGGTACGGCTCTCCTTCGGGTTTCCGAAGACCTCACGCGGCGAGCCCTGCTCGAGAATGACGCCCCGGTCCATGAATACCACGCGGTCGCTGACCTCCTTGGCAAAGGCCATCTCGTGCGTTACGACGACCATGGTCATGCCCTCCTGCGCGAGGCGCTTCATCACATCGAGCACCTCGCCCACGATCTCGGGGTCGAGGGCGCTCGTCGGCTCGTCGAAGAGCATGATCTCGGGCTCCATGCACAGCGCCCGCGCGATGGCAACGCGCTGCTTCTGCCCGCCGGAGAGGCGGCGGGAATCGGCGTGGATGAAATCCTCCAGCCCGACGGCCTTGAGGTGACGGATGGCTGTTTCTTCGGCCTGCGCCCTTGGAATGTGCCGCACCGTCATGGGCGCAAGCGTGCAGTTGTCCAGCACGGACTTGTTGTTGAAAAGGTTGAAGCCCTGAAACACCATGCCGATCTTCTGCCGCAGGGCGTTGAGGTCGACCTTGAGGTCCATGAGATCCTGCCCGTCGAACCAAATGTGACCGGAATCGGCTTCCTCCAGCAGATTGATGCAGCGCAGCAGCGTGGACTTGCCGGAGCCGGACGCGCCGATGATGCACACGACCTCGCCGCGGTCGACCTCCAAGTTGATGCCCTTGAGCACATGGAGGTCGCCGAAGGACTTTTCGAGCTGTTCGATTTTGATGATGGGATCGTTCGTCA
>OGHL01000999.1_pt1 | contig 17879 bp, 15 predicted proteins | sample 1571391 | NCBI WGS metagenome assembly OGHL01 (sample SAMEA2581948, study PRJEB24529) | metagenome | biome: Human gut stool | place: China | collected 2011 | reverse complement strand
TGACCCTATGCGCTGGGTGGGGCTGATGAACACGCTGAAAGCGCAGGCAGAGGAAATTATTCAAGATGAACTGATTTACAAATAGTTTTTAGGCACAAGAAAGGCCGGGACTTTGCTATCAAGTGGCAAATCCCGGCTTTACTCTTATATATTTCCCAAATTCTTTGACCGCCGGTATTCCAGTGGGGACAGACCAAATTGCTTTTTGAATACCGAAGCAAATTTGCTCTGGTTTATATATCCAACCTGCTCCGCTGCCTCTGCTACAGACAGCTTTGTGGTAGAAAGTAATTCTGCGGCTTTTTTCATACGGGTTTCACGCAGATACACGGAGATGTTCTGTCCAAAAACTCCCCGGAAATAGTTTTTCAGGCTGGTTTCACTGACGGAAAACTGTGCAGCCAGTTCCCACGCAGGATGGTGCTGGCGCAGATCAGAAGTGATGATTTTTTCCACACGCTTTGCAATATCTACCTGTGTTTCTGTGAAGAATGTGCAGGCTTGAGAAGGCGGTATTTCTTTCAGATTCTGGAGCAGCGAAAAAAGCGCCAGGGTATAGATTTTCATTTGCATAATGGAAAGCGGCACAGAGATATCCAACAAGGACCACAGTTTTTTTAGTATTTCTTCTATTTCGGGAGAAATGGCCGAGATATAAGTGCTTCCAGCCGGGCAGTAAAGCTCTCTGATTTTGTGGAAATCAATATCAAATTCCGTTTGTATCCAGGCACTTTGCTCTGCTGCGGCATCCATATCAATAAAAAACTCCATACCTTCATAAATTCGGCGGGGATAAACATATTGCTGTCTGGCAAAGCGTTCTGTCAGAGATATTTCACCGTCTTTCACATACACAAAGTTTCCGTTATTCAGAATGAGCTCACACCGCCCGGTTACGCAGTAATTTAAGAGCAGCGGGCCTGTTTCTATGGAGCCATTATCACGAAAGTCCGGAGCTGCCCATGTGGGTGAATTTATAAAAATATAGGCTAAGGTGAGTCCGGGAAACAATGGGAAAAAGGTCATAGAGCCTTTTCCATCTTTCTCTTTTAAGATGAGCTCGGCGCTATATTCACTGCGTTTTATGGATATACCGGGGACTTCAATGCTTTTCTTAATGATTTCATCTATCTTCATTTCATAACTCCTACTATTCGGTTTTTTGGCGGGCCTGCTTGAATTGGCAATTCTATTATAAAAGCAGGAACCCAGCCAGTCAACCTTAAAACTCGTTGCTGTTTGGAGCTAAAAAGACGATTGGTTGTAGAGAACTGTGTCGTACTATGGTATCTTATAAAGAGGTTAGTAAATGCTAACCAGCAAATGAATGGAGGTATTCGTTATGAATAACAAGTTACAAACAAAAGACCTGATTAACCTCGGTCTGTTCACGGTTCTTTACTTTGTCATCGGGTGCTGTGTTGCTATTCCCATTGGGTTTGTTCCGATCTTTCTTCCTGTCCTCGGAAGTCTGTGGTCGCTGATTACCGGCATCCCTTTCATGCTGTTCCTCACCAGGGTTAAGAAATTCGGCATGGTTACAATCATGGGCGTTTTGAGCGGCCTGCTGATGGGGCTTACCGGTATGGGTTTCTGGGGTGTGCCTATGGGGCTGATTTTCGGCTTGCTTGGAGACCTGATTTTGAAATCCGGCGATTATAAAAGTGCAAAGAAAAGTATTCTTGGTTATGCAGTATTCAGTCTGTGGATGGTCGGTACATACATCCCCATGTATTTTATGGTCGAGGACTCCTGGGCCAGCTTTGCCGCCAGTTTCGGTGAGGAATACGCCGATCGGGTAATGGCGGTCATGCCGATGTGGAGCATTATCCTTGTGGTTGCCGGGATTTTTGTCTTTGCCATTTTGGGCGGTCTGCTTGGAAAAGCACTCCTGAAAAAACACTTTGCGAAAGCGGGAATTGCATGATGGAGGGGGTATCCTTCTCTGCCACAACGGACAATCGCAGAGGGATTCGGCTTGATCCGCGCACGAAGTTGATTTTGCTGCTGACGGTTACTACATTGATGTTCAGCACCAGCAACGAAGGGATTATGAATTTTATAAAACCTGTGTTAAGCCTGATCCCCTTTGTGCTGATCCTGTCGGAACGCCGCTTCAAAACGGCAGGCAAGTATCTGTTTTTATATCTTGCCTGTTTTGTATTGGAACGCATAGCTCTGACGACATTAAGTGGTCTGTTGTCCTTTGTGGTTTTGGCAATTACATCCATTATGACGCGGTTTGCCCCAGGCATTATGACGGGGGCCTATCTGCTTTCTTCAACCTCAGTCAGTGAGTTTATCGGTTCTATGGAACGTATGCACCTGACAGAAAAAATTATAATTCCTATGTCTGTTATTTTTCGTTTCTTCCCCACAATCAGCGAAGAATACCAGGCAATCCGGGACGCAATGAAAATGAGAGGCATACGATTTGGTGGGAAAAACCCATTTTTAATGGTGGAATACCGTCTTGTACCGCTGATGGTGTCCGTTGTAAAAATTGGGGATGAACTTTCCGCCGCTGCACTGACGCGGGGGCTTGGCGCTCCGGTCAAACGGACCAACGTATGTCAGATTGGTTTTCATATTCAGGACATGATTGCTGTTCTGCTCTGTGCTTTATGTTTTGCGCTGTTTTTGATGGGACAGTATTTTGTTTTTTAAGGGGGTGAGCTTATGATAAAGATTGACCATATTTCATTTTCCTATGGAGAAGAAAATGAAAATACCGGGGGCGTCCGGGATATTGATCTAAATATAGAAGATGGTCAGTTTGTTGTCCTCTGCGGTGAAAGCGGGTGTGGAAAGACCACGATTACCCGCCTGATTAACGGGTTGATCCCTCATTATTATGAGGGACAGATGGCGGGAGAAGTATGGGTAAATGGGGAAAAGGTTTCCGAGCAGCCTCTTTACGATACAGCCGCAGTTGTAGGCAGTGTGTTTCAAAACCCCCGGTCCCAGTTTTTCAATGTGGATACAACCAGTGAAATTACATTTGGCTGCGAAAATCTTGGACAGCCAGAAAAAGACATCCGAGAACGGTTTGCAAAAACGGTTCGGGATTTCCGGCTGGAGAAGCTGATGGATCGTAATATCTTTCACTTATCCGGTGGAGAGAAACAAAAAATTGCCTGTGCCGGAGTATCCATTATGGAACCGGATGTTCTCGTTATGGACGAACCCTCGTCCAATTTGGATGCAGCGTCCATCCTTGATTTGAGAAAGATTCTTGCGTTCTGGAAGTCGCAGGGGAAAACAATTATTGTATCGGAACACCGGCTTTATTATCTCCGTGGTCTGGCGGATCGGTTTATTTACCTGGCAGAGGGGCAGGTGAGCCGTGATTATTCTGCGGCAGAATTTGAGCAGCTCACGGAGCAGCAGCGATCTAATATGGGACTGCGCACATTTGCTTTAGAGCGTCTCCTGCCTCCGGTTCTACCGCAGCAGGAAAAGACTGCCCTTGCGCTCCATAATTTCCGCTTTGCCTATAAAAATGAACCGGAAACCTTACATATCATGGATTGTGAAATTCCCACAAACCGAATTGTTGGGATTATTGGGAATAACGGTGCCGGTAAATCCACGTTCTCTCGCTGTTTCTGCGGCTTGGAGAAGCGCTGTGGGGAGATTGTCTGGAACGGAAGAAAATACCGTCCGAAAGACCGGCTGAGTACCTGCTATATGGTCATGCAGGAGGTAAATCATCAGCTTTTTACCGAGTCGGTTCTTGATGAAGTGCTGATTAGTATGGAGGAAGAAAACCAGGAGCGGGCAGAGGAAATCCTGAACCGGTTAGATTTGCTGGCTTTTAAGGACAGGCATCCCATGTCCCTTTCCGGCGGCCAAAAACAGCGGGTAGCGATTGCCTCGGCAATCGCTTCTAAACGCTCTATTTTATTTTTTGATGAACCGACCAGCGGCCTTGATTATAAACACATGAAAGAGGTTGCAAATGTCCTGCGACAAGTCAGGGACACGGGTATTACCGTGTATGTCATTACTCATGATCTTGAGTTGATATTAGACTGTTGTACGGATATTGTCCATTTTGAGAACGGTTCCATCATTGACCAATTCCAAATGGATGAGGCGGGTCTTGAAAAAATCAGAAACTATTTCATAAAGGGGGTATCTGTAAAATGAAGGAGGAAAGGAAGGAGTCACCCATAGGCATCTTATGGGGATGGGGCAAACCCTATCACTGGAAATTCATCGGCAGCATTGCCCTTGCGGTATTAGGCGTAGCCTGCCAGATGGTGCCTTATTTCTGTGTAGCTCATATTGTTACGCTGATGTTGTCCGGGGATCAGAATTTTTCGCACTATACAGCAGCTTGTGTTATTGCGCTTTGCGGTTATTTGGGAAAAGTCATATTCTCAAATCTTTCCACAACAATTTCTCACACAGCGACCTATTACACGCTGCGAGATCTCCGGGAGAATATTACCGAAAAACTGGCCCGCGTCCCGATGGGGACGATTTTAGATACTCCGTCCGGTCAGTATAAAACGACGATTGTTGACCGGGTAGAAGGGATGGAGCCAACCTTCGCGCACCTGATCCCGGAAATGACTGCAAATGTGCTGGTGCCTTTGGTAATTGTCGTGTATCTATTCGTCATGGACTGGCGCATGGCTCTCCTGTCCCTTGTCACGCTGGTGGTGGGCCTTGCTGTTATGTCTGCTGGCATGAAGAACTATCCCGTTAAGTGGGAGGGCGCGGTTAAAGCGGGAAAGCAGATGGCAAACGCCATTGTAGAGTACATTGGTGGGATTGAGGTAGTCAAAGCATTTAGTCAATCCGCCGGTTCCTACAAAAAATATTCTGACGCAGTAAACTACAATGCCAACTACTATGTGGACTGGATGAGAGAAAACCAGAAAACCATGAGCGCCTACAACGCCATTTTGCCCTCGGTGTTGATCTGTGTGCTACCCTGCGGCTTCGCGTTCTGGCTCTCCGGTAGCCTGGAACTTTCCACTTTCCTGTCTATCGTAATTTTCTCGCTGGGCCTTGTTGGGCCGATTATCGCGGCCTTTACCTTTACGGACGATTTGGCCGTATTGGGGACAAATGTGGAAGAAATCAGCCAGCTTTTGAACGCTGAAGAACTGAACCATAAGGATGCGCCGGTCAAGCTGGCAGACACCGGCATTTCTCTTAGGTCTGTGTCTTTTTCCTATGACGGGACAACAGAGGTTTTGCATGATGTGAATCTCGCCATCCACCCCGGAACCATGACCGCCCTTGTAGGGCCGTCCGGCTCCGGCAAGTCTACGGTGGCGAAGCTGATTGCCGGGTATTGGGATGTTACATCCGGCAGCATTACCCTCGGCGGCCATGAGCTGAAGGATATGCCGCTGTCTGAAATTGCAGACCAGATTTCCTATGTATCTCAGGACAACTACCTGTTTAACCGCAGTATCCGGGAGAATATCCGCATGGGAAGCCCCAGTGCCACGGACGCAGAGGTGGAGCAGGCAGCCAAACAAAGCGGCTGCGACGCCTTTATCCGCAAGCTGGATAATGGCTATGATACGGTTGTCGGCAGCGCCGGTTCCCATCTTTCCGGCGGTGAACGCCAGCGGATTGCCATCGCCCGCGCCATGCTGAAAAATGCGCCGGTTGTCATTTTGGACGAGGCAACTGCCTATATCGACCCAGAGAATGAGGCGCTGGTGCAGAAAGCCATTTCCACTTTAACTATCGGCAAGACCCTGATTGTGATCGCACACCGGCTGTCTACCATTGTTGGCGCAGATAACATCGTTGTGGTGAAGGATGGAACCATCCACGCACAGGGTACGCATGAGAAACTGTTGGAAACCTGCCCCCTCTACCGGGATATGTGGCAGGCGCATATCGGCGCGAAAGACCAGATGTAAGGGGGTGTTGTCAGATGTATGGAACATTGAAAAAAATCTTTGCTTTTGCAGGCAGCAAAAAAGGGCTTTTGAAAAAATCCCTGTTGTTTGCGTTTCTGTCCGGGCTGTTTTCAGCCATGCAGTTTGCCGCCCTCTTTGTAGTGATCGGTGCGCTGGTATCTGACAACCGGGACGGAAGCATTGTCTGGATTTCGTTGGGAATTATGGCGGTATCCCTCATCGGGCGTATCATCACGACCTACTTTTCCACGATGGAGCAAACGGAAACTGGCTATTGCATGGTAGCGGAAAAGCGTATCCACATTGGAGATCGGCTGCGCTATATCCCGATGGGCTACTTCAACAAGAATAGTATCGGGAACATTACCGCCATTGTCACAACAACTTTGGGCGATGTAGAGAACTCAGCAGCCCGTGTCCTGGTGTCAGTGCTGGGCGGTTTTTTCAACTCGGTTGCCCTCGTCATCGTCCTGTTGGTATTTGACTGGCGGATCGGTCTTGTGGCCGCTGCCGGTGTCCTGATTTACCTTGCGGCGGCGGAACTGGCGCTTCGCAAATCTGCCGCGCTCAGCGGGGTACGCCAGCACACACAGGAGTCCCTTGTGGAGTCTGTGTTGGAGTACATTCAGGGGATGGGGATTGTCAAAGCATTTGGACTGGAACGGGACAGCACGCAGTCTATCGGCAGTGCAATTAAGGCGAGCTGCCGGGACAACCTGAAACTGACAAAGGCCAGTGTTCCCTATGACGCCATCAAACAGGCCGTTGTCCGGGTGTTTAGCGTCCTGTTGCTTTTGGCCTCGGTCTGGTTCTGGCTGGACGGCTCCCTGTCGCTGGCCTACGGCTTGATTTTGGTGATTGCTTCTTTCATGGTGTTCAACGATTTGGAGAACGCCGGGAATATGGCCTCTTTGCTGCAAATGCTGGCGGCCTCGATGGATACGGCAAACTCCATTGATGACACGCCGGTGATGGACGAGAAAGGCGCTGACATTACGCCGAAGTCCAGCGAGATCGTGTTTGACAAGGTGGATTTTTCCTACGCAGACCGCAAGATATTAGATCAGGTCAGCTTTACCATTCCCGAAAAAACGACTACGGCCATTGTCGGCCCTTCCGGGGCAGGAAAGACAACGATGTGCAATCTGATTGCCCGTTTTTGGGATGTGAATGCCGGGAAGATTACCATAGGCGGTACGGATGTACGGGATTTTAAGCTGGACAGCCTGATGAAGAATATCTCGATGGTGTTCCAGAGCGTATACCTCTTTGCAGATACGATTGAGAACAATATCAAGTTTGGCTGCCCGGATGCTACCCATGAACAAGTGGTTGAAGCGGCGAAAAAGGCTTGCTGCCATAACTTTATTTCTGCCCTGCCGGATGGCTATGACACCGTGATTGGCGAGGGAGGCGGTAGTTTGTCCGGCGGCGAGAAACAGCGGATTTCCATCGCCCGCGCTATGCTGAAGGACGCACCTATCATCATTTTGGACGAGGCAACAAGCAGCGTTGACCCGGAGAATGAGGATGAATTGCAGCGGGCTATCGAGGCATTGACCCATGACAAGACCATCATCATGATTGCCCACCGTCTGAAAACCGTCCGCAACGCCGATCAGATCCTTGTACTGGACAACGCTCATATCGTCCAGCGCGGCACTCATGCGGAGCTGATCCAGCAAAAGGGCCTGTATGCCGATTTTGTATCGGCCAGACAGGAGGCCATCGGCTGGAAGCTGGCTCAGTAAAGGAGGTTCAGATGAAACTTCATGCGTCCGGGGAGGACTACCTGGAAACCATCCTTGTTCTCCAAAAGAAACTCGGTATGGTACGCTCCGTAGATGTGGCCCGGCACATGGAGGTGTCAAAGCCAAGCGTGTGCCATGCGGTGGCTACCCTGCGGGACGGCGGCTTTCTTACAATGGACGAAGATCACTTTCTCCATCTGACCGATGTGGGCCGCGAGGTAGCCGAAAAAATCTACGAGCGTCACTGCTTCTTTACCGAGCAGCTTATCACCGCAGGCGTTGACCCTAAAACTGCGGAGGCCGATGCCTGTCGTATTGAACACATCATCAGCGATGAGAGTTTTGACCGGCTGAAAGAGGTAGCCGAACAAGAGCAAAACTAAAACCGAATAAGCCAAGCGATCCTGCCCCGCAAGACGGGGAAAGAAAAAAACCGTTGCAGGGCAGGCAGCTTTGTGCGCCCAAAATGGATTTTCCGGGTACTGCGGCGGTTTTGAGTAACATCAAGGCCGCCGTTCCTTATGCCCTCGACAAAGGAGTGACGACTACACGCTGACACGGCGGCTTTAGGAGGGAGCCGCCGTGAAGCAAAGACCGCTTCGACATAATTCGGCAGGAATTTACCTGTCAAAAAAAGCCTGACCGTCAATCGGCCCCCATCTGCTTATGAACAGGCACTATCGTGGCTGGTCCATAAGCGTCATAAGTCCTCTTTTAGCAGCGCCAGCCGCCGTTCTTCGGATGCTGGCGCTTTTGTTTGTCGTTTTTTCGGGAATTTCCCCGAAAGATGTCGCTCACCGCCTTCATTTTGGTTCACCCGTCAACCCGTGAATCGAAATGGAGGTACATAATGCAGAAGATCAATCTTCGGGAACTGTATCCCGATGTGTATAAAACCAATGTCTTTGTAGACGTGGCCGAGGAAGTCGTGGCCGCGATCCGGGGCCAGGAGCAGGACGATGCCGCCTATGAACGCCGGAAGTTCCGACACAAGGCTCACTACTCTCTGAACCGGGAGGATGGCATTGAAAACGATGCCCTCAACCGGCCACTCACCCCGGAGGAAGTCCTGGAGCAGAAGCTGCTGCGGGAGGAAGTGTATGCCGCGCTGATGCAGCTGACCGCCATCCAGGCCCGGCGTATCTACGCCCGGTTTTACTTGGGCATGACGGTGGCCGAGATCGCCCGGATCGAGGGTGCTGACCGCCGCCGCGTGTGGGAGAGCATCCGGCGCGGACTGAAGAAGCTGGCGCGGTTGCTGGATACGGCCCAATAACCTGATCGCCGCATAGCGGCAAAAAGAGAGCCGGTGGGGGTTTTTATTCCTCCACCGGCTTACTTATTCTCTAAATGTTCATCTGGGTCAACCCCAGCCGTCTGCACCATCTCTTTTAGCTCATCAGTCAACGCGCGGGTCGAGTTTAACAGCACTTTTCTGGCAGCCGGAGGGCACGAAAGGTAAAGCTGCCGCATATCGTTGGCGGCTTGCTCATCTTCAGGCAGATCGAGATTCATCAGGGAATCTAAAGATAAATTCAAGACTTTGCAAAAAGCGCGCAGAACCTCAAAAGAAGGATTCTTCACCCCTCTTTCGCAGCCTTGAACGTGCTTTAGAGAAACGTGGCTCAGATCTGCGAGTTCCTGCTGCGTCAATCCTTTTTCCTTACGCGCTTTTTGTATCCTTCGTCCCAGCTCTTTTATCAGTTCCATAGGCACTATCGTCTCCTTAATTATATTTTATCGTGCCCATTTCCTTGCAGGAAGAACCTCATAAAAGGCGTTTTTGAGTACGATAGTACCTATTTTATTGTGCTTGTAAGGAGCTTGCGCTGTCCGCAGCTTCTATGAAGAGACAAGGCAAAATATTTTTTTCAAATAAATCGCAGTACAGACAGGACAAATCGCCTGTTTTTGTCATGGCTGTCAAGAAGGAGCTTTTCTTTCGCTGACCTTTGACAACTGAATACACGGCAGAACAGGTACATAACCCGCGCATGAGCGAGTGCAGGACGCCGCGAAGATGGAGCAGCCAGGAGGTGATGGACAAGCTGTTTCGGAGCGTTCAACGGCCCTGTAACCCGGATGGTGGCACATCCGGCGCGATGACGGCGCGGGGGCTTAAAGATACTTCCTCACGGCCTCCTGAAGACTTAGGGGGAACCCTGCGGCGCACGTTATGAACGACGCTGCGGAGTTATGACAGCCGCGCCAGCGGAGACCTGCTCTGTCCCTATCGTCAGGGGCGCGTGGCAAATGTGACGAAAGCAACAGATATAATCTGAAAGGCTGCATCCATTTGCTGTTAGCAACAACAAAGCATCATTTGGGTGCAGTCCTTTCTTTTCAAAGTCAGATACCATGAGCTGGCAGCTCCGGTTGCCAGCTCATTCATGTGATTTTGAAACCGACTTCAAAGAAAGGAGAACCCTTATGAGCCAGTTGACGCAATGCTGTCCACAAACGACAACCGATGAATTGGTTGACATCCGTGAAGTCGCGGTAGACAAAGACCTCCCCAAAGAGGAACGGATCGCGGCCTTTCTTCGCCAGATCAAAAACCCCTATCGCTTTCGCTGCGGCGATTTTGTGGTAAACGCCGCATTTGCCAGCAATGGGGTCACATTGGAGGAATGCCTGCAAGGGATTTTAAGGTAATCGACATCCTCGCTCTTTTTCCAAAAGCGTGCTACGATGTGTATGGAAAAGGATGAAAACTGAAAACCTCGAAATCCACTCTTTTCTTGCGGGAGCTTCCGGGAGGAAAGGAGTGCTTTTTCATGCCAAAATATCAGGCGACAGCTTACATTCGTCTGTCTTACACAGATGATCGCTCCAGCGAGAGCGACAGCGTTACCAACCAGCGGAAGCTGATTGAGAACTTCATTGAACGAAACCCGGACATCAAAAACGTATCCGAAAAAATTGACGATGGTTACAGCGGCATCATTTTTGACCGTCCGGCGTTTAAGGAAATGATGCAGGACATCACCGATGGCAAGATCAACTGCGTCATTGTAAAGGACCTCTCCCGCCTGGGACGAGAGTACATCGAAACCGGACGCTACCTGCGTCGGGTGTTCCCCACTTATGGGGTCCGCTTTATTGCCATCACGGATAACATCGACACCGCCCATGAAGGCAGCGGTGACGATCTGACCGTATCCGTCAAGAACATTATGAACGAAGCCTACTGCCGGGACATTTCCATCAAGACCCGTACCTCTTTGGATATAAAGCGGCGTAACGGAGATTTTGTTGGAGCCTTTCCCGTTTATGGCTATATGAAATCCGAGGAAAACAAAAACCTGCTTGTACCTGACCCGTATGCCTCCCGTGTTGTCCAGGACATCTTTCGTATGCGTCTGGATGGGACAAGCGCCCTGCGGATCGCCACCGTGCTGAACGAAATGGGCATCCTCTCCCCCCTGGCCTATAAGAAAAACAATGGTTTTCCCTATGCCAAACACGGCTATGCCGACAAAGAGGATTGCAAGTGGTCTGCTACAACGATTATTCGTATTTTGCAGGATGAAACCTACATCGGCACATTGGTACAGGGGAAGCAAGGCACCCCACACTACAAAATCAAGCAAATGGAGCAGCGGCCATCCTCTGAATGGATTCGCGTTCCTGATGCCCATGAGCCGCTGATTGCCAAGCAGGATTTTGAGCTGGTCCAGCGTATCCGCAGACTGGATACCCGGACTTCTCCCAAACAGGATACAGTGTATCTGTTTTCCGGCGTTTTGATCTGCGGTTGCTGTGGGAGCCGCATGACGCGGAAAACAAACCGGGTCAAAGGCAAGGAATACCACTATTATTATTGCCCCACCGGGAAAAAGCATGGCTGCGCCAACCCGGTAATGCTCAAGGAAAGCGATCTGGTGGAATGCGTTAAGGACAGTCTGAAAGGCTACATCGACAATGTGAGCTGTCTGCAAGCTATCCTGGACGGTATCGACCAGAGCAGCATCAATCAGGCGCTTGCCAATGAATACGCCTCCCACATCGCCGCCAATGAGCAGCAGGTGGAGCAGGCGCTTGAATTTAAGGCCCGGCTGTATGAAAGCCTGATTACCGGCACCATCAGCAAAGAGGAATATACCGACTATAAGGCCAAATACACGAGGATTGCGGAAAATGCAAAAGAGAGTATTCGGGTCTTAAAGGAAAAGCTGGCTGATGTTCTGGAGAACCGGAGTGAACGGAACCGCTGGATTTCCCACTTCACACAGTTTTCTACGATGGAAACCCTGGACCGCAAAGCTGTGGTTCACATGATACAGAGCATCAAGGTGATTGGGAAAAAGGAATTGGAGATCACCTTTACATACCAGGATGAATACCAGAAAGCGATCCAGCTGATTCAGCTGGCAGAGCAAACAAGCCAAAGAAAGGTGGGATGATTTGTGGCAAGAAAAAGCAGAAAGGAAACTGTGGTGCTTCCTGCACCGGAGATGGATACTACTTGCCGCGCCGGAATTTATGTGCGGCTTTCCGTTGAGGATAAGCATACTCACACCGCCTCTATTGAAACCCAGCAACTAATTATCGCCCGGTATCTGGAGCAGAACCCGGAGATTATTGTGGTACAGACCTACATTGACAATGGCGCAACGGGTACGAACTTCCACCGCCCCGGCTTCCAGCAGATGCTCTCCGATATTGAAGCGGGTCTTATCAACTGCGTCATTGTAAAGGACCTCTCCCGCCTGGGGCGAAATGTCATAGACACAGGCTACTATATCGAGCGTTACTTTCCCATGCAGAAAGTCCGCTTTATTGCCGTAAATGACCGCTACGATTCTTCTTCCCCGGATAATGCCCACGATGGTATCATCATCCCGCTGCGGAACATGATTAACGAAGCCTATGCGATGGATATTGCCAGAAAAATCAAAGCCCAGCAACGGCAGGCCATGAAAGACGGCAAGTATGTTGGCGGGCGTACACCCTATGGATATTTGAAGGCTCCTGATGACTGCCACCAGCTGATCGTTGACCCGGTGGCTGCCGAGGTAGTCAAAACCATGTTCCAATGGGCTGCCGAGGGCGCAGGATTAAACACCATAGCAGTACGCTTGAACGAGGCCGGGTATCTCTCTCCCAGCCACTATAAGAGGACCTTGGGAGAGATCACCCATGAAAATCTGGTGGGCAATGGGCATTGGCAAACCCGCACCGTTGCCAAAATTCTCCGCGCAGAGGTTTATACCGGAGATCTGGTGCAAGGGGTATCTAAAATCATCGACCACAAGCAGGTCAGAGCCAGCGCCGATGAATGGACAACGGTACGCGGCACCCATGAAGCTATTATCAGCCGGGAGCTGTTTGCCGCTGTTCAGAAAGCATTGGACCAGGCTGCACAGCAGGCAAAAGACAGGGAAATACATTCCTGGTCTCCTAATCTTTTGAGAGGCAAAATCTTCTGCGCCCACTGTGGACGCAGCCTTCACCGGCAAAAATGCGTCCGCAGAAAGTCACAGGAGATATATGTCTACCACTGTATCAGCAACAACCGTATCAAAAAGGGCGTTTGTCCTGGTGCGTTTATCTTTGAAAAAGAGCTGCTGGACGCCCTGGCCGATATGATACAGGAGCAGCTTGATACCACGCTGGGGCAATACTCTCTCGGCCTGGAAAATCTCACCAAAGAAGCCGAGGAGCAGAAAAACATAGAGGCAAAAATCCTCAGCCGGAAGCAGGAAATCCAGCAGCTGCGTACCTACCAGCGCGGATTGTATGAGGGCCTGATCCAGAACCATCTGTCAAAAGACGAGTATTTTACCTTCAAAGAAAAATACGAAGCCAAAATCGAGGCCATCAGCAAGGAAATTGAACAGCTAAAAGCAGGGCTTGCAATCATTGCCAAGCAGCTGGAACAGTACAAAATGCTGTCCCAGGATGCACAGCATATCAAGGAAGATCGCCAGCTGACGGCAGCTCTGCTTGACCGCCTGATTGACCGTGTAGAGGTCTCAAGAGAAAAGCGGATTACGGTTCGTTTCCGCTTCCAGAGCGAATTTGAGCATTGTGAGGAGGTGCTGAGCCAGTGCAGAAATATGTGATTGCCCTTTATATCCGCCTTTCCCTGGAGGATTATAAATACGACAGTATGAGCATTGAAAACCAGCACCTTGCGCTGAACGAATTTATTTCTTCCATGCCGGAGTCCGCCAATGCGGAAGTCCTTGAATTTATCGACAACGGGTATAGCGGCACAAACTTTGAGCGCCCCAAAGTCCAGGAGCTGATTGAGATGGTACGGGCCAATAAGATCGACTGTATCATCGTAAAAGACTTTTCCCGATTTGGACGAAACAGCATTGAGACCGGCTATTTCATTGAGCGTGTGTTCCCGCTGTTTCACACCCGGTTCATTTCCATCAACGATGATTTTGACAGCGATCAGCACAAGGGCGATACCGGCGGTATGGATGTAGCTTTCAAGTATCTGATCAGCGAGTATTACAGCCGGGATATGTCCATCAAGACCAAAAGCGCCAAGTATGCCAAAATGCAGCGCGGCGAATACCAGAGCAAGGTTTGCCCTTATGGGTATCGCAAAAGCGCCGATGGCAGAATGGAACCGAACCCGGAAACCGCTGCTGTGGTACAGCTCATTTTCCAGCTTGCTGCAACCGGCATTGGAGCGGCAGCCGTTACCAGGGAACTGTTTAAGCGAGGCATCCCGACCCCTGGAGAATACAAAGCAGCTCATGGGCAGCAATTCCATGATGTTTCCCGCACCCGTGGCCGTTGGAGCAGTTCTACGGTTCTTCGTATCCTGGAGGACGAACGCTATATCGGCTCCTATGTCATCGGGCGTCGTGCAGTCATTGAAGTGGGCGGCACAAGGAGCCGCAAGAAGGACCGGGACAAGTGGTTCATTATCCCAGACCATCATCCGGCAATCGTTGATAAAGAACTATTTGAAAAGGTGCAGGCTGTGCAGCGCCGATTCTCCTTGCCGACCAAGAAAACCAGGGAGTACCCACTAAAAGGCAAGGTCTATTGTGGCTGCTGCGATCATGCACTCTCCCGCATCGCCCAAAAGAGACCGTTTTATATGTGCCGCCATTCTACCGCTGATGTGAATAGCCGCTGCCGCGATGTCCGGGCAGATGTTGCTGGGCTGGAAGAAGCCGTCCTCCTCACTTTGAAAAAGCAGCTGGAAATCCTGTTGCCCGTACATAAAGACGGCACCATTCACCTGGAGGCTACCGCTGCCAAATGCTCCGAGTATGAGAAGCAGCTGGAAGCTCTGAAGGACCAGAAGCAAGCTCTCTTTGAACGGTATCTCTTGGGGCAGATCGAGCTGGACACATATAAATCGGAGAAAGCAGTTTATGACGCAGAAATACTGAAAGTCAAAAATGCCTATGCTGCTGTCACCGCCCAGGCAAAGCTGAAGCGAGAAGAACAGGCCCGCCAAAGCAGCCGACAAGAAATTGTTCACTCGATTGCGGCAGCGGATGTGCTAACCTCGGAGCTGACCAATCTGCTGATTGAAAAGGTGTATGTATTCCCCGACAACCGCATTGAGATTGTTTACAAAATCCATGACCTCTTTGAATAATTGAAGATACAAAAACGGAAAATCTAGGCTATCAAATCCATCTTGGTAGCTTGGGTTTTCTGCTTTTCGGCGCTTTTATAGTCAAACAACAAGTGGTACAATATAGTTAAATTCTATTTACTATGAAAGCCGTACCAGGGGGAACAAAAATGGGAAATCGAACATTTGAAGATGTGAAAAGCTAAGTGGAATGGCAATCTCAAGGGAAATGCACAGTATTGAGCGCAAAAACAGAGCAACACTTCGATGATTTAGGTGTTGATGTACGCGTCTGGAATGTCAAAACCGATACTGATGGAGATTGGTGGGTAGTGGAGGGCGATGGGATTCCAATGAATCTATATCCCCAAAGTGCATATTATTTTGGAGCAGATGAAGTGTATTCTTTCCACATGGGCTTGATGCAGAGAATGAGCGCAGCCCAGGGTGAATATAGTCCAGAGGATTTTGTAAATGGTGTGACACTCGATGCAGAAATTGCTCCTCAACTTTTCCGAAAGCTCAAAAGTGTCGCTGCGCTAATTGATACTGCTAAGGAGATTGAAGATTTTCAAGCGATAGGTGTTCAGTGCAGAGAAACATTGATTGAACTCGGCAACCACATTTATGAGCCTGCAATGGCTGGTGATGGAGCGCAGCCCCAAGCATCGAATTTCAAGCGAAAATGTGAACTATTTATTCAGTTCTATTTGAAAGGATCGGAAAACGCAGATTACAGAAGTATTATTAAGAAATTAACAGAATCCACCTGGGATTACGCCAATAAGATTACACATTCGCGTAGTGCTACATACTACGAAGCCTCAACCTGTGTTACGCTTTGTATTTCTCTTGTTGGCGTTTATGAAAACATCCTTCAGAAAGTTTTCGATCCACTTTCTCAATACCATTGCTCAGTTTGCCAAAGTAAGAAATTAAGCATTGATGGTGATGATTCAAATGAAGATGGAATGGTGAAAAAACTATATCTCCGCTGTGAAGAATGCGGTGCTACAACAGAAGTAGTCTTTGAAGGAAATGATGGAGATAATCCCACCTATACTACGGGCAAAGTCGTAGAATAAAAAGCAAAAACAGAAAACCCAGACTATCAGCACTAAGATTGGTAGTTTGGGTTTTCTGCTTTTCAGAATTATATTTTTTGTCGTGTGCTTGACATACGGGTGTCTCAAATCGTGGATTCTAATGACCTTGGCACCAGACGCCTTGCATCCAAACGCCATCCCACGCTTTAAGGCATATTTGGACAGCGGAAAAATACGGCTGTCCGGTTCCAGTCCGTAAAGCTGCTTGAAATAGTCCTGCATCTCGTCGCAGAGGAAGTCTGGCATCTGGATTACGCGGTTGCTTTTCTTCGTCTTCGGCGTGGTGATAACGTCCTTACCCTGTAAGCGCTGATAGGATTTATTGATGCGGAGCGTTTTCTTCTCAAAATCGAAGTCCGCAGGCGTCAGCGCCAGCAGCTCGCCCTCGCGGATGCCGCACCAGTACAGGATTTCAAAGGCGTAGTACAGCATGGGCTTGTCCATCATGGCGTCGATGAATTTGAGGTATTCTTCCTTCGTCCAGAACAGCATTTCCTTCGGCTGCTCGCTGCCCATATTTCCGGCCTTTGCAGCGGGATTGATCTGCAAGCCGTAATACTTGATGGCGTGGTTGAAAATACAGCTCAGTTGGGTATGGACGTTCTTGAGATAGTCCGGGGAATAGCTTTCGCCGCTTGACTTGGTGTGCTGCCGTATCTCGTTCTGCCAGTCGATCACATCGCGGGCGGTGATTTCCGAGAGCTTGCGCTTCTTGAAATACGGAAGAATCTTTGTGCGGATGATATGCTCCTTACTGAGCCATGTGTTGAGTTTCAGCTTGGGCTTGACGTCCTTTTCATAGAGAGCCACAAAGCTCTCGAAGCTCATATTGACATCAGCCTGCTTCTGCATCAGAAACTCGCGTTCCCATGCCTGAGCCTCTTTCTTGGTCGCAAAACCGCGCTTCAATTTCTGTTGGCGCTCACCGCGCCAATCGGTATAGCGAAATTGCACATACCATGAGCCGTTCTTCTTGTCCTTAAACGCTGCCATTCGATTCCCTTCTTTCCTTCGCCTCTCTCGTTCCGTAGAACTTCTCATGGAAGAACTTGCGGTCGATCCTGCCTGCAATGGTGATGCAGCCGGTCTTTCGCAGCTCTTCGTTCAGCTCACGGATGAGCTTATACGCATACGGAACCGATACGCCAAGCTCTTCCGCAACTTCATTTACTCTCATAAAAATTTCTCCTGCCATAGGCAAAATACCTTCCTTTCCTGATTTGTGGTTGATTTCTTCTGCCGTTCTATCCGCAGGACTCTGACAGGCAACCCTTTTCGGCGCTGTGCCGTTTTCTTTTCTCCTTGGCACGCTCGTCTCATCGCGTGCTTCCCCGGAGAAAGTATCCCTTGGACGGTCATTCAGTTTGGCTCTTTTGGATTTCACCCCCTCTCACCTTACAACGGACATTTTTTCTGCATTTGTTGACTATCCTAATTGTAAAATTTCTATGAATTAAGCTAATATGCTTAGCTTACAGCTATTGTACTATACATATCAGTTTAAGTCAAGCCGGTTTGCAGGAAAATATTAAATAAATTTGCTTAGATCTTTCTTGACGAAATTAAACAT
>OGHL01000997.1_pt1 | contig 17885 bp, 15 predicted proteins | sample 1571391 | NCBI WGS metagenome assembly OGHL01 (sample SAMEA2581948, study PRJEB24529) | metagenome | biome: Human gut stool | place: China | collected 2011 | reverse complement strand
ATTGTCATTCTGGGCGGCAACGAATGTATGGAGCGCCGCTATAAAGATCTGTGTCAGAGCTACCGCTGCCAGTCGAAGGTATTCACAAAGCCCTCCGGCGGTCTTCGCAACAAGCTTGGAAGCCCCGATCTTCTGATTTTTTTCACAAACACGATGTCACATAAAATGGTGCAGGGCGCATTATGCGAGATAAAAGGGCAAAATACTATCATCGAGCGCTGCCACACCAGTTCACTTTCCGCGCTGCGCGGCATCCTCAACAAATACGCCGTGGAGGGATAAACGCATGTCCGAAGAACGCCTGATCCGCCAATGCGCGCCGACGCTGGCGGGCATTAAGACTGGGAGTCTGTTCCCATGTCCGTATGAGACGCGCGAGGAGCTGATGGCCGATGTGCGGGCGTTCAACCGCCGGTTTGCCGCGCGCGGACTGTGCTTGCTGCCGCTGCGGCTGGAAAACGGACATGCGCTGCTCTACCTCTACCGCCCGGCGGAGCTGCGGCGCGATCTGCAAAACGGGCTGGCGCGGGAGATTCTATCCTCGGCGGGCTATCGCTGCGGGAGCTGCGAGGGCTGCGTGACCGATCTGGTTCGCCGCCTGCGCGGCAGCGCGGAATTTCCGCACGAGATCGGCCTGTTTTTGAGCTATCCGCCGGAGGATGTGCGCGGCTTCATCGAAAACCGCGCGCAGAATTTCAAGCGCGCGGGACTCTGGAAGGTCTACGGCGACGAGGCGCGGGCAGAGGCATTATTCCGAAAATTCAAAAAATGTACGCAGATCTACTGCGAACGCTGGCAGTCCGGGTCAAAGATGGACGAGCTGGCCGTCGCGGTCTGAGATAAGGAGAAATTACTATGAAGAAAACACTTGTGATCTATTGGAGCGGCACGGGCAACACCGAGGCCATGGCAAACGCGGTCGTCGACGGCATGAAGGAAGCCGGAGCGGACGTCACGTGCTGGACGGTTGACGATGTGAAGGCCGACGCAGTCGCGGAATTTGACGCGGTCGCGATGGGCTGCCCGGCGATGGGCGCGGAAGTGCTCGAGGAGACGGAGTTCGACCCGATGTACCAGTCCATCAAGGCCAGCCTGTCCGGCAAGGCCGTGGGTCTGTTCGGCTCCTACGGCTGGGGCGACGGCGAATGGATGCGCGATTGGGAAAACGACGTCAAGGCCGCGGGCGGCGAGCTCGTCCGTGAGGGCGTCATCTGCTGCGAAGCGCCCGACGACGAGGCGATTGAAGCCTGCAAGGCGCTCGGCAAGCTGCTCGCCGAATAAAAGCAAGGACGAAAATACCGCCGCTTCCGGAGGGAAGCGGCGGTGTTTTTTTATGGTGTCTGCCCTTTTTATATTGTGCACCGCGCTAAAAGGGAAGCGGGCGACCAATGGCCGCCCCTACGAACACGAGCGAAGTGCAGTGGAGGACGAATGGCCTTAATCCCCTCAGTCTGCGCTTGCGCAGACAGCTCCCCTTGATGCAATCAAGGGGAGCCTTTGGGTGGCGTTCAGATGCCGGTGCGGACGTAATGTTCTTCCTTTTTCTGCTCGATCTTTTCCTCGATGGCGGTGACGGTCTTATCTTTGGCCTCGGTGATGAGGCGCTTGATCGTCCGGATCAGCCAGACGAGAACGAACACGGCCGGTGTGATGGCAAAGAGCACCATCAGCAGCAGGAACAGGGCGGCGTAGTCCTCGGTGAGGCGCGCGGCGTTTTCCCAATAGGGATAGATGACGGCGTGCGTATTCATTGAGCGTTCGCCATAGGCCAGCGCGACCTTCGCAAGACTGAGCGCGCTGTACCGGTTCGAGTTTTCAACGGCGACGCCGTCACCCAGCGGGAATTTGTCCTTCATTACGCTCAGCGCGTAGCCGGAGATGGGGTCTGGCATGACGATCTCGTAGGTGTCGAACTTCGTCTCCTGGATGGCGTTCAGCGCATCGAAGCTCATGAACATCAGCGCCGGGTCGGTCAGGGCCTTTTTGGTGGCCTTGTCGTCCTCGAGGCGGACGACGCCCGCGACGGGATAATTCCGTTCGCCGATCGTGACCTCCATGCCCGCGACATCGCTGCTGCCGAAGAGCTGCCACGCAAGGTTTTCATCCAGCACGACGCGGTCCTGCGCGAAGTCGGACTCCGCAATATACGAGCCGGAGAGGAGCGTGTAGGGATGGAACAGGAAGAAATCGCCGCCAACGCCATAGGTCTTGACGTTCGATTTTCCCGCCGGGCCGGAGACGGCGACAGACGTCGCCGTGCCGGACCAGGCGTCCTGATAGAGACTGCCGCCCTCGGGCGCTTCGAGCGAGGCGTCGATCATGGCCTGATTGAGCGTCTGCCGGAAGGTGCGGACGGCGGAGACGTCCTGCGTCTCGTTGACCGGGAGGAAGGCCGAGACCTGCGCGAATCGCTCTTCGCTCTGGCCGCGCCAGCGGTCTGCCGCCTCCTGCGTGCGGAGCAGGTTCCGATACTCGGTCAGCCGCGCGGCACAGAGCACCGAAAGGGCCGCGAGCGTGATGTTCAGGATCAGGAGCAGCAGCGTTTTCCAGCCGGGGCGTTGCAGCTTTTTCCGGGGCTTTTTCTCGCGCGGGGGCTTCGGCGGCCTGGCCTTCCGCGCCGTTTCAAACCGGCCGCTCATCCGTTATCCGCGAGCTTCACCTGTGTGCCCGCTTCGATCGGCTTGGTGGATGTGGTGATGACGAACTCGCCCGCGCCGATGCCCGAGATGGCAGACATCGTATCGTCCTGCGCAAGCACCTGCACGGGGACGCGCGTCGCCGTATAGCGCGTGGAGAGCGGCGTGGACTTCGACGTCAGGGCCAGGACGAACGTGCCGTTGTTGTCGGTACGGACGGCGGAGTTCGGGACAAGGGCGTCGTAGCTCGCGCTCTTCTGGCCGATGGAGAGGGTGAGGTTCGTGTTCGGGTCGACATCGCCGGTCAGCTTGAAGACGAGGAGGTTGTTGCCGCTGGTGTTCGGGTCGCGCGCGATGTTTTCGAGCACGGCCTCGACATTGCCGCCCCAATAGTTGACGACGTCGGCCTTGTCGCCGACCTTGACGCGCTTGGCCTGCTCGGCGGTGACGGAAATCTTGATGGTGTAGCCGCGGTCGGCCACGTTCAGCTTGGCCAGCGGAGTATCCGGGCCAATGGAATTGCCGGCTGTGACCTCGATCGAGGCGACCACACCGCCAACCTTCGCCTTGACCTCCAGCTCGTCTGCGTTGGCCGTCAGCTCTTCGAGAGCCTTGCGCTTCTTCTCGATGGTCTCCTTCGCGGCCTGCATGTCGAGGTAGGACGAGTCGCCAAGCTGCTGGTTGAAGAGCAGCTCTTCGAGCGACGCCTTTGTGGACTTGACCGTCTCAGCGGCCGTGGCCGCGTTTTGCAGCTTGGTCGCGGCCTCCTGCGCCGCCGTCAGGGTACTCTTGGCCTGATCGACGGAGGCTTTCAGCGCCTTGAGGTTGTTATCGTACTGGTTGACAATGTTCTGGGCATTGTTCAGCGTGTTCTGCGCCTGTGACTGCTTCAAGATTGCTTCATTCCGCTTTGCTTCGATCTTGCTGCGATTTTCAGCAACGCTTCCGTTTGCAGTCGCCAAGTCCTGCTGTAACCGTGTCAGCTCCGTATTCAGCGTTGCAATTTTTTCATTATCTGCTGTAATCGTCGTATATGCAAGCGACCACGCCTGTGCTTTCACAAGTGCATTTGTTGTCGTAGTCCCTGTTTCACTTCCAGTGCCCGGTGTCGATACAGGGTCATCCGTTGCCAATCCATTTTCGATCAATTTCTGAGCGAGCACCTTTGTATCCTTTGCCCATGCAGCCGCAGTTGCATCGTTGTCCCCGGCGAGCGCTAAAAGTGCCTTGTAATCCGCCTCATATAGCACATTGTCACGTGCTAGGTCATTATTTGCCTGCTGAATCTCAGCGTTTTTATCCTCGATTTGTCTTTGCAATGTCTGCGTTGTTGAGCCACCATTATCCAATTCGTTTAGCTGCGACGTGTAATTGTCAATCTCACTCTGCAACGACTTAATATTCGCCGTCTGTTCGGTAACGGCGGCCTGTGCATCCGTATACGTCTTATCGCTGGACGCCGTGGTGTACTGCTCCTGAAGCGAATCATAATTGGCCTGGGCAGCCTTCTGGGCGGCATCGGCCTTGGCCTGCTCCGAGGCCAGGCGTGTGGCGTCCATGGTGCTGTACTGATGGTAGATGGCGAGGGCCTCGTTATAGGCGTCGCGGGCCTTCTGCACCTCGTGGTTTTCCTTGGCCGAGGTATTGCCCGCCTCAATGAGGGACTTTTCATAGCTCAGCTCCAGCTGATCCAGCTCGTCCTGCGCGGCCTTGACCTCGTCGGACTCCTGCGCTTCGAGCAGGAAGAGCGTGTCGCCCGCGTTCACCGACTGGCCGACCTTGACCAGCACGCTCGCGATCTTGCGCGTCTGGTTGATGGTCACGTCATAGGTCTCGTTCGCGCCGACCGTGCCGGAGCCGCGGATCTTGGCGTTGATCGTGCCGCCCTCGATCTGCTGCGCGGCCACCTCGGGGAGCGTCGCGTTCATGATCGTGTTGGAGAAGAAGGTCAGAACCAGCAGGATCGCCAGAAAGATGATCGCGGCGGTCTTGACCCATTCCCGTTTGCTGACTTTTGTTTCTTCCATGGTAAATATCCTCTCTCGTTGCGGTTAACCCTTGACAGAACCGGAATATGCGATGCCCTCGACGAGATACGCCTCGCCGTGCAGGAACAGCAGCAGACCCGGGATCATATACACGACGGCGGCGGCGAAGGCAATGCCGATCTCGCCGGCGTTGATCTGCGACAGATAGACGGACAGCGGCTGCTGCGACGCATCCGGCAGGAGAATGAGCGGCTGCTCGACCATGTTCCAATAGTCGATAAAGACCAGAATGGCGATGGAATAGAGCGCCGCGCGGCACTGCGGCAGGCAGATGCGCCAGAAGATCTGCCACTCGCCCGCGCCGTCCAGCTTGGCCGATTCGATCAGCGACACCGGGATGCGCCGCATGAACTTCGTGAGCAGAAATACTGAGAACGGTGCGAACGCGCCGGGCAGCAGGATGGCCCACTTGGTGTTCAGGATGCCGAGCCAGTCGGAGACCAGATAGTTCGGGACAAGCGTGACCTGATAGGGCATGAGCATCAGGATCACGTAGAAAAAGAAGATGGAATCGCGCACCTTGCCGCGCCAGCGCGTGAAGCCGTAGGCCGCGATGGACGCGACCATGAGCTGCGCAAAGACGATCGGCACGGTGAGGATGATGGAATTCCAGAGCTTATAGATGTAATCCGGGCTTTTGAGCAGGACCGTCCAATACTGGCTGAACGAGACTTTGTCCGGAATGAATTTCAGGTTGATGGTTTTGGAGATATAGCTTTTGCCGTCCTTGGCGTTGTCGAAGACCTGGCCGTAGTTGGCTGTGATCTCGCTCTGCGTCATGAACGAGTTCGTGATGGTGAGCAGCGTCGGCATGACGAAGAGGAACGCGAACAGGATGGCCAGCAGCACGATGACCGTGCGGGAGAAATAGCGCTTCTTTTTCATCCTTCCACGTCCTTTCCGAAGTAATTTTCGATCAGGAACAGCAGCGCGACCAGAATCACGATCACAATCGCGAGGAAAACCGCTGCGGCGGACAGGCGCTGATAATCGAGATGCTTGAACATGTTGTTCATGAAATGCTGGAGCATATACAGCCCATCATATGGGTAATCGCCCGTGAGCAGATAAATTTCACGGAAGATCTTGAAGGAGTTGATGATGGAGAGGATCGTCACGAACAGGACGGTCGGGGAGAGATAGCGCAGCTTGATGTGGAAGAAGATGTAGCGGCCCGTCGCGCCGTCCAGCTCCGCCGCCTCGATCAGCTCCTTCGGGATGTTGTTGAGCGCGGCCATGAACAGAATCATGTTATAGCCGAGGTTTTTCCAGAGGAACAGGCTGACGATGACGACCATGCAGTAGTCAGATTTCAGCCAGTTGATCTTGTCCGCGCCGAAAACCATGAGGAATTCATTGACGACGCCGTTCGAATGGAACAGCACCTGCCAGATCAGGATGATGGACGCGATGGGCACCATCATCGGGCTTAAAAAGCAGGTACGGAACTGGCTCTTGCCGGGGATGCGGGCCTCGAGCATCAGGGCCAGCAGCATCGACAGCACCACCGCCAGCGGCACAGCGAGGCCCGTGAACACGGCGGTGTTCTTCGCCGCGGTACGGAACGCGGCGTTGTCGAAGACGGCGATATAGTTTTTCAGGCCCACGAAGCTGTTGTCCACGACGCCCGCGATGAACGAATAGTAGATCACCACGCCAAACGGGACGAGATAGAAGATCAGCATCCCGAGAAAGCTCGGTCCGGAGAAGCACATGGAGTTCAGAAAATCCCGAACCTTCAGATTCGCGTTTTTCCAGAGCGTCTTTGCGCTCTGGGGCGCGGTTTGTCGAGTTGGTAGTTTGAGCATGGCGATCCTTTCCTGCCTGGGGTAAATGTCTTGGTTGGTATCGGGCGGGCAATGCCCGCCCCTATAGCGTCTATTGAGGTGCGTTGGAAAATCGTGAAACAACAATCCCTCCGTCAAAAATCTTCGATTTTTGACACCTCCCTTTACACAAGGGAGGCTTTGGGCGGTCAGGGTCGTCGGCCTCTGCATAGTGCGTCTGTTTCAGGATTTTTTCTGATGGAACGAGCGAAAAACGACGTAGCGCTGGCCGAAATAGTTCAGGATCGTGAAGGTCACCGAGCCGACCGCGAGGGACACGTTGCCCTTCGCGTGCAGCGTCCAATGGTCGAGCACGAACTTCGTCACGACCGGCGCCAGCGAGTACGACACAAAGTAGCAGACCACCATGTGCAGCACATACTTCGCGAGCAGGAGCAGCCGGTTGTCATGGCTGTGGAACGTGTATTTCCGGTTCAGGAAATACGACATCGTCCCGCCGACGAGATAGTTGCAGGCCGACGCGATCCAGTAGCCCACATGCAGGCAGTTGTAGAGCAGGAACATCAGCCCCGTCCCCACGCACCAGCAGGCCACGGCGATGGCCGTATAGACCCAGAAGGTCTTGTCAAGAATATGGTGCTTCATCTCAGCGCAGGAAGCCCTCCAGAATCTTTTCCTCCGCTTCCTCCGGCGTCAGGCCGAGCGTCTCGAGCTTGAGCAGCTGCTCGCCCGCGATACGGCCGATGGCCGCCTCGTGGATGAGGCTCGCGTCGACGTGGTTGCAGGAGATCTCCGGAATGGCGCGGACCTTCGCCTCGCTCATGATGATCGCGTCGCAGGAGACATGGCCGAAGCACGGGCCGTTGCCCTGCACGCGCGGATAGAACAGCTGCGTGGAGCTGCCCTTCGCGACCGAGCGCGAGATGACGCGCGTGCGGCTGCCCGCGCCGTTCAGAATGACATCCATTTCGGAGATGGCGTGCTGCTCGCCGTCCGTGAGCAGTTTTTCCGTGATCTGCACTTCGGAGTCCGCCCCCTCGGCCACGACCTTGGTATAACGCTTCGTGTCGTCGACGCCCGCGATCTGGCTCGTCTCCATGATGATGCTCGCACCTTCTTCAAGGTAGACGATGGTCTGCGGGTTCAGGATGCGTTTGCCGCTGCCTTCGCCCTCGCCATAGTGCTTTTCGATGTAGGTGACCTTCGCGTTTTTGCCGACGTAGAACGTGTGGATGCCGTCGTGCTGCGAGTCGCAGTCGCCGCAGTTGTGGATGCCGCAGCCCGCCACGATGCGCACATCCGCGCCCTCGCCGACGAAAAAGTCGTTGTAGACCATGTCCTGAAAGCCCGATTTCGTCAGCACGACCGGGATGTGGACGTTTTCGTTCTTCGTGAACGGTGCGATGCGGATGTCGATGCCGTCCTTGTCCGTCTTTGATTCGATGGTGATGTGTTCGGAGTTCTGCCGGTATTCCTTCTGCCCGTCGCTGCGGATGTTGACCGCGCCGTCCGGGATACCGGTCATGTCGGCGACCTCCTGCAAGATCTTCTTCTGAATGTCATTCAGCATTGCCCGTTCACCTCCAGCATGTTGCAGCCCGCGACCGTGTCGGCCAGGATGCGCGGATACAGCTCGTCCACGCTGCCGCGCCCGGCCACCTTGCCGTCCGCAATCAGGACGATCTCGTCGGCCAGCCGGATGATGCGCTCCTGATGCGAGATGATGACGATGGTGTGCCCGCCCTCGTCGTGCAGCTGGCGGAACGTCTCGGTCAGGCGCGCGAACGACCAGAGGTCGATGCCGGCCTCCGGCTCGTCAAAGAGCATCAGCTCTGCGTTTTTGGCCAGAATCGACGCGATCTCGATGCGCTTCACCTCGCCGCCGGAGAGGCTTGTGTCGACGTCGCGGTCGAGATAATCGCGTGCGCAGAGTCCTACCTTCGTGAGGTAGGAACACGCCTCGTCGTGCCCCAGCGCCTTTCCGGCCGCGATGGCCAGCAGGTCGCGCACCTTCAGGCCCTTGAAGCGCGGCGGCTGCTGGAAGCCATAGGAGATGCCGCGCCTGGCGCGCTCGGTGATGGAAAGATTCGTCACGTCCTCGCCGTTCCAGAAAATTTGTCCGCTGCTCGGCTGCATGAGGCCCATCACGGTTTTTGCCAACGACGTCTTGCCGCCGCCGTTCGGCCCCGTGATGACCAGAAATTCCCCGTCCGCCACGGACAGGCTCACGTCCTTGAGAATGTCCACCTTGCCCTGCCCATCCTCGGCAGTCAATCGGAGGTTCTTTAACTCTAACATATGGTTTCCTCTTTTATATTGTTGAAAGTGTATCGATTATAACATGTTTAATCGGAATGTTCAATTCCGAACCGCAGTTTTCGGATATTTTGTTCAAAAAAATATTGCAAAATTCCTATACAAACTGCGCGTAATCTGCTATACTATAGGCAGTATGACTGCCCATAGCCGCAGTTTGGAAGGAGCGTGTTTCCCATGCCTGGTTTGTCTGCCGTTGTCTTTATCCCGGACGATACCGCGAAAACTGGATATTCACGCCCGATGATGCTGCAAAATATCATGGGTACGCCTTTGCTTTCGTGGCTGGCGTCTTCCCTGATCGCCGGCGGCGTTGGGCGTTTCTTTATGGTCTGCCACGAGCGGTTCCGGCGCGATGTCCGCGCCTGCATCCCGGATGACGTCGGCTTTTTCTGCCCCGCACAGGAGGCTGTGTCCGACCAGCTCCATGTCTTCCTGTCCACGGCGGATGAGAGCGAGGAGGATGTCATCGTCGTCACCGGCCCGGCCATCATCCTGCCCTATGCCAACGACGAAGAGGAGTTCGACTCCGCCCCCATCGTCAGCCCCGTCACGTCCGTCAATCGCGTGACGCTGATGCAGGCTCTGGACGAGAAGTTCATCTTCACCGAATTCCTGAAGGACCACGGCGTCCCCTATACCGACCGCGACGGCGTCTACGGCGTTGCGAGCCTGAGCGAGCTGCCGGAGTGGCAGCCGGTGCTCAACCAGTGCAATCTCTATCGCCTGGCCCAGCAGGGCGTCGAGATCTGGGACTACAACAATACTTACGTTGAGCCGGGCGTCGCCGTCGGCGCAGGCTCTGCGCTCCTGCCGGGGACGATCCTGCGCGGCCACACCTCCATCGGCTGCGGCTGCACCATCGGCCCGAACAGCTACCTCGAGAATGCCAAGATTGGCGACGACACGAACGTCAACAGCTCGCAGGTCTATAACTCCACTGTCGGTTATGATACCCACATCGGCCCCTTTGCTTACATCCGCCCCGGCTCCACGATCGGGAGCCATATCCGCGTGGGCGATTTCGTCGAGATCAAAAATTCCACGATCGCCGACGGCACGAAGATTTCGCACCTGACCTACGTCGGCGACAGCGACGTCGGCCAGAACTGCAACTTTGGCTGCGGCACGGTGACGGTCAACTACGACCGCGCGAAAAAATACCGCACCACCATCGGAGACAACGCCTTCATCGGCTGCAACACAAACCTCATCGCGCCGGTCACGGTTGGCGACGGGTCGTACATCGCCGCCGGCTCCACCATCACAGACGACATCCCGGCCATGGCGCTCGCCATCGCCCGCGCCCGGCAGCAGAATAAGAAGGATTGGGCCGCGAAGCATAAGATCAAGGAAAAATAATGTCCCGCAACGGGCATGATCCCCGTCGCAGTGGTCGTAGGGGCCGATGAAGGCATCGGCCCTGCGGGCGACCAATGGTCGCCCGCCCAAAGGCTCCCCTTATGAAAGGGGCCGCTTCGCTACCTTGCCAGGGGAGGCTATCCGCTGCGGCGGGCTTCGGGCGGACAGGGTCGTCCGCCCCTACAAGGACTTCTATAAGATCCACTCCATGCACACGCGGCCTGGCCGCTGCAAATAGATCTTCCATACAGAACAGAATGATGAATCAGAGAGGTATTTCAAAATGATTTCTCATGGTAAGAATGTCAAGGTATTCTCCGCCAACGCCAACAAGAGCCTGGCCGAAGGCATCTGCCGCAAGCTGTGGCTGCCCCTCGGCGACAGCACCGTCACCTCCTTTGCCGACGGCGAAGTCTCCATGACTATCAACGAATCCGTCCGCGGCAGCGACGTCTTCCTCGTCCAGCCCACCTGCAAGCCCGTCAACGACCATCTGATGGAGCTGCTCGTCATGATCGACGCCTGCAAGCGCGCCTCCGCGGGCCGCATCACCGCCGTCATGCCCTATTTCGGCTATGCCCGGCAGGACCGCAAGGCCAAGGGCCGCGACCCCATCTCGGCAAAGCTCGTCGCCAACATGATCGAGGCCGCCGGTGCCGACCGCGTCCTCACCATGGATCTCCATGCCGCCCAGATCCAGGGCTTTTTCGACATTCCCGTGGACAATCTGCATGCCGTGCCGATCTTTGTGAAATACTTCATGGAGAAGTTCGAGCATCCGGAAGAGATGGTCGTCGTCTCGCCGGACGTCGGCTCCGTCGCCCGCAGCCGCTCCTTCGCCAACAAGATGGGCATGGGCCTTGCCATCGTCGACAAGCGCCGCGAAAAGGCCAACCAGTGCGAGGTCATGAACGTCATCGGCGATGTCCGCGGCAAGAGCTGCATCCTCTATGATGATATGGTCGACACCGCCGGTTCCCTCTGCAACGCGGCCAAGGCCATCGTCGAGATCGGCGGCGCGAAGGAGGTCTATGCCTGCGCGTCCCACGGCGTCCTCTCCGGCCCGGCCAACGACCGCATCGAGGCCAGCCCCATCAAAGAGCTCGCCCTGCTGAATACCATCCCCCCGCTGGAAGGCGCCTGCAAGAAGATCAAGTATCTCGACGTAGCCCCGGTTTTCGCCGATGCCATCCAGAGAATTTACGAAGAAAACTCCATGTCCGCTCTGTTCTGATATGAGATTGTTCCCATCCGCCGGGTGCGACTGGCTCGTCGTCGGCCTCGGCAATCCGGGCGGCGAGTATGCCAATACCCGCCACAACGCCGGATTCATGGCCGTCGACCGCATCGCAGATGCGCTCGGCGTCCGCATCACGAAGATCAAATACAAGGCGCTCTGCGCCACGGCGAACTACCGTGGGCAGAAGCTCCTGCTCCTGAAGCCGGAGACGTTTATGAACGCCTCCGGCCTCGCCGTCGAGGCGGCGGCGCACTTTTATAAGATCCCGCCGGAGCGCGTGCTCGTCCTGTTTGACGACATCTCGCTCCCCGTCGGCAAGATCCGCGTCCGCAAGTCCGGCTCCGCCGGAGGGCACAACGGCATCAAGTCCATCATCGCGATGCTTCACAGTGAGGATTTCCCGCGCGTCAAGATCGGCGTCGGCGCGAAGCCGCACCCCGATTATGACCTGGCCGACTGGGTGCTCTCCAGCTTTTCCAAGGCCGAGCAGCCGGAGCTGGATCGCGCGCTGGGCAATGCGCGCGACGCTGCGCTCTGTGTCATCACCGATGGATGCGAAAAGGCGGCTGCATCATTCAATGGTAAGTAATTGAAAATCGACCGGCTTCGACAGGTAGGGGGTAATGCTTCTACCTGCGTTGCCTGTTGCACGAAAAACCTGTTTTGGAGGTGTCATCCATGAACGTCCTGCTCTCGCTGCTGCACAGCAGCCCGGAATATGAATCGCTGCGCGCCATGCTCGACGCGGGGCAGACCGCCGCCGTTTCTGGCGTCAGCCAGATCGCCCGCGCGCACTGGATCGCCGCGCTGCACGAAGATACAGGCCGCCCCGTCGTCGCCGTCTGCCAGGACGAGATGGCCGCCTCCCGCCTCGCCGCCGAGCTGACGGCCTTTCTCGGCCAGCCGCCGGTGACGCTTCCGTCGCGCGAGCTGACGTTTCTCGATGCGGCGGGCGTCTCCCGCGAATGGGAGCAGCGGCGGCTGCGCATCCTCTACGACCTCTCGGCGGGCAGGATTCCCGTCCTCGTCACGACGCTCGAAGCGCTCCAGCTCCGCACAATTCCGAAATCGACGCTCTACGCCGCCTCCATCCGCCTGACGGCGGGCGGCAGTTATGACCTCGACAAGCTGACCGAACAGCTCACCGCCGCCGGCTATACCCGCGCGAGCCTCGTCGAGGGCGCGGGACAGTTCGCGCTGCGCGGCGGCATTCTCGACGTCTTTTCGCCCGCGCACGATCAACCCGTCCGCGCCGAGTTCTTTGGCGACGAGCTGGACGCGATGGGCTTTTTTGATCCCGTCACCCAGCGCCGCACCGAAAACTGTGACGAAGCCCTCCTCCTGCCGACGCAGGAGGCGCTGCCCGGCCTGCATCCAGGCGGCCTCTCCGGACTCTGCGCCGACTTGCAGGCGCACATCGCCCGGCAAAACCGCCGGAAAACGCCCAATCAGGCGCTCATCAAAACGCTGGAGGACGACTGTGAAAAATTGAAAAACGGCGTCAGCTTCGCCGCGGCGGACCGCTATCTGGCGCTCATCTATCCGGAGTTTGCCTGCGCGGCGGATTACATCTCGCAGGACGCCGCCGTCTTCTTCTGTGACCACGGCAATTTGCAGCGCGGCGCGCGGGCGCGCAGCGAGGAATTTGGGCAGACGCTCGACGTCCTGCTCTCGTCCGGCACGCTTGCGGGCGAACTCTGCGAATTTCAGGCGGAATATGAGCCGCTGCTCGGCCAGTTCGCCGGGCGCGGCACGGTCTACTTCGACAGCTTTTTGGCTGCGCGCTACCCGGAGACGCTCCCGCCGCAGAAGCTTCTCTCCATCACCGCGCGGCAGCTGCCGGGCTACGGCGGCAGTCTTGATACGGCGGTTTCCGACCTCAAGCACTATGTGAAAAACGAATACGGCTGCCTCGTCCTCTGCGGCGGCAAACGCCGCGGCGAGATCTTGAAAGAGATGCTGAGCGAGAGCGGCGTGAACGCGCTGCTGGCCTTCCCGCTGACGAAAGCGCCGCAGCAGGGGCAGATCCTGATTACCGACGGTTCGCTCCCCGCGGGACTCGAATATCCCGACCTGCACTGGGCCATCCTGACAGAGGGGCAGCTCCTGGCCCGGCGCGAACAGAAGCCCGCCGCCAAGCGCAAAAAAGCCGCCACGAACCGCAAAAAGCTCGAATCCTTCACCGATCTCACGCCCGGCGATCTCGTCGTCCACGAGCACCACGGCATCGGCCGCTACGTCGGCATGGAGCAGATGAAGGTCGGCGGCGTGGTCAAGGACTACGTCAAGATCGCCTATCAGGGCAGCGACGCGCTCTATGTTCCGGCCACGCAGCTCGACCTTGTCAGCAAGTATATCGGCTCCGGCGGTGAGGACGCGCCCGTCCGCCTCAACAAACTCGGCGGCGACCAGTGGCAGAAGGCGAAGGCCCGCGCCAAGGCTGCGGCCAAGGATCTCGCCAAGGGCCTCATCCAGCTCTACGCTGCGCGCAAGCGCCTGCCCGGCTTCGCCTTTGCGGCGGATTCGCCGTGGCAGAAGGAGTTTGAAGAGAGCTTCCCCTACGCCGAGACCGACGACCAGCTCCGCTGCATCGCCGAGATCAAGCGGGATATGGAGTCCCCGTCCCCGATGGAGCGTCTGCTCTGCGGCGACGTCGGCTTCGGCAAGACAGAGGTCGCCCTCCGCGCCGCGATGAAGTGCATTTTGGACGGCAAACAGGTGGCCATTCTGGTGCCGACGACCGTTCTGGCCCAGCAGCATTATTTGACTGCCGTCCGCCGCTTCGCGTCCTTCCCGGTCACGATCGACGTCCTCTCCCGCTTCCGCACGGCGCAGCAGCAGAAAAAAACGCTCTACGATCTCTCGGTCGGCAAGGTCGACCTTATCATCGGCACACACAAGCTCCTGCAAAAATCGGTGCAGTTCAAGGATCTCGGCCTTCTGATCATCGACGAGGAGCAGCGCTTCGGCGTCACGCACAAGGAGCGGCTGAAGGAACTTTCGCGCGGCGTTGACGTCTTAACACTATCCGCAACGCCCATCCCGCGCACGCTCAACATGGCCCTCTCGGGTCTGCGCGATATGTCCACGATCGAAGAGCCGCCGCAGGATCGCTATCCCGTGCAGACGTTTGTCCTCGAGCACAACGATCAGGTCGTCCTCGAGGCCATCCGGCGGGAACTCGCGCGCGGCGGACAGGTCTATTACCTGCATAACCGCGTCGAGACGATCGACGAATGCGCCGCCAAGCTGAAGCAGCAGCTCGGCGAGGACGTCTCCATCGCCGTGGCGCACGGCAAAATGGGCGAGGAAGGGCTCAGCGACGTGATGCAGTCCCTCACGAACGGCGACATCCAGGTCCTCGTCTGCACGACCATCATCGAAACCGGCATCGACGTCCCAAACGTCAACACGCTCATCATCGAGGACGCCGACAAATTCGGCCTCTCGCAGCTCCATCAGCTGCGCGGCCGCGTCGGCCGTTCGAGCCGCCACGCCTACGCCTATCTCACGTTCCGCAAGGGCAAGGTGCTCTCCGAGGTCGCGGAAAAGCGCCTCGAGGCCATCCGTGAATATGCGGAGTTCGGCTCCGGCTTCAAGATCGCGATGCGCGACCTCGAGATCCGTGGCGCGGGCGACCTGCTCGGCTCGGAGCAGTCGGGCCACATGATGTCCGTCGGCTACGACATGTATCTCAAGCTGCTCGAAGAAGCGGTTCTGGAAGAGCAGGGCGAGGGCGCGCTCAAGGAGCCGGAATGCACGGCCGACCTCAACATCACCGCCAACATCGCCAAGACCTACGTCACCTCCGGCGAGCAGCGTATGGATCTCTACCGCCGCATGGCCGCCATCCGCTCGCAGTCCGACGCGGACGATCTGCTCGACGAGATCGTCGACCGCTATGGCGACCCGCCCAAGGGCGTGCTGAACCTAATCGACGTCGCGCTGCTCCGCGCCCGGGCCGCCGCCGCGGGCATCACCGAGATCAGCCAGAAGGACACATCCGTCATGATCTTCATGGCTGTGCTGGACTTTGCCGCAGTCTCCGCGTGCTGCGCCGCGCCGGACTTCAAGGGACGCATCTTCTTCGCCGCGGGCAAGCAGCCGCAGCTCACCGTCAAGCTCGCCAAAGGCGAGGATGCGCTGAAAGCAGCCCAGAAACTGGTCGGCAATTATGCGATCGCGCGTTCAAGCAGTACGGAATCTGGCAATCCTTAATGGAAAATTCAGAATTCCGACACACTTTCTTGATCGAATTGCCATTGCAAATCCCGGGCCGCTCCGCTATAATGTGGATAACCCATGATCGAGTCTTTTCGGCAAAATTGCCGTGTTCCGAATAGGAGGGATCTCATTTGAAACGAGGAAAATTTGAGGCACAAAAGCCTTCCCGCAAGCCCACCGCCGCGCAGAAGCATACCGGCGGCGCGTCCGCTCCGAAACAGTCCGGCGGCGGCAAAAAAGTCGGCATCATTCTCGGCTGCGTCATCCTGGTGGCCGTGCTCTGCGTCTGTGCCTACGGCATGATCCTGAAAGGGCAGGACACCATCTACCCGAATGTCTATGTTGCGGGCATCAACGTCGGCGGGCTGAAGCGCGACGCCGCCATCCACGCCGTGCAGGAGGCTGTCGACCAGCACACCTCTGCCGACACGCTGACTGTTGTGCTCCCGGATCGTTCGCTGTCTTTCACGCCGGAGGTCAGCCAGGTCGCGCTGAACGCCGACGAGGCCGTCGACCAGGCCATGCAGTATGGCCGCAGCGGCGGCCCCATCACCGCGCTCATCACCTACAACCGCGCGAAGCATAACGAATATAACGTCGATCTGGAATCCAGCCTGAATCTCGACACCGAGTACATCCGCTCCCTCATCGACCAGACCGCGCGCGACGTCGAATCCGACCGCATCGACCCCATCGTCAAGGTCGATGAAGAGGCAGGCACCATCACCGTCACCGCCGGCTCCCCGGCCATCCATCTCGACGCCGATGCACTCTATGACGCGGTCATCCAGCGGTTCACGACGGGCAACTTCTCCGATCTCAGTTTCGACTATGAGACGACGCCCTGTGACCCGGTCGACCTGCAGAGCTATTATGACAAGTACTGCACTGACACCGTCGACGCCTACTACGACGAAGAGGCCAAAAAGCTCGTCCCCGAGGAGGTCGGCTACGGCTTCGACCTTGCTTATTACACGCAGCAGATCGCGATGGCCAAGGCCGGCGAGGTCATCACCATCCAGATGGAGGATCGCGAGCCGGAGGTCACGCTGAAAACACTGGAAAAGGAATTCTTCTCCGACGTCCTCGGCCAGTGCGATTCTCCGCACACGGCAGACGCCAACCGTACCACCAATCTCGAGCTGGCCTGCAAGGCCATCAACGGCACGATCCTGAATCCCGGCGAGGAGTTCTCGTTCAACGGCGTCGTCGGTGAGCGTACCAAGGAAAAGGGCTATAAGCCCGCGATCGTCTATGCCTCCGGCGGCAAGAGCGAGGAATCCGAAGGCGGCGGCGTCTGCCAGGTTGCCTCGACCATCTACACCGCCTGTTTGCTTGCCGACATGCAGATCACCTACCGCGAGCCGCATATGTACCTCGTCACCTACGTCGAGGCCGGCATGGACGCGACCGTCTACTGGGGCAACATCGATTATAAGTTCAAGAACAACACCGAAAAGCCCATCCGCATCGACGCCTCCGTCTCCGGCGGTTATGTCCACATCAAGCTTCTGGGCACCACGCCCGAGCGCGACTGGGATCATATCGAGCTGAGCCACAAGACCATCAACACCAAGGCCTATAAGACGGTCATCGAGGAGGCCGGCAAGACCGACGACCAGAAGACCGAGATCACCATTCAGAAGGGCGCCGGCGTGGACGCCAACGGCAACGCCATCGACATCGCCGTCGACGCCGCGGGCAATAAATATGTCCTCGGCAAGCGCGTCAACGGCGCTTACACCGGCTACACCGTCGAGGCGTACCGCAAGTATGTCAAGGCCGACGGCAGCGTGCTGAAAGAGGAAAAGCTGCACACGGACGTCTATAAGTCCCGCAACATCTCCTACGAGGTCACGCCTTACGTCGAGCCGGAACCCGAGGAACCGGAAGACCCCGAAAACCCGGATGACACCACCGATCCGACGAATCCGGACTCCGGCAATACCGGCGACACCGGAAACACCGGCGATACCGACGACAACCATGACCCCTTCGGCACCTGGTGGTAAGGAAGAAAGGAATGAACAGTGCAGCCCGGAACGCAATGCGTTCCGGGCTGCTTTTTGCTGAAAGGCCCCCTCTGTCAAGAGGGGGTTGTCGCCGCAGGCGACTGGGGGAGAAATCCCCGCCGCAGTGTTTGTAGGGGCGGACGCCCCTGTCCGCCCCTACGGACACAAGCGAAGTGCAGCAATAAATTGACAGCCTTAATCCCCTCAGTCTGCGCGAAGCGCAGACAGCTCCCCTTGATGCAATCAAGGGGAGCCTTTGG
>OGHL01000979.1_pt1 | contig 18060 bp, 19 predicted proteins | sample 1571391 | NCBI WGS metagenome assembly OGHL01 (sample SAMEA2581948, study PRJEB24529) | metagenome | biome: Human gut stool | place: China | collected 2011 | reverse complement strand
CGGCTGACGCCGCTGCGCATCACGGATCAGTTGGCGATCATCGAGGCGAAGGTGTTCTTCGACAAGGATGATGCCGACCCCGCCAGCAGCTACATTGCCACCATGACACAGGAAAACGCACCTGCCGGTCTGTATATTCAGGCTGCGGAGCATGATGCTCTGGACATGGCGCTGACCAACGCCGGCTTCGGCGTCCAGTTCGCACCGATGCCCAAGGCGGATACGCCTTACGCAGAGCCGATCACGCCTGTTATGCGGAGCGAGCCGGCCCCTGCACCTCAAGCGGCAGCGGAACAGGTCAGAACGGAACCTGCTGCGGTACGGGCCGGCATTGAGCCTGTGGTCGTACAGCAACCTGAACAGGAAGTGGTTCACCATGCAGAAAAAGCCGTACCTGACACGGCGCCGGTGGAAGTCTCTGCGGAACAGCCTGCGGAGGCCGTTGTAGAGCCTGTGGTAGAAACGGAACTGCCCTTCGTATATGACGAGCCAAGTGCCGCCAGTTATACCAAGGACATGGATGTGGATACCATCTGCACTCTGATGACCGAAGCGGAGGCCGAGGAGATCATCGTGCCCATCGGCACATGCAGCGGACAGACGCTCAAGCAGGTCGCCGAGCGGCGCCCTGCCAGCCTCAAGTGGTACGTAAAGGGCTATTCCGGTGATGATAACATTCTGCGGGCCGGCGCCAAGCTGATGTTGAACAAGCTCCAGCGTCTGGCAAATGCCGGCTGACGGGTGATTTGCTCAAGATGATGGTAAGGAGGTGGCGCGGTGGCGCAGCCACAGGAGTTCCCGTTCAATATCATGGATGTGGCTGAGCTGCTGCATCTGCATATCCGGCGCAGACAGGCGGACAGCGTATATGCCGACTGCCCGATCTGCGGTGATAAGCGGGGGAAGATGAACATCAACTTTGCTAAAAACCTCTGGCGCTGCAACTACTGCAATGAGGGCGGCGGTATGCTGGCTCTCTACGGGAAGGTATACGGGATCAGCAATTCCGAAGCCTACCGGGAGATCTGCGACACACTGCAAAACGGCCTTACCGCACCGGAGTACACCGTGAAGGAATTGCCGGAAAAGGTAGTTGTCGAGCAGTCCGCTCTCGCCTCACCGCAGGAGATCCATCAGACGTTTTCCATGCTGCTGGAGCTGCTGACACTTTCTCCGCAGCACCGTAAGCATCTTCAGGAGGTGCGCGGGCTGACCGATGAACAGATAGAACGGCTGGGGTACAAAAGTACCCCGCCCTTCTACCTGTGCCGGTCACTGACGGAGAAGCTGCGCAGTCGAGGCTGCAAGTTGGAGGGCGTGCCCGGCTTCTATGTGGGCAAAGATGATAAATGGACGGTCAACTTCAATTCCGTCACGGCAGGGATCATCATCCCCGCCAAAGGTATTGATGGGATGATACGCGGCGCACAGATCCGGTTGGATACGCCTATCCGAGATCAGGAGAGCGACCCTGACAAGAGCGGGACAAAGTACCTGTGGCTATCCTCCTCTTCCAAAAAACGAGGGGTATCCTCCGGCAGTCCCGTCCATTTCGTGGGCGATCCGTTCGCGCGAGTTGTCTATGTGACGGAAGGACTGTTGAAAGCGGACGTGGCGCACTACCTGATGGATCGTTCCTTTGCGGCTACAGCAGGCGCCAACAACGTCAATAAGCTGGATATGCTGTTTGCGCTGCTGGCTGCCAACGGCACAGAGGTCATCATCGAAGCCGAGGATATGGACAAATACCATAACGCCGCTGTCAGCAAGGGGGCGTCGAAAATCTATCTCATGGCACGCAGTCATGGGTTGGAGTGCCGCCGCCTGACGTGGGATCCGAATTATAAAGGCATTGACGACTGGCAGTTTGCCATGCGGCAGAAAAAAGAGCGAAGAGATATTTCCCAAATGAATTTCAGGACGCGGTTTGTCTGCGGGCTATGTTCCTTTGACGCCATCAGCGAGGAGATCGCCGCATGGCATGACCGGGACACAGACAGCAGCACGCTCCACGATTACCTGGGCCTGAGTGAGCAGGAGTATGCCCGCTTTTTACGGGATGGCGACGCGGCGCTGGAGCAGTATCTTCTATCCCAGCGAACGCAGCAGCGTTTTCGCATCTACCAGCCTGATGTATCTGAGGGCAAGGCCGCAGATTTCGCCTTTGGCGGGATCAGGGCTTTGCAGAAGGCCGGCTATGAACAGCCGCCTGCCTCGGAGTACGCGCTGGTCTATGAAGGAGCTCTGGTGTGTGAAGTGCAGCAGGACGACGCCATCCGCCTGAAACTGGTGGCGGCGCGATACAGCGGCGAGCTGCCTGCGGACTATCATGGACGCAGCGTTTCACCCTCCACGGTGATCGAATTTTATGATGAAAACGGGCGCAGATACTTTTACTGTGATGGGAATGATAAATTCCTACCGGTAAAGTTCTCGCCAAAGCTGGCAAAAGATAAACGGGAACGGCACTGAGCTGTTCCACCATAAACGAACGGCATCGGGCAGGTGTTTCTATCACCCGCCCAATGCCGTTTAATTTTGAAACGGAGGAGCCTTATGGGAGTATATTCAGAAATGGCCGCAGACTTGCGGGAAGATGTGCAGGAGCACACTGCAGCGGTGCAGGATGCCGCCGAGCTGGCTGCCAGACGTGCAGACGAGCGGCAGCAGGCTGAGGAGGAGCAGGCAAAGGCGTTGCTTTCTCAGATGCAGCAAAATGCGGATGCCGCCCCTGCCACCCCTGATCCGGAAGCCGAGAAAAAGGCGGAAGAGGATCGTAAACGGCAGGAGCATGAACAGGCCGAAGCCAAGCGGAAAGCCGAGTGGGAGGCCAAGCAGCGAGCCAAGGAGGAAGCCGAACAGGCCGCGTGGGAAAACGCAGTGGCAATGAGTGATGATGAAGTGATGGCCGCCTCCATGAAGCGTGTGGGCGACGATTCCGAACGACTGACACGCCGCAACATGAAGCAGTGCGTCACCGAGTATATCCAAACGCTTTGCCTTGAGGATGTGGCCTTTGCCCGGAATGTCATGCACCCCCGCAAGAACATGGTCAACTGCTTCCGTTATATCAAACGCAGGGCATTTGAGTTTGCCAAGCAGGAGATGGAGGACAATGACGTTATGGTGATCCCTCCCCATTCCTCGAAAGAACTGATAGACGAGGGCACTGCTCTTCGCCACTGTGTCGGCAGGTATGTTAAGTGGGTCGCGCAGCGTGAATGCGTCATTTTATTTGTGCGAAAGGTAGCCGAACCGGACAAGTCGCTTTGTTCCGTAGAGGTCAGAGACGGACAGGTTGTGCAGACAAGGGGCTTCGATAACGAAGACCCTCCGGCAAAAATCAAGGCTTTTATTGAACGATGGAAACGACAGGTGCAGTGTGCCGCAGATAAGACCGCAGCTTAAAAAAGGAGTTGGACAGTATGAAACAATTAGGGAATCTTGCCATCGTCTGCGCAAAACGCGCAGATGTATCCTTGCAAATTTCGGAGGGCCAGGTCTTCGTGCGTTATGACACCATTTCCCCGCAGTCATGGTCTGCACCGTGGAATGACGATAACGCTATTCTTGCCATGATCCGAAAGCTGAATTTCGGTGATAGTGCCAACGAAAGGAATGAACATAATGGCTAACGCAGTAGAAATGAGCACTATGAGAAAGCTGGTCGCACAACTCAACCAATACCGGCACGAATACTACAACCTCAATGCCCCCAGCGTAGCAGATGATGTGTACGACTATGCTGCTTGTAAGCGGCAAGTCCACAAGGGATAGATACGCAAACGTTGCAAGGGAGTGTAGCTCCTTTGGTGGAACGAGATAGCGAAACATTCTCGATCATGCTTGCCGTTCATCGGAGGCTTCTTCCCTCTGCTTTTGATATTCTTCCAGATACCGATCCAGATAGACCTTGTTGACGGTGGCCACGATCGTGTTGCGGAGAAGATCCTTTGCGTCGGATTGTGTCTCGCCGAGGCCCTCTCTCGCGGGAGCTATGCCGAACGCTGCGCTGAGCATATTTTCAAACTCGTCGCAGAAATAATCATAGGCGGTCGGGAGGGTATAGTTGTCCCCCTGTATGCTGAACATCATTCGAAGCCCTTCCAACGGGACAACAGGCTTGACTACGGCGATAAACAGGAGCCGTGCAAGGTGCTCCGCTGTGTATGACTTTTTTATAGGGGAGGAGATCAGCCCCTGCTTCACGTAATTGCTCACCATGGAGCTTGTCAGCTCCGGTTCCCCCAACGGCGCAAGGTGTGTGTTGACATAGCGTACCACCTGCTCCAGATAAAGCCCGACATCCGGAATCTGTGCATACCGCGGTAAGCGAAAGCCCTCAATAGCCTCTATCATATTATTCACTCCCTTTTCCATGCGGCCATTATACACGGCTCTCATTAATCTTTCAATGGTTTTACAAAATCTTTTTATCGGTTTTCTAAAAACCGTTGACGGAATGATAAAAACCTGATAGAATTTCGGTGTCGGCTTTCAAAGTCGGTTGAAATGTTTCTTGTTATTTGGAGGACACACCATGAATCAGTTTCGTATCGTCGCAGACTCCAGCTGCGACCTTCTCACACTGGATGGAGCGGACTTCGTCAGTGTTCCGCTCTCAATACGCACTGACACTGAGGAGTTTTGCGATGACGCCAATCTTGATGTTGACGCGATGGTCAGTACGCTCCGCGACACCAAAGGGCGATCTTACAGTGCCTGTCCGAACATCGCAGACTGGGAAAGCGCATTCGGTGAGAGCGGCAATGTGATTGCTTTTACCATTACCAGCGCTCTTTCAGGCAGTTATAATGCTGCCTGCGTGGCAAAGAAGAATTGTGAGGAACGCAACCCGGCCCGGCGCATCTATGTTGTGGACTCCCTTTCCGCCGGACCTGAAATCGCCCTTCTCATTGAAAGGGCTTTGTATGAGCTGCGCTCCCATGCGGACTTTGATAAAGCATGCGAATCCTTGAATACATATCAGACCCACACGCACCTACTTTTTGCATTGGAATCCATGCACAACCTTGCGCAGAACGGCCGTGTCAGCAAGCTCGCCGCAACAATGGCAAGCGTCCTCGGGATCCGCGCCATCGGGCAGGCCAGTGCCGAGGGTACGCTTGAGATGCTTGGAAAGTGCCGTGGGGTTCGTAAAGCGCGGCAGTTTATGCTGAGCGAAATGGTGGAGCTTGGCTACAAGGGTGGAAAGCTTCGAATCGGGCATTGTCAGAATGCGGCTCTTGCGCTGGAGCTTTGCACCGAGATCCAGCAGCGGTTTCCGGAGGCGGATGTGAGAAGCTATCCGCTGCGGGGACTGTGCAGCTATTACGCCGAGCGCGGCGGGATCATGCTGGGCTTTGAGTCATGAGAGCAGGCACAACCAACAAAGATGGAAGAGGTGCCGGAATCTTTCATCTGATTGTACGCATTCTGACCCTGCCACCCATCGTCATCGGCATAACAGTGCTCCTGATGTATGTCCCGGCAAATCTTTTGACACTGCGGGAGCTGCTCCTGTGCGAGTTGTTTTTGCTGCTCATTCCCATGGCTGCATATCCTATACGGGAGATATTCCACATTGGAAAGGATCGGAGAAAGGGACAGCGCAGCACGGCGCTGGTATGCAGTGCCATCGGATACCTGTGCGGGTTTCTCTGGTCAATGCTGACCCCGTGCTCCTGGCTCGTCCACATTCTATTCCTCTCCTATATCATTTCCATCGCAGCACTGCTGATTCTCAACGCCGTTTTCAAGCTGCACGCAAGCGGCCATGCCTGCAGCACGACGGTGCCTGTGTTTCTGTTGACGTGGAAGCTGCATCCGCTTTTTATGATACCGTCCGTGCTGCTAATCGCAGCGGTCTATCGATCTTCTTTGAAGCTGTCGCGCCACACCCTGCCGCAGCTCCTGATTGGCTCGGCAGTCAGTCTGCTCGCCTGTGGTATTTCACTGCTGATCTACGGACTCGGCTGACAGTCATGTGACCCGATAAATAAAAAATGCGCCGTACCACTACTGCAATGTGGCATGGCGCATTTTCTGCGTAATCACTCCCAATCCTGTTTCTTTGGCTCCCTCAGGGCTGGAGACGCTGTGTTCTTTTCCGCCGCCTTGATCCGCCTGTACATATCCTGCATCTTCCGGTCAATCTCGGCAATCTTACCTGAGCATTCGAGCATCTCCTCGTTAATGCCCTCCGGCAGCTTTGTTTTGTCTACCTTATATCGGATGTCATGCTCCAAACTGGCCCAAAAGTCCATGGCGATCGTGCGGATCTGTATCTCTGCGGTCACATGCTCCGTCCGATCTGACAGATACACCGGCATACGGATATCCAAATGCAGCGACCGGTATCCATTGTAGTTTGGCGTGCGTATATAGTCCTGCCGTTTGATGATCTCAATATCCGTCTGGCGCTCCACCATTTCCGCCACCCGGTACACATCGTCAATATAGCTGCATACCACTCTGACGCCGGCAATGTCGTTGATGCTCTCCCTCGCCGCCTCAATCGTCGGCGGAAGACCCTTCTTTCGTAGCTTTGCCACCATGCTTTCTATGGCCTTTACGCGGCCCTCGATGTGATGGATGGGATTTCTGGCATAGAGCACTTTGAACTCATTGTTTAGTATTTCAAATTTGAGGGATAATTGCTTTACCGCTGCATCATATAGATTTTGCATCAGCCGGATCTCATACGGGTTGTTTCGAAGCATTTTACCGTTTTCCCCATTTATCATTTCTTTGTCAACCATCCTTTTTCGCATTCTCTCTGGCATTTCGAACAGAGGCCTTCCACAATGATCCGATGCCGGTTGATTTGACGGCCGGTCATCCCTGCAACGGTTGTATCGATCTTTGTCCGGTAATCTAAAGGAGCATCTACTGCCGTACCGCATTGCATACAGTTCAGATGATTGTGCATGTCTGTTCGGCTGTCATACCGATCCGTACCTGGAACGCGCACATGACAGATTTGCCCGTCAGCAGTTAAGCGCCCCAGGTTACGGCAGACCGTTCCGCAGCTGATTTTATCATCCACTTTGCAGGCATCCTCATATATCCTTTTATTGGCGGTCTTTTAGGAAGAGAGCAGGCATCTGCTCATAGCCCTCCTTCCTGGCCTTGGCTGCGAAGCAGGTGTACTTGTTCCGGGTCTAAGGCTCTCAGGCAAGGGGCTTTCAAAGGTTCTTTTCCGTCTGTGTGCCTGCGTATTTGTTGGTGTTTCCAATATTGACACGCCCCTTTCTCGCCCGGAAATCAAGCATATTTGTTACACTATCATCAGGAAGTGTTCCTAATAATAGTGTAAATGAAACGAATTTGCATGTCAACCGATCGTTGTATGAGAACTTGCTTGCGGAGATCATCCTATTAGAGGAACGCTATGCGGAAAAACACTCTGCCGGCATTCCATTGCTGCCAACAGAGTGCTATCATGACTTCTATATTATACGATTTAGATTCGAAGAAACAAATACGCTACATTGCTGATCTTTTGTTTCATCTATGCAACATCTCCCTCTCCAAACTTTACACCGATCTTTGCAATTCTGTCGCAGCAGCTCTCAATCAGCTCCTTATCATGGGTGATCACAAGAATGGTTCTGCCGCGCCGCGCTTCGCTTTTCAGTTTTTCTGCGATCAGGCGCATATTCTGCCCGTCAAGGCCGCTGGTGGGTTCGTCGAGGATCAGTATCCTGCGGTCGGAAAAGATGGCGCAGGCAATAAAAAGCGAGCCATAACTCACTTCGATGTAGAGGTGATGTGTAGTGAACAATCCGCTGGATCTATTTGCATGGAAGGTGCGTTCAGAACGGAAGCGGCAGCATCTGACGCAGAGGCAGTTAGCTGAACGCCTCGGTATGAACCCCCGCACAATCATAGATTTGGAAACTGGCAAGAGTAATCCGAAATTTGAAATGGTGGTCCTTGTCGCCAAAGAATTGAATATCAGCGTGGACGCCGCCATCTTCCCGAAAATGGTAAATCAGACCGTTTCGAAAACTGTCGCGGACTTCTTTGCCGGGAAAAGCGAAGCAGAAATCGAAAAATATATCGCGCTCTGCAAACAGGCGGAAGCCTTCCAGAAAGACGAGTAACGCGGTCGGGTTCGATATGCCCGACCGCGTTACTGTTTTACCCGTTTACCATGCGGGCAGATCATTCTTTTTTTGCTTTGTAGGCATCGCGCAGACACCTGAAGGACTCCTGGCTGATGACGTGCTCCATCCGGCAGGCATCCCGTTCTGCTGTTTTTGGGGCTACGCCGGCCTCGGTGAGCAGATTCGTGAAAAAGCGGTGCTTCTCATAGGTCTGCTCGGCTACCTCCCGCCCCAAGTCAGTCAGATGAAGAAAGAAATCATCATCCATTGTAAGGAACCCGTCCTCCTTCAAAGTGGTCACGGCACGGCTCACGCTTGGCTTTGACACCTCCATGTGCCGGGCAACATCCACGGAGCGCACCATACCCTTTTGTTTTTGGAGAACAAGGATAGCCTCCAGATAGTCCTCTCTGGACGCATGAAGGGTTGCTTTATCCATTTCCGCACCTGATCCTCGTAACCTTTGGTTACTGCGGTGTCAATCGTGCCACATCAAAGGAGCAGGGTGCACTGTCAAATTCGTATCCAGCAATTTTTTCGCTGTTGTAAACAATGACATCCTTGTAGTAGTTCAGAGGAAGATCGATCACATTGCCGATGTCGTAGTTGTAAAGGTAGGTAAAGAGTTCTGTCAGCCGCTCCTCATCATCAGTCACAGTCGTTTCCGCAATGGCGTCCAAAAATTCCTGCGAGTCAGACAAGCCCATCAGCGCCGGAGTCTGCGGCGTCATGCTGGACATGGGGTTGAACCAGCAGTTTGGATTTGCAAAGGCATAGTTTCCCGGCCAAAGGGTCAAATCAAATTCTCCCGCCATATAGCCGTTCATCCAATCCATCTTTTCCATTCCATTGATGCTTACCTCAATGCCAACCTTGGATAACTGGTCTTTGATTACAGTTGCAACAGAGTGATCGAAACTGCCATAGGCGGAATCCAGTGTCAATACCAAACTCAGGGACTGCCCATCCTTCTCACGGATGCCGGTGGAGTCATTCATAACCCAGCCGGCTTCATCCAGAAGCAAATTCGACTGTTCCTGGTCATAGGAATAAGTCTGTTCCAAAACTATATCCATATAGGGAGAGTCCTCGGTGAAGGGTAATTCTGCAGCTTTCTCATAGCCGTAAGTAAGGTTTTCCGAGAGTGATTCCTTATCAATGGCATAGGCGATGGCCTGCCGCACCTTAAGGTCTGTGAGTAACGGTCGGCTAGCGTTGACCACCAAATCTCGGACGCGGGTATCGGATTCTGATATCTGACCCGCCATGCCGTCCATTGCTGTGACCTGCACATATTCGTCATAGGACAAAAGGGCGCTACCAAAGATCATGTCAATCTCCCCATTTTGTAGCGCCTGGATGCGAGAGGTGGACTCTGGGATGTATTTCACAATGATCTCATCGTAATACGGAGCATCTCCCCAGTAGTCCTCATTGCGTACAAAACGGGTGTACTGACCCGATTCCCGATGGTCAAACGCATAGGGGCCAGTGCCGGAAATGCCGGAAAAGTTCATATAATCACCTTCGATAAAGACTGTGGGTGACACTATAATCATTACATCCGGCCAGCAGAAATCTGCCAGATAAGCGTAGTACGGTGCGGGATAGTGGATGATCAGGGTCGTTTCGTCCACCACCTCTATGCTCTGAATTGCGGTAATCGCCTTGAGGGCCATGAAGCCGGGGTTGTTCTGCTTATATTCCAAATTGGCTTTAACAGCCTCGGCATCACAGGCGGTTCCATCATGAAATTTGACTCCAGCTCGGAGTTGGAAGGTTAACGTTTTCCCGTCATCACTGAATTCCCAGGACTCCGCTAAGCCTGGGACAAATTCGCCGTTCTCATACTTCACCAGAGTATCATATACCAGTTTAATGGTGGGCATGTTGTCCGTCCCCATGTAAATGGAGGCCAACACATCCGATTCACCAGACGCAGCCAGGGTTAGGGTCTTTGTTTCTGCTTCGTCCCCGCTGACCGTCTCCGTGCCTTCTTTTGATCCGCAAGCGGATAGTAGTAGCAATGCGCAAAGGCACACAGCCAGTGCGGCGGTCCAGATCTTTTTGTTCATTTAAGATCCCCTTTCTTGTTTAATCGTAGTTTTATTCAGAAAGCGGTTTGACCCGCCTTCTTCCGTGTTGTATGATCTTCCCCTTTTCCATAACGAGAATATGGTCAGAAATTCGATAAGCTGCTTGCCGGTCATGGGTAATCAGGAGATAAGAACACCCATAATGAGTGTGATAATTCTCCAGCAGTGTTAGTACCGCATCTGCTGACACCACATCAAGTCCGCTGGTCACTTCGTCAAGAACCAGAAAATCCGGTTTGATGGATAACGCCCGTAGCAGGGAAAGCCTGCGCTGCTCACCTCCAGAGAGCTGTTTAACAGGGACCTCCAGCAGATGCTGATCCATCCGAGTCAGTTCCATCAGTTCCAGAATCGTTTCTTTCCGCTGCGCGGAGTTGAGTGTTGTTAGATTTCTCAGCGTTTCCTCCATATTACGGTATACAGAATATGCGGGATCCATGGTCCCAGCCGCATCCTGAAAGACTGCTTGAATATGATGGCGGGCCTTGCGCCAGCGCCGAAAGTTCCACCTCGCAATATTCTCGCCATCCAATGTAATTTCACCCAAGGTCGGAGGTTCAATTCCAATTAACAGCCGGGCCAGCGTACTTTTGCCCGACCCACTCTCGCCAGTTACAGCGAGATTTGTTCCTCGATCCCAGGTAAAGGATACTTGATCCAACGCATGGAACGGGTTACCTTTGGCATCAAGGTAGCGTTTAGAAACCTTGGCTACTATGACACGCTCCATTCCCAATCGCCTCCCTTCTGTACCGAGGTATAACGCACAAAATCTGTTGTCCATTCGGTGCGCGGATACCGAAAAAGAGAGTCCGCCTCTGCACGCTCAATAATCACACCATTTTGCATGACCATAATCTCCCCACATAAGGAATGCAGCGCGGCCGCATCATGGGAAATAAATAATATCCCAGTTTCCTTCGTATGTTTCTGGAACATTCTCAGCAGAATATCACGGTTTGCTTCATCCAGGGCCGAGGTTGGCTCATCAGCCAAGATATAAGAGGGGTTTAATGCCAGCAGAATGGAAAATGCGATCCGTTGAAGCATCCCGCCTGACAGTTCTGGCGGATATGCATTTAAGATGCGTTCTTTATCAGGGAGATTGACCTTTTCTAAATTCTCTACAGCAATCACTTTGGCCTCATGGCGTGATACACCCAACCTGGCAGTGATCGTTTCCATAAGCTGTGTACCCATCTTCATATTGCGGTTAAATGCTGTCATAGGATTCTGCGGTACAAAGCCCAGGGTCGTGCCACAAAGAGCCCGCCTGCAGGAAGGACTGAGCATCGACAGATCTTCCCCATCTAATAGAAGTTCACCGCCGGTTATGGTGCAGGTATCATCCAGTACCCCCATTACCGATTTCAGCAGTGTTGTCTTGCCGGAACCGCTGGCTCCGGTAAGGCCTAAACACTGCCCCTGCTCCAAGGTAAAAGAAATATTGCGCAGTAGGGGAATTTGCTGTTTTCCGCAAACCGACAGGTTTTTGATCTCAAGCATGATCGGTGTTCTCCTTTTGAAACAGCCTGCCAAGCATATTGAAAGAAACTGTGCTCAAGAAAATAAACAGGCTGGGGTAAAACAGCAAGGACGGTTTGACGCCCATCAGTTTACGGGCAGAGGCCAGCATGCTGCCCCAATCGATTACCTCGTCTCCTAATGTAAAACCGATAAAGGAAAAGGCGGATATCCCAACAATCATCTCTGCGCAGGACAAACAGAGAAAATGGACAATCTCCCCTGCGATATTCGGGAGAACATGAGCAAACAGGATTCCATTTTTCGTTGCACCGGAGGAAACCATACACATAATGTAGGCTTTTCCCATTTCAATCTCCGTCAGAGTTTTGACCAGCTTGACCATGCGCAGGATCAGCGAGGCGGTCAGCGCCACCATCATCGTCGGAATGGAATTGCCCCATATTCCGTTAAAAATGACAAGATAGGCGATTGGCGGAATTGCCGTAGCCGCATTGATTGCACTATCCACAACGACCCGCTTGCCAGAGCCAGCGTGTCCAAGGAGCAGTCCAGCCGCAGTACCTGCCACCGCAACGATGGCGGCGCTGCATAGCGCCATCCCAAGCGTGACATATCCGCCCATCAATATCCTGGAGAAAATGCAGCGCCCGAGTTCGTCTGTTCCAAAGGGGTAACTCATACATGGAGAAAGCAGTTTGGCTTCCAGGGTGAGTGCTTTTGGATCATTGGGAGCCAGAAGGAACCCCGTAGAACAAAAAATTAGAAAGGCAATAGACAGTACAGCGTAAATTGGCAACTTTCGTTTTTTCTGCATGTCACACCTCCTTTGCGGCACCACCGGGTAATACACGCTGTAAAATATCCGAAAGCGTATTAAACAGAACGATGGAAAATGCCAGATACACGATGGCGGCGTGGATCATCGGCGCATCGCGGTTCAGTACGCTTTCAATCACCAAATATCCTAAGCCCGGCAGGGAGAAGATGCGCTCCACGATGATGGAACCGGCCAAACTCAGCGCCATAACCTGCATGAAGCTGGGTACAACTTCAGAAACGGCTTGCGGGAATGCGTGAAAAATCAGTATGCGCCGTTCGCTCAGCCCGCGGCACCGGCAATAAAACGCACTCTCCTCCTGCATCCCTCGTTCTAATCCTTTTGCCAGCATCTGGCTGAAAAAAGCAATCCCATTAAGCGAAATGCAAAGCGCCGCCGGAAGATATCGCTTGAGTCCTACATTTCCTGATATGGATATCCATCCTAATTTGAGTGCAAACAGATCCAAGAACCAGCTCGCAACAAAAAAGGTGGGTATGGTAAAAATAATAAAGCAAATAATCTCCATGAAACGACCGCTGAGCCGTTTCCGTTTCCAATAGAGCGGACAGGCTACCAGTACACTTCCAATCGCCTCAATGATCATTGCGAGCAGTACGGTGGTAAGTGTAAATAAAAAAGCCTGTGTCACTTCGGAATAGACATTCCGGCCATTGACAATTGATGTGCCGAAATCCAAATGCACCGCGTCTTTCAGCCATCTGATATACTGCATCGGAAGCGCGTCGTTGAGCCCCATTTCCTCCCGCAGTTGTGCGATGTATTCCGGCGTGGCGTTCATCAGACGCTGCGCCTGGGCAACAGCCGGGTCGATAGGAGATATTTTCATAAGAACGAAAGAGATGACCGTCACGATAAACAGCGTCAACATACATTCGCAAAGTTTGCGTAAGATGAAATTTCGTGTTCCAGTCTGCGATAAAGCAGATTTCTTTTGCCTCAAGGCTTTCTGAGCCTCCTCTCGCTATGATTTGACCGTCCAGTTCAAACTCTCATTCTGCAAAGAATATAGAGTGTGGTAAAGCCCCTCATGGCTCATCAGCTCGTCATGGGTGCCCTTTTCCTCCAACTGTCCTTCTTTTAGCACGACGATTTGATCACACTCCACGATGGAACGCAGCTTGTGCGCTATAATCAGGACTGTCTTGTCCTGAATGAGAGTTCCGATGGCCTGTTGGATCTTTGTCTCATTCTCCGGGTCAATGGAAGCTGTACTTTCATCCAACAGGATGATGGGAGCATCTTTCAAAAACGCCCGTGCGATGGATAGCCGCTGGCGTTCACCGCCAGAAAGCGTCTTGCCGTTTTCTCCGATTACAGTGTTATACCCTTGCGGTAAGCGTCGGATGAATTCGTCGCACTGCGCCAGTTTCGCCGCTGCTATAATCTCCTCTTGGGTGGCGTTTTCTTTTCCAATTTTGATATTGTTGTAGATGGTATCGTTAAACAACACTACATCCTGGAACACGATGGAAACATTCCGAAGAAGCGTTTCCGGGTCGATCTCATTGACATTGACCCCGCCGATTCTGACGCTACCCCGCTCCACATCCCAAAAACGGGCCGCCAATTTGCACAGGGTGCTTTTCCCGCAGCCGGAAGGCCCCACCAGAGCCGTAATCTCCCCCTGTCTTGCAGTAAAGGACACATCGTGTATTACATCATCCTCGTTGTAGCCAAAACTCACATGGTCGAAGGTGATGTCAAACTGTTCCAGAGGATAATCGGCCGTGCCGGTCTGCTCCGGGTAGTGCAGAATCGTTCCGATTCGCCCGGCGCTGACCAGAGAAAAGATCAGTTCTCCCAGCATCTCACACGCCTTGGAAAAGGGCTCGTAGATCCTCACTGCCACAAACAAGAATAAAATGAATAAAAAGGTACTGATCTCTCCGGCGATCAGCAGGCCTGATCCAATGATGATCACCGCGCCCAGCCCCAGCCGCATCACATTGTACGAGGTGGAGATGGAAAAGCCTGCGAGGAACTCATACAGCACCAGACCGGGGATAACTTTCTTGATTTTTGCGGTCAATCCCTTTTGGTAGAGGCCCATTTTCTCTGAAGTCCGCAGGACCTTGATATTCTCCAAGTATTCTTGCAGACCATCACTAATATTGAGCTTTTTTTGCTTGTTTTTCTTATTGGTCCCCTCCGAAATCCCCCGACACAACGCCATCACCAGAGCAACCACCGGAAGGCAGAGTCCAAGGCTCAAACCCAGGCGCCAGTCACAAAGAAGTAGAAGCAGAATGGAGATTAGTCCGGAGAGAGCTCCTCCGATAAATTCTGTTACTCCGTTGGTCAAGGCCCCTTCCACAGCGGAAACATCGTCCATGATAGCCGTGGTTAAGTCACTCAGATCTCGCCGTCCTAGATAGGACAAGGGGAGCTTGCGGATCTTGTCGGCCAAATTCATCCTCAGTTTCCTGTTTTCCTGCCCGGAAGTCAGGTACTTGTTCCGATATGTCATACGATAGGTTAAAAAAATCAGGAGTAACAAAATGAGAGCAGTTCCCCAATACCCCCAAAGCGGGATGCTCCCTTGTACTGTACCAAAGTAGCGTTCCAGCATTTCATCTGCGACCATGGCCAGCAGTATGACCGGGAGTAGGCAGGCAAGATTATAAAGGCACATACAAAGACCGGCTTTTACGAGCCGACGGCTCCCCTCATCGCTGAGATGATAGATTTTTTTAAGCATACTGTTTCCCTCCAATCTTCCAGGAGATACTACTCTGATACTCGTGGAACATCCTGGCATAGACACCGCCCCTGTTCATGAGTTCCGGGTGCGTTCCACACTCTACAATTTTCCCGTGTTCCAGCACGCAAATCTGATCCGCATGGAGGATAGTAGACAAGCGATGGGCAATCATTAAAACGGTCTTCCCGCGCAGCAACTCATCCAGCGCCTTTTGGATCAGATACTCGTTCTCTGCATCCGCAAAGGCGGTGGCTTCGTCTAATAAAATCACGGGAGCATCCTTGAGGATGGCCCGTGCCAGGGCGATTCGTTGCATCTCGCCACCGGAGAGATAGATGCCCTTCGTCCCAATCACAGTATCAACACCGTCAGGAAGTTTTTCCAAAATATCATCGCACTGGGCCAGGTGGAGGGCACGCAGAATTTCTTCTCTTGTGGCATCGGGGCAGAAGGTCGCCACATTTTCCAAGATGGACATTTTGAACAGACTGGTATCCTGAAAAACGATGCTGACCCGTTTCATCCACTCCCCGTAGTCCATATCGCAGACATCCACACCGCCAATATTGACGGTTCCTTCCTGAACGTCCCAAAATCGTGCGATCAAATTAGCAATCGTACTCTTGCCGCCGCCGGACTCGCCTACCAAAGCGGTAACAGTTCCCTGCCTGACGGTAAGGGAAACATCATCCAGGGCTTTCTCTGCGTTTTCATCATAGGCAAAGGAGACATGCTCCAGTTGAATGTCATAGCTTTGTGGCTGTCGGGGCGACTCCGTTTTAGGCAGGGGATGCTCTGCCAAAATCTTGTCGATGGCTTCCAGCGATGCTTTCCCTATCATCAAATTTGAAGAACTTTTCATAATACGGGATAAGATCGTAACCACAGAGGGAATCAGCACAGCGAAAAAAATAAAACTTAAAATAACTTTCTCCACGCTTTGACTGGCATTGAACAGGATGATGCCGCCGGGCAGCAGGAAAAAGAAGATGCCGTTGATGATGGCGTTATAGGCGCTATCTGTATTCTCCATAGAGAGCGCATACTTCGTCATATAGTCGCTATATTCCTGTACTGCGGTTTTGTAGCGGCGGAAGGAATTTGCGGTCTGTCCAAATACCTTTACTACGGAGATTCCCCGGACATATTCCGTAGCTGCATTGTTGATATCCTCCGCTGATTTCTGGTATTGCCTGGCAAAGCCCTCGCTTTCATCTTTAAGCATCCAAGCCAAAATCATAAAGCCAAGGGAAATAGGTATCAGGCAGGTCAGAGAGAGTCGCCAATCATATAGGAACATGAATACCAAAAACGCAAAGGGCATTGCGGCGGATTGAACAAAGTCCGGCATTTGGTGCGCAATGATCGTTTCCAGATTGTCCGTATTCTTCTCAATAATTTTTCTCTGCTTGCCACTGGGATTGTTGGAGTGATAGCCCAAGGGGAGGTTTCCAATATGCCGAATCAACTGAATGCGCAGTCTTGCAACCGTATTGAAGGCCGTAATGTGGGAAAAGAGTAGCGCCATCCCGTAAAGGCCAAAAGCCGCAGAGATCAGAAACACAGCCCTCCACCCCAGTTCAATCAGATATGCCTGATCCAATGAGGCAAAGTTCCCGTGAGATGTAACGATCTCTTTTGCCACATTGTAAATACAGGTGTAGGCGCTTAAATTGACCACGGCAGAAATAGCCGCCAGTACAAAAGAAATTGCCATTGTGATCTTGAATATGCCCATGTACTGAAACAACCGCGATATAACACCCTTTTCTTTCATATGAACATTCCTCCTTCGGTTAGCGTTCGCTAACGACTACCTTCAAAAAAACGGCCCTCAATTGAAACGCCGTTTCAATACATATTCTAATCTGTTACATCCAAAATGTCAACCCCTTCATTTTGCCTTGACATATAGCGGGAGTTACCCTTAAAATGAATGCATAGATGTTCTGACACGAGGAGGGATTATCATGCCAAAGCGCATCAGCGGTGTTTCTGCTCGGCTGTTGGAATGTGCAAAATCAGAGTTTCTTGAAAAAGGTTTTCAGGACGCATCCATCCGGGAGATTGCGAAAAAGGCCGATACCAGTTCCAGGGCAGTCTATACGCGATTTCCCAATAAAGAGGGACTATTTGATGCCATCGTTGGTCCCGCTACGGAGAAATTGATCGCACTCTACCGTGATTATGGAGACACATATTGGGCGGAGTACCAAACCACCCTTGAAGTACCTTCCTTTTCTTCTGACCCTACTGAGATCTATTCTAAAATGATGGATCATATTTTTGACCATGCCGACGAGTTCCGCTTGGCTATACGGTGCTTGGAAGGAACAAGGTATAAGGCGATGGTGGAGGCCCTTACCGAAATAAACTGCAGGCATTTAAGCAAGTTTTTTGCCATGCGCGGTGCAGAAAATCAGGAGATCACATTAAAGATTCTACATTTACTGACGCACACTTTTTACTCTGGAATATTTGAACCGCTGCAGCACGGCATGAACCGTGAGGAAGCACAATTCTATGTGAAGAAGTTGTGTGATTTTTTTGTAAGTGGAGTACAGGGAGCACATCTTTCGTAGTGGTAATCATTCATCAAATTATTTTTTACTGGACGGTGCGACAAAAAATCGACACCGTCCTTTTTGCTTATAAGCCAAAATCTCCGTTTCAAATTGTAGTATTGATAGAGGGAAAAACGAGGGAAAGGTTACGATAGCAAGCACAGCAAGCGAGTACCCGCTTGCGGATTTTGCGCTGTTCAGGTCCCTTGCCCGAACAGTCAAAATTGCTTGCTGGGATATCCCAGACCCTTATGAGAAA
>OGHL01000974.1_pt1 | contig 18120 bp, 19 predicted proteins | sample 1571391 | NCBI WGS metagenome assembly OGHL01 (sample SAMEA2581948, study PRJEB24529) | metagenome | biome: Human gut stool | place: China | collected 2011 | reverse complement strand
TGAGAGGAGCGCGCCGCGATGCGTCGCGCTCCTCTGTTTTATTCTGTCTGTCCGTTCCCGCCGGTGAGAAACTCCAGCAGGGCCTTGGCGGGGCGGGACAGCTCCGCCGACTTCCGCCAGGCCAGCATCACCGGCCGGTGGGCGGCGGGGTCCCCCAGCTTGTAGTAGACCAGCCGGCCGCCGTCCTCCAGGAACCGGGCCATGCCGTCCCGCAGGAAGGTGCACCCCTTGCCGTCCCGGGCGATGCAGCAGGCGGTGAGCAGCTGGTCCAGCTCCAGGACGATTTTGGGGAGGAAGCCCGCGTTCCGGCACAGCTTGTACGCCCGCTGGTTCAGGTCGTTTCCCTGCTTGAGCAGCAGGAAGGGCTCCTGGGCAAAGCGGGACAGGTCCACCGCCGGGAAATTTTCCTGGAGATGGACCCCCTCCCGCACCTGGGCGGCGGTGAGCTGGAACTCCTCCAGCCCCCGGTTCACCGAAAAGGCGGCGGGGACGGCCAGGAGAATCTGTTCCTCATGCCAGACGGTGGAGTGGAACAGGTGGGGGTCGGCCGCCTCCACGCTCAGGCTCAGGTCGATGGTGCCGGACTGGAGGCAGGGGTACAGGTCGGGGGCGTTCACCTCCAGCATGCTGGCCCGCCAGGCAGGGTACTGACGCTGAAACTCCTCCGCGATATCAGGCAGCACATGGGCGCAGAAGAAGGAGGCCGCCCCCACCTTGACCGCCCCCTGGCACTCCCCGGCCAGGGCGTCGAAGTAGGACTCCATCTCCTGCCGGATGTCCAGAATGCGCTTGACCGCGTCGATGTAGTAGCTCCCCGCCGCCGTCAGGCGGATGGGGTTGGTGCTGCGGTCGAAGATAGGGGTGTGGATCTCCGCCTCCGCCCGGCGCACCGCCGCGCTCAGGGCGGGCTGGGACAGATAGAGCTTCCGGGCGGCCTTGGAAAAACTCTGTTCCTCATACACCGCGTAGACATATTCCATTTCTTTGAGCATCAGCATGGGACTGCTCCTTTCTGCAGGCTTTCCTTCATTTTACCGCAGGCCAGAGGAAAAGTCACGGGTCCGATCCTCTCCCATCGCATAAATATCGTATAAATATTTTCATAACATAGGTTATCAAAACCTGAATTGGACGAGGCGGCGGCCTTGTGGTATAGTAAAGGGGAATCAAGGCCGGCCTCCGCTGGAGCCGGGCAAAACTGTTTGGAAGGAGCGGAAATCATGGATACGCTGCTGGAAAAATTCGCAAAATTGGGCTGTGACAACGCCCCGGGCCAGGAGAGCCGCCAGAAGGCGGCGGCGCTGGACCTGCGGGGCGAGAAGCTGGAGGGCACCCCGGTGGACTTCTCCCACGGGGACGTAGACGCCCATCCCCCCATTCCGGGCACTCTGGCTGATTTCGTGGCCGGCGTGGAGAAGATCGGGGGCCACCAGGCCTACACCGAGTACCGGGGCGGCAAGAGCACCCGGGAGGATCTGGCCCGTAAGATCTCCGCCTTCACCGGGGCGGCCATCGACCCGGACCAGAACATCATCCTCACCCCCGGCACCCAGGGCGCCCTGTTCCTGGCCATCGGCGCCAACATGGTCCCCGGGGACAAGGTGGCCATCGTGGAGCCCGACTACTTCGCCAACCGGAAGCTGGTGGAGTTCTTCGGGGGCGAGCTGGTCCCCATCCAGATGGACTATTTCGGCGCTCAGGACCAGGGGAAAGCCGGCCTGGACCTGTCCGAACTGGAGCAGGCCTTCCAGAGCGGGGTCAAGCTATTCCTGTTCTCCAACCCCAACAACCCCACCGGCGTGATCTACTCCCAGGAGGAGATCGTCAAGATCGCCTCTCTGGCCAAGGAGTACGGGGCCACCCTCATCGTGGACGAGCTCTACTCCCGCCAGGTGTTTGACGGCCGGACCTACACCCACCTGTGCGCTCAGGCCGAGCGGCCCGACAACATGGTGACCATCATCGGCCCCTCCAAGACCGAGTCCCTGAGCGGCTACCGCCTGGGCGTGGCCTTCGGCTCCGCCGCCATCATCGAGCGCATGGAGAAGCTCCAGGCCATCGTCTCCCTCCGGGCCCCCGGCTACTGCCAGGCGGTGTTCGCCTCCTGGTTTGCCGAACCCGAGGGGTGGATGGAGCAGCGGGTGGCCGACCACCAGGCCATCCGGGACTCCCTGCTCTCCAAATTCCTCGCCTGCCCCGGCGTCACCGCCCGCACCACCGAGGCGGGGAGCTACCTGTTCCCCAAGCTGCCCCCCCTGGCCGTCTCCGGCGAGGACTTTGTGAAAATCCTCCGGGCCCACGCCAACGTCACCGTCACCCCGGGCACCGAGTTCGGCCCCCAGTTTACTGACAGCTTCCGCATCAATTTCTCCCAGGACCGGAAGGCCGCCGAGGCGGCCGTGGACCGGATCATCACGATGATTGAGAGGTACCGCGTATGAGCAAGAATCCCATCCCCCAGGGCAAGTACAAGCCCGCCGTCCGCTACGGCAATCTCATCTTCACCGCCGGCATGACCCCCCGGAAGGACGGGGTGCTCCTCATGTCCGGCAAGATCAGCCCGGACCGCCCCCTGGACGACTATAAGGACGCGGTAATCCAGGCCGCCTCCAACGCCCTCACCGCCGCCCAGAACACCCTGGGCGAGGGGGAGAAGATCGTACAGATCCTGTCCCTCACCGTCTACCTCAACGCCACCGAGGACTACACCACCCACGCCAAGGTGGGGGATATCGTCTCGGGCTGGCTGTATGAGCAGCTGGGGGACGCGGGCATCGGCGCCCGGGCCGCCATCGGCCTGGCCACCCTCCCCGGCAATGCTCCGGTGGAGGTCCAGCTCGTGGCCGCCGCCAAGTAAAACCGGTTAACAGACAAAACGCACGCCTCTGAGTTCCCTCAGAGGCGTGCGTTTTTTGGTCTCGTTTACTCCTGCTCCGGCAGGGCCTTCCGCTCCAGGATGTCCATAAACTCCTGGCCGGTGATGGTCTCGTGCTGATACAGGTAGTCGGCCAGCTCGTGGAGCTTGCCCTCGTTCTCTTTGAGGATGTTCAGGGCCTTCTGGTGCTGCTCCTCCACCAGCTGGGTGACCTTCTGGTCCATGCGGGCCTGGGTCTCCGGGGAGCAGGCCAGGGAGGCATCCCCGCCCAGATACTGGTTGCTCACCGTCTCAAAGGCCACAAAGCCGAACTCGTCGCTCATACCGAAACGGGAGATCATGGACCGGGCCAGCTTGGTGGCCTGCTCGATGTCGTTGGAGGCCCCCGTGGTGACGGAGTGGAACACCAGCTCCTCGGCGGCCCGGCCGCCGGTGTAGGTGGCGATCTTGTTCAAAAGCTCGTCCTTGCTCATGAGGAAGTGGTCCCCGTCGTCCACCTGGAGGGTGTAGCCCAGGGCACCGGAGGTGCGGGGGATAATGGTGATCTTCTGCACCGGGGCGGAGTGGGTCTGCATGGCGGCCACCAGGGCGTGGCCCGTCTCGTGGTAGGCCACGACCTTCTTCTCCTCGTCGGAGAGGACCCGGCTCTTTTTCTGGTAGCCGGCGATGACCACCTCCACGCTCTCCTGCAAATCCTCCTGGGTGGCGTACTGCCGCCCTGCCCGCACCGCCCGGAGGGCGGCCTCGTTGACGATGTTGGCCAGCTCCGCGCCGGAGGCGCCGGCGGTGGCCCGGGCGATGGCGCTCCAGTCCACGTCCCCGTCAATATGAACCCGCTTTCCGTGCACCTTCAGAATGGCGATGCGCCCCTGGAGATCGGGCAGTTCCACCGGCACCCGCCGGTCAAACCGGCCGGGCCGGGTCAGGGCGGGGTCCAGGGACTCCGGCCGGTTGGTGGCCGCCAGGATGATGACGCCGGTATTGCCCTCAAAGCCGTCCATCTCGGTCAGCAGCTGGTTCAGGGTCTGCTCCCGCTCGTCGTTTCCGCCATAGGCGCCGGAATTCCGCTTCTGGCCGATGGCGTCGATCTCGTCGATGAACACGATGCAGGGGGCCTTCTCCTTGGCCTGGCTGAACAGGTCCCGGACCTTGGACGCGCCCATGCCCACGAACATCTCCACAAACTCCGAGCCGGAGATGGAGAAGAAGGGCACCTGGGACTCGCCTGCCACGGCCTTGGCCAGCATGGTCTTGCCGGTTCCCGGAGGGCCCACCAGCAGGATGCCCTTGGGCATGGAGGCTCCGATCTCCTGATACTTACCGGGGTCATGGAGATAGTTCACGATCTCCTGCAGGTTCTCCTTGGCCTCATCCTCGCCGGCCACGTCGGAGAAGTGGATGCCCTGGGTGGACTGCACATAGATCTTGGCGTTGGATTTTCCCGCGCCGAACATCATGGAGCCGGGGCCTCCGGCCCGGTCCGTCAGCTTCTTGGTCATCAGCTGACCGATGGCGATGAAGATGATGATGGGCAGGATCCACGTCAGCACAAAGCTCAGCAGAGGCGATGTCTCCTCCACAATGTCCCGGGTGAACTCCGCTCCGGCATCATACAGCCGCTGGGTCAGGTCCGGGTCGTTCATGGGGCCGGTTTTATAGACCTTGCTGCCGTCCTTGTTGGTGAAGATGATCTGGTTGTCCTCCACCTCCACCTGGCCGATCTCCTTGTTTTCGGTCATAGTCATGAAGGTGCCGTAGTCCACCTCCTGCACCGCGTGCCGGGCCACCAGGGGCACCAGCAGAAAGTTGATCAGCAGCAGCACCACCAGGGCGACGCCGTAATAATAGATCAACGGTTTTTTCGGGGGCTTTACTTCTTTCATATGCCGTCCTCCTGCGTCAGCCGGGTCCGAATCCCCGGAATTTTGGGATATGATACCACGCCTTCCCGCGAAAATCAACAGGATTTTGTGAACAAACCGGGGATTTTTCGAGGAAAAGAGGACGGGGCGCTGCCCCGTCCTCTTTTGGCACTCAGAAGGTCTTGTTCACATAGTCGTTGTACTTCTTCACGTCCATCTGGCCCTGATAGGTGTTCTGGAACCGCTTCACCGTCAGGCTGTTGAACTGGACGATCTGGCGGTATTTCAGGAAGCCCACCACCAGGGGCAGACCGCCGGACAGATAGCTGATGGGGGCCTGCCGCCACACGCCGTAGCCAAAGGCCGCCACCACCACCAGAGAGATGATGACCCCGGCGATCTCCTTTTTGGGATGGAGCTTGTGCACCACGTCCGCCTGCACCACGCCCAGGTCGATCATGGTCTTAGCGAAGCGCTTCTGCACCGTGAACAGGCTGATGGCGTTGAGCACACAGGGGGCCACCACGAAAAACGCAAACAGCGCAATGATGGCCTGGAAAATGAAAATCATCAATCCTTCGTTATCCAAAAATCTATCCTCCTATTATAATAATTAGTCCACAAATTTCACGGCCACGTCCTCCCGGGCGCTGGCATACAGCATGGTCAGGTAGATCACGTCGAAATCCACGATATCTCCCACCTGCGGGCAGGGGTCGCAGTCCTCCACGTCCAGGATGCAGTGGTCCGACGAGCCGCCTACCACCGTCATGCCCGGCGTCCGGGGATGCAGCATCATGATATCCCCCACGTCGGCCCGGCCGATGCCGGCAATGGCCCGGCGGCGGATGCCCCGGTCCTCATAGGTGGGCCGGTTGCAGAAGCAGTCCACCACGATGGGCCCCACCGGGTGGGTGGGCTTGTCCTTCACCTCCACGATCTGGGCCCGCAGGGTCATGCAGTCCATCCGCAGATAGTCCATGTCGTGAATGCTCCAGTCCACCTGTAAATCCTTGGCCACTAAGATACCCTCGCCAATGCGCAGGTGGTTGATGCCCTCCGGCATGGTGCCCCAGTGGACCAGGGTGAAGGAGCTGGTGGCTCCGCCGGACACGATCTCCAGCTTCCGGCCGATGGCGTCCTCCACCCGCCGGGCGATATGTACCAGCTGGCCCAGATTCTCCGGCGTGGGCTGGATGGAGCCGTAGCACCCCAGGTTCACGCCTACGCCTGCCAGCTCCACATGGGGCAGGTCCCGCTCCACATGGACGCACACCCGCACCATCTCGTCCTGGTCCCAGAAGCCCTCCCGCAGGTCCCCCAGGTCCGCCATGATCACGGCCTTGTGGACAGCTCCCTGCCGGGCGCAGGCCTCCTCCAGGGCGTCCAGCGTGGCCCGCTCGCTTTCCAGGGAATAGTCACACCACCGGGCCACATCGTCCAGCTCGCACAGCATGGGGATCCGCAGCAGCATATACGGCCCCGGCACCCCGGCCCGGCGGCAGCGGACGATCTGCTCCAGGCGGCTGCTGGCCAGCTGGGTGGCCCCGCAGTCCCGGAACATACGGCCCACCTCCGGCAGGCCGCTGCACCCCTTGATGACGCCGCACACCTGGATGCCCCGGGCGGTGCAGCGGGAGATGACCTCCTCCATATTGTGCCGCAGGCGGCTGCGGCTGATTTCCAGACAGGGATATTGCCGGTTCATATGCGAAAGCCTCGATTCTGGCAGATACATAATATATGAATTATAGCATACTCTTTCCCATCTGGCTACCAATTTTCCACATTTTCCAGCTTGTCAAAAAAGATTTTTTTGACAAGCTGAGTGCGGTCAGAAATAGACGGTCACGTCCGGGTGCTGCTGCAGCTCCCAGCGCAGGTCCTCCAGAAACAGGGCCGCCTCCCGGGGCAGCTCCACCGCCCGGGGGGCGATGAGATAGCTGATACGGTCCGGCGGCGGGGCGGTGAAGCGGCATATCTTGGCCCGGCCCGCCCGGCGCATGTGCTCGGCGGCAATGGCCGGGGCCGCCGCCCACACCCGGCGGGTGGGGGGCCACGCATCCGCCAGCTGTATGGTGTCGGTGTTCAGCAGGGGCCGGGCGTCGGACCCGAACCAATAGTCGTTCCACACCTGCACCTCCCGCCGCTGGGACACGTTGATCTCCTGGGACATATCCAGGTCGTGGGGGTTCACCAGCTCCGGATAGTCGCTGCCCTCGGAGCAGATCATATAGAACGACTCCCGGAACAGGGGCGTCACCTGCAGCTCCGGGTTGAAGCCCACGTCGTCCTCCACAATGGCCATGTCCAGCTCCCGGTGGGTAACGGCCTCCTGGGCCTGCTGGCTGGACAGGGTCTCCACCCGCAGAGCCACCGGCAGGTCCCGCTCCAGAAACCGCTTGTATACCGGCGGCAGCACATATTGGTTGGCGGTGTAGGCAGCGCCGATGCGAAAGTGGGTCCGGGCCTCGGCGGCGGCAATGCCGTGCATCTCGGCCATCAGCCGCTGCCACCGCTGGGCCAGGGGCAGAAACCGGGTTCCCGCCTCCGTCAGCTCCAGCCGCCGCAGGCCCTTGCCCCGGACAAACAGCGGCGTCCCCACCTCGTCCTCCAGGGTCTGGAGCCGGGCGGAAAGGGTGGGCTGGGTGATATAAAGCGCCTGGGCGGCGGCGGTCATGGACCCGCTGCGCAGCACCGTCAGAAAGGTTTCGATCTCCATATCCGTCATGTCGGAGCCCTCCTGGAATTATAGATTGCGACCTATATTATAAGGGAAAAGAACCGATTTTACAAATCCCTTTTTTCGTGTTATCTTATCACTCGCCCGAAGGGGAACCGCACCGGACGCGGCGCGGGATCACAGCAGAAAGGTGTGTTCTCAAATGACTAAGACGAATCGCACCGGTATGGTAGTTGCAGCCGTTGTTGCTTCTGTATTGATGGCACTCACGCTGGTGAGCACGGCCACCGGCCACTTCTATGGCCTGACGGTGGTGCTGGCGTTTCTGATGCCGGTTCTGGCTTTCGTGGAGCTGGACCTGCTGTGCAAGCTGCTGTAACGCAAATTCGCTTTTCCATCCTTTTCCATTCCGCATATACCCTCCAAGTTTTTCTCTCTTACAAATGGTCCGCCGCTGCCGGGCGGCGGACCGCAAAAAACACCGCAGGGCTGCCGGGTCCTGCGTTTTTTGCGCCTTGTTAATTGTGAACAAATTGTAAACTTTAAAAATCATCTTTCCTTGCGAGTTCTAATATGGTATATTAGATGTCGAGAAAACGCGAAAACTATACCTTCCAAGGAGGTTTTTCCCATGCGCGAATATGTTCTCATGACCGACAGCTGCTGCGACCTGCCGGACCAGATGGCAAAGGACCTGCAGCTGGAGGTGCTGCCCCTGACCATGCACATGGACGGGCAGGACTATCCCAACACCCTGGATGGCGCGGCCATCAGCAACGAGGAGTTTTACCGGCGGATCCGGGCGGGCAAAATGGCCACCACCTCCGCCGTCAACGTGGGCCAGTTTGAGGACGCCATGTCCGCCATTCTGGAGCAGGGGAAGGATATCCTGTGCATCAGCTTCTCCTCGGCCCTGTCCACCACCTATCAGTCCGCCTGCATCGCGGCGGAAAGCGTCCAGGCCAAGCACCCCGAGGGGCGCATCCGGGTCATCGACTCCCTCAGCGCCTCCCTGGGCCAGGGCCTGCTGATGTACCTGACCGCCCACAAGAAGCTGGAGGAGAACCTGACCCTGGACCAGCTGGGGGACTGGGTGGAGGAAAACAAGCTCCACGTCTGCCACTGGTTCACGGTGGACGACCTGAACTATCTGAAAAAGGGCGGCCGGGTGTCCGCCGCCACGGCGCTGGTGGGCACCATGCTGTCCATCAAGCCCATCATGCACACCTCCGACGAGGGCAAGCTGACGGTGGTGGGCAAGGCCCGGGGCCGCAAGAGCAGTCTGAACACCCTCATCGACACCGTAGGCCGTCTGGGCATCAACCTGCAGGATCAGGTGATGTTCATCTGCCAGGCGGACTGCCAGGCGGAGGCGGAGACCGTGGCCGCCCAGCTCAAGCAGCGCTACGGCGTCAAAGAGGTGTATATCAACTACATCGGCCCCGTCATCGGCAGCCATACCGGCCCCAACACCATGGGCCTGTTCTTCGTGGGAACGGAGCGCTGAGCATGAAGTGGCTGGAGCTGAAGATCGACGCCGCCCCTGCCGGACTGGAGCCCGTCAGCGCACTGCTGGAGGACCTGGGCATCACCGGCCTGGTCATTGACGACGAGGGGGATTTCCAGGACTTTCTGGAGCACAACCACGCCTATTGGGACTATGTGGACGACGCCCTGATGCAGGAGAAAAAGGGCCTGTGCCGCATCACCTTCTATCTGGAGGACAGTCCCGACGGGTACAACAACCTGGCTCAGGTCCGCATGGCCCTGTCCCGGGTGAAGCAGGAGCACCCCGAATACGGCCGGCTGCTGCTGACCATGGAGAACATGGAGGACGCCGACTGGGAGAACAACTGGAAACAGTTTTATAAGCCCATGGAGATCGGCGACCGGCTGACCGTCATCCCGGAGTGGGAGAGCGCCGGTGTGCCGGAGGGCCGGGTGGCCCTCCGGCTGAATCCGGGCCTTACCTTCGGCACCGGCAGCCACGCCACCACCCGCCTGTGCCTGACGGCCCTGGAAAAGCATATCACCGGCGGCCAGACGGTGCTGGACCTGGGCTGCGGCAGCGGCATTCTGTCCATTGCCGCCCTGCTGCTGGGGGCGGACCACGCCGTGGCCTGCGACATCGACGAAAAGTGCATGGACGTGGCCTATGAAAACGCCGCCCTCAACGGCGTGGGCCGGGACCGCTACACCGTCCGCTGGGGCGATGTGGTAACGGACCAGGCCCTGCGGCAGGAGTTGGGCGGCCCCTATGACGTGGTGGTGGCCAACATCGTGGCCGACGTCATCAAGGCCCTGGCCTCCACGGTGCGGCCCCTGGTGAAGGAGGGGGGCATCTTCCTGTGCTCCGGCATCATCGACGACCGGGCGGAGGAGGTGGCCCAGTGCCTGCGGGATAACGGCTGGACCATTGCCGAGACCCGCAGCAGCGAGGGCTGGTTCTCCTATCAGTGCCGATAAAATCAAAACCTCCGGCAATGCCGGAGGTTTTGATTTATGGCGCGCAGGAGTCCTGATCTAGGCCGCTGCGGTATTCGTTGGGGGACACGCCGATGACGTCCCGGAAGGTCCGGGCGAATTTGCTGGCGTTGTCATAGCCGAACTGCCCGGCGATGTCCAGCACCGTCCGGTCCGTGGACCGCAGCAGCTCCGCCGCGCCGTGCATCTTCTGCAGACGCAGCCAGGCGGCGGGACTGCTGCCATAGACCCCCCGGAAGCTGGCCTGGATCTGGGCGGCGGAGGCCCCGAAATGCCGGGACAGCTCCTGCACCGTCACCTTGCTTTCGGTGTTGGCCAGCAGATAGTCCGCCGTCTTTCTGGCCAGGGACACCTGCCCCCGGGAAAGGCCCGGCGCAGCCGCCTGGGGCTGGGCGGGCACCTCCAGAGCGCTGAGAAACAGCAGCAGCTCCAGGATCTTCACCTTCAGATACCCCCGGCGCAGGTCCTCCGGCACCCGATACAGCTCCGAAAACACGTGCTCCACCCGCCGGGAGGACCGGGCGGCAAAATACCCCCCGGCGGCGCAGAATTTTTCCGCCAGGGCGGCGGGCTGCACCTCCACGTCCTCTAAAAAGCAGGACAGACACCGGGGCGCCAGCCCCGGGTCCACGGTAACGGTGATGCCGTGGTAGTGGCCGGTGGGAAAGGCGGCCAGGGTGGGCAGCACGTCCTGCCGGGCCACGGACAGGTCCCCCGGGGCCAGATAGAAATACCGGCTCCCCAGGCGGTACTCCATGCGCCCCTCCCGGCAGTGGCTGATCTCCAGCACCCCCGGGGCGGCAGGCTCCAAGGGACAGGAGGCGGCGTGGACGTCGTGATAGTGGATGTCGATGCCGGGAAACACCGGATAAAGGGTCACCGCCGCCTGGCCCCCGTCCGGGGTCTCCCGGCGGACGGTGTGCTCCGGCAGCGGCAAGGGTTCATGCAGACACGCAGATTCCATGGTCACTTTTTCAGGCGGCCCAACAGGCCCCGCTTTTCCAGAGGACGGGACACCACCTCCCCGGCCTGATAGCCGGTGTCGTTGATGACCCGGACCAGCTGCTCCCGGTCCAGGGGCTCCTGGGACTGGATCACGGTCTGGCCCTTGGTGTGGGAGGAGGACACCTTCTTCACCTGGAAATGGCTGCGGACGGCGTCGTTGATGTGGCTTTCGCACATGCCGCACATCATGCCGTCCACCTGGACAATGGTTTCGATCATAGCGTTATACCTCCTTGAGGAAATGGGTTGTTTTTCCGGCGGGGCTATTGCTCCGCCGACAGCAGGCGGTCCCGGAGCTGGGGCAGCCGGTCCTGGGACTGGGCCAGGATGGCGCAGACCGCCGTCTGACAGGCGTCCTCCTCCAGGCCCAGGGCCTGCTGCATCCGGCGGCACAGGGGGCCGAAGCACGCGGCGTATTCCGCGGCGGCCCGGCGGCCCTCCGGCGTCAGGAACACCGTGCCATAGCGCTCCTTTTCCACCAGGCCCGCCTGACAGAGATTCTGGAGCATGGAGTGGGCGCTGGGCTTGGACACGTTCATCCGGGCGGCGATTTCCACCGAGCGGACGCCCCTGCCCTCCCGGCACAGATCGTCCAGCACCAGCAGATATCGGATGGAGGCCGGGGTCATGGCCTGTGGGCAATTAGACATATCTAACCTCCTGGGTGAAAGGGCGGGGGAGACGCGGAGCTGCCCACGTCTCCCCCGGGGATCAGGTCACGGCTGGCTGCGGTGGCACTGGCCATGCATGGCGCAGTGGGCGCACCCTGCGCCGCAGGAGGACTTTCCCTGCTTTTTCTGGCGGATCAGACTGCGGATGATAAGGACTACAATGGCAATAAGGACCAGGGTGATGAGAATGGTGGAGAGATTGGCGCTGATCCAATGCAGCATGGAATTTCACTCCTTTTCGGAAAATGTCGTAAGATGGGATGGAACAGATCAGACGGTGGCGTTGAGCTTGGTGGCCTCTTTATAGGGGCGCACCAGCATATAGACCATCAGGGCCAGGGCCGCCAGGGCGAAGATCAGGCCGATAACATTGACGCTGCCGGTGAACAGGCCGCCGAACTGGTTGATCATCAGGCTGATGAGATAGGCAAAGCCGCACTGATAGCCGATGGCGAACCAGGTCCACTTGCGGTTGTTCATCTCCCGCTTGATGGCGCCGATGGCGGCGAAGCAGGGAGCGCACAGCAGGTTGAACACCAGGAAGCTGAAGCCGCTGATGCCGGTGAAGGCCGCGCCGATGTTCTGATACACGGTGCCGTCGCCGCCGCCATACAGGATGCCCAGGGTGCCCACGATGTTCTCCTTGGCCACAAGGCCGGTAATGGAGGCCACGGCGGCCTGCCAGTTGCCCCAGCCCAGGGGCTTGAAGATCCAGGCGATGACGCCGCCGATGGCAGCCAGGATGGAGCTCTGGATCTCGCTCTCGTCCAGCATACGGAAGGTGCCATCCACCCAGCCGAAGTAGGTGGTGAACCACACGAAGATGGTGGAAAGCAGGATGATGGTGCCGGCCTTCTTGATGAAGCTCCAGCCCCGCTCCCACATGCTGCGCAGCACGTTGCCCAGAGTGGGCCAGTGATAGGCGGGCAGCTCCATCACGAAGGGAGCGGGATCACCGGCGAACATCTTGGTCTTCTTCAGCATGATGCCGGAGACGATGATGGCGGCCATGCCGATGAAGTAAGCAGAGGTGGAGACCCATGCGCTGCCGCCGAAGATGGCGCCTGCGATCATGGCGATGAAGGGGACCTTGGCGCCGCAGGGGATGAAGGTGGTGGTCATAACGGTCATCCGGCGGTCGCGTTCATTTTCGATGGTACGGGAAGCCATGATACCGGGCACGCCGCAGCCCACGCCGATGAGCATGGGGATGAAGGACTTGCCGGACAGGCCGAACTTGCGGAACACGCGGTCCAGCACGAAGGCGATACGGGCCATGTAGCCGCAGGCCTCCAGGAAGGCCAGCATCAGGAACAGAACCAGCATCTGGGGCACGAAGCCCAGCACCGCGCCCACACCGGCCACGATACCGTCATTGATCAGGCCGCTGAGCCAGTCGGCGGCGCCGGCAGACTCCAGACCATTGCTGACCAGCACGGGGATACCGGGGACCCACACGCCGTAGTCGGCGGGGTCGGGGGCGTCAAAGCCGTTTTCAGTGAGATACTTCACGGCGTCCACAAAGGTCATCTGCACCACGTTGTCCATCTTGTCCGCGCCCTCGGGCAGGGCGTCATAGTAGGCGGTCATGGTGTTGATGGCCAGGGTCTCCTCGTCCTCCACGTCCACGGTGGCGGTGGAGGAGCCGGGCTGGAAGCTCCGCATTTCTGCCAGCAGGGCCTGGGCGTCAAAGTCCTCGGCCTCGGGGTCGATCTCCGTGCCCAGGAAAGCGTCCACAGCCTGGATGGCGGCGGTGTAATCGTCGTTGACGGCGTTATACTCCTTGCTGCCGATGCCCAGCAGGTGCCAGCCGTCGCCGAACACGCCGTCGTTGGCCCAGTCGGTGGCGGGAGCGCCCACGGCTACCATGGCGATCCAGTAAACCAGGAACATCACCACGGCGAAGATGGGCAGGCCCAGCCAGCGGTTGGTGACCACCTTGTCGATCTTGTCGGAGGTGGACAGCTGGCCTTTGCGCTTCTGCTTGTAGCAGCTCTTGATGATCTCGGCGATGTAAACATAGCGCTCGTTGGTGATGATGCTCTCGGCGTCGTCGTCCAGCTCCTTTTCGGCGGCCTGGATGTCCTGCTCAATGTGCTGCATCACGTCGGCGGGGATGCTGAGCTTCTGCAGCACCTTGTCGTCCCGCTCGAAGATCTTGATGGCATACCAGCGCTGCTGCTCCTCGGGCAGGGTGTGGACGGCGGCCTCCTCAATGTGGGCAATGGCGTGCTCCACGGGGCCGGAGAAGGTGTGCATGGGGATGGTCTTGGTCTGGCCCTTGGCGGCCTTCACGGCGGCCTCGGCGGCGTCCATCACGCCGTCGCCCTTCAGGGCGGAGATCTCCACGATCTCGCAGCCCAGCTGGCGGGACAGCTCCTTGACGTTGATCTGGTCGCCGTTCTTGCGGACCACGTCCATCATGTTCACGGCGATGACCACGGGAATGCCCAGCTCCGTCAGCTGGGTGGTCAGATACAGGTTGCGCTCCAGGTTGGTGCCGTCGATGATGTTCAGGATGGCGTCGGGGCGTTCGCCGATCAGGTAATTCCGGGCCACCACCTCCTCCAGGGTGTAGGGGGACAGGGAGTAGATGCCGGGCAGGTCCATGATGACCACGTCATCGTGCTTCTTCAGCTTGCCCTCCTTCTTCTCCACGGTGACGCCGGGCCAGTTGCCCACGAACTGGTTGGAGCCGGTGAGGGCGTTGAACAGGGTGGTTTTACCGCAGTTCGGGTTGCCCGCCAGGGCAATTTTGATCTGCTTATCCATATGATTCTCGTATCTCCTTTCCGGGAACTTATTCCACTTCGATCATTTCGGTGTCGGCCTTCCGCAGGCTCAACTCATAGCCCCGGACGGTGACCTCCATGGGATCGCCCAGAGGGGCCACCTTCCGGACAAACACCTGGGTGCCCCGGGTGATGCCCATGTCCATGATGCGGCGCTTCACGGGGCCCTCCCCGTGGAGCTTCACCACCTGGACCGTCTCGCCGATTTTCACGTCGCGCAGTGTTTTCATGTGGATTCTCTCCTTTTATGTATTTTTTGATTTTCTCAGATCATGATCTTTCGGGCCATTTCCTCGCTGATGGCGATGCGGGCCTCCTTGACCTTGACGATGACGTTTCCGCCCAGGGCCGCCACCACTGTGACGGTGCCCCCGGCCACAAAGCCCAGGTCCTCCAGATGCTTTTTCACCTCGGGGCTGCCGCCCACCCGGTGGATGAGATTTTCTTCGCCCATGTTGGCTAATGTCAGCGGCATCATTGCTGCTTCCCTCCCTGTGATAGCGGTTAGGGGTCGCTAACCGATCGTGAAAAATGAATGGTTAATCTGCCTTAACCTCTTTGCCAAGAAAAAGGTTAAGCTCCCTTAACCGCTGGATAGTTTAACACCTCTAACATTTCTTGTCAACCCCTTTTGGCGAAAAATTTTTCTTCCTTGCAATTTTGGTTAAAATATGCTAACCTATATATAATCTTACTGGAAGGTTGGTACTGTTTGCCATGCAGATCTTAAGAGCCTCGGAGGATTACCTGGAAACCATGCTGATGATGAAGGAGAAGCATGGCTACATTCGCTCCATTGACATTGCGGAGTATCTGGGCGTGACAAAGCCCAGCGTCAGCTACGCCACCAAGCGCCTGCGGGAGAGCGGCTATATCACCATGGACAAGGAGGGGCTCATCACCCTGACGGACACGGGCATGGCCATCGCCGCCAGCATGCTGGACCGGCACAAGACCCTGACGCAGTTTCTGATCCATCTGGGTGTGGACCCGGAAACCGCCGAGGCCGACGCCTGCAAGATGGAGCACGACATCAGCCAGCAGACCTTTGAGGCCATCTGCCGCCACGCAGGCCGGGCAGAATAAGTCCTCCGGGCAAATCCACGTTTCCGCCACGGACAGTGCCGTCCGCCCCTGCGGATACGGGCACCGGCATGCTCTCTGTTCGGATTCGCAAAAAAACGTCCATTTTTATTTGACAAATTCGTCCAAAAGCGTATAATGGTTTTGTATAAGTATCGGAATATTGTGGCATATCGGAAAGGAGACGGACCATGAAAAAGCTCTTGCCCCTTCTGTTGGCGCTGTGCCTGACGCTTTCGGCCTGCGCCGCCCCGGCGGCTGTGCCGCTGCCCGGCGATTCGGTGACCGCCGTCACCGTTACCTACGCCGGAAAAACCGTTACCTGCACCGACCCGGCCCAGGTCCGGGCCATGACCGACGCCGCCCGGAGCCTGGAATTTGTTCCCACGGACGCCTCCGTCACCACCCCCGGCGCCATGTCCATGGAGCTGACCTTCACGGACAGCAGCGGCAGCGCCGTGACCCTGACCCTGCCCCTGACCCAGTCCGGCGGAAAAGTCTATGACGCCGGAGCAGACAGCATTGGAATTTTTGCCGAAATTTTAGGCGAATAGGTTCAAAAAACAGCGGGACGCCCAAAGCATTTCCACAGCCTTGGGCGTCCCGCCTTTTCTCGCCTTTGTCCCGGGACAAACCGCCGGTTTTCCGGGCCGTCCCGCTCTGTACCGGGACGGTTTTTTCCGTCAGGGGTTCAGGTGCCGCTTGAAGTTGCCCAGGGTATGTACCCCCTCCTGGACCATGAAGAACGCATGGGGGTCCACCTTCCGGACCTCCTGCCGCCACGCAGGCCGGGAGGACTGAATACGATAAACGGGCTCCCCGGGCGAAAATCGTCCGGGGAGCCTGCCAGCTTATCGGAAATGCCCCTGCCGGGGATTCATAGAAAATTAACACAAAAGCCGTCATTCTCCGCTTGTGACGGGGTTTGTTTTATGGTATACTGCAAGAATGCTACTACTATCTGCCCGGAAGCGGCCAGGCTGGGGGCAGTTTTTTTGACGGAAGGAGACCAAGATGGACTCAAACAACAGAAACGGCGGAAACAACGGCGGAAACAAGAAGAACAACCGGAATCTGCGCAGCGTCCTCTCCCTGATCGGCTGGGCGTTGGTGCTGACCCTGGTGTTCAACTACATTCTGGCCATGACCAGCGGCGGCAAGAGCTTCGAGATCACCTACAGCCAGATGATGAACCTGGTGCAGGAGGACCAGATCAAGAAGATCGAGCTGAAGGACGGCGTGCTGTATGCCACCCCGGTAGACGGCTATACCTATACCCAGGAGTCGTCCAACAAGAATCAGCAGCCCCGGACCTATACCCAGAGCGAGAAGAACCCCATCACCCTGTACACCACCTACCTGACGGACACCCGGCTGCTTCCCCTGCTGGATGAGCACGGCGTGGAGTATTCCAGCCCCGTCAAGAGCTCCTGGAGCGTCCTGGGCGACATCCTGGTGATGTACATTCTGCCTATGCTGCTGACCATGGGGCTGATCGTGCTGGTGATGCGGATCGTGTCCAAAAACGGCGGCAGCATCGGCGGCATCGGCAACGTGGGCAAGTCCAACGCCAAGGTGTATATGGAGAAGCAGACCGGCGTCACCTTCAAGGACGTGGCCGGTCAGGACGAGGCCAAGGAGTCCCTGGAGGAGATCATCGACTTCCTCCACAACCCCGGCAAATACACCGCCATCGGCGCGAAGCTCCCCAAGGGCGCGCTGCTGGTGGGCTCCCCGGGTACTGGCAAGACCCTGCTGGCCAAGGCCGTGGCCGGTGAGGCCAACGTGCCCTTCTTCTCCATCTCCGGCTCCGACTTTGTGGAGATGTTCGTGGGCGTGGGCGCGTCCCGGGTCCGGGACCTGTTCAAGGAGGCCGCCAAGGTGGCTCCCTGCATCATCTTCATCGACGAGATCGACACCATCGGCAAGTCCCGCGACAACCGCATGGGCGGCAACGACGAGCGGGAGCAGACCCTGAACCAGCTGCTGGCGGAGATGGACGGCTTCGACCCCAGCAAGGGTATCATCGTGCTGGCCGCCACCAACCGTCCGGAGGTGCTGGACAAGGCGCTGCTGCGTCCCGGCCGCTTCGACCGCCGCATCACCGTGGACCGTCCCAATCTGGCGGGCCGTCTGGCGACCCTGCAGGTTCACACCCGCAACATCAAGCTGGCGGAGGACGTCAATCTGGAGAAGATCGCCCAGGCGACCGCCGGCTGCGTGGGTGCCGACCTTGCCAATCTGGTGAACGAGGCCGCTCTGCGGGCCGTCCGCAAGGGCCGCCGCGCCGTGAATCAGAACGATCTGCTGGTGTCCTTTGAGCTGGTCATCGCCGGCAGCGAGAAAAAGGGCACTGTCATCACCGAGCAGGAAAAGCGCATCATCGCCTATCACGAGGTGGGTCACGCGCTGGTGGCCGCCAAGCAGAAGAACGCCCAGCCTGTCAGCAAGATCACCATCGTGCCCCACACGCAGGGTGCGCTGGGCTACACGCTGCATTTGCCGGAGGAGGAGAAGTTCCTCATGTCCAGGGAGGACATTCTGGCGGAGATCCGTACCCTGCTGGCAGGCCGTTCCAGCGAGGAGGTGGTGTGCAACACCATGACCTCCGGTGCCGCCAACGACATTGAGCGGGCCACGGAGATGGCCCGGAATCTGGTGGCCC
>OGHL01000959.1_pt1 | contig 18304 bp, 24 predicted proteins | sample 1571391 | NCBI WGS metagenome assembly OGHL01 (sample SAMEA2581948, study PRJEB24529) | metagenome | biome: Human gut stool | place: China | collected 2011 | reverse complement strand
ATAAAATGATGATTTCAAATATGACTCTCAAGGAAAAGAATGAATTTCTCGCCACTTTGTGGGATGACCCGTCTGTAACGCTTCATGGCGTCAAGGACGGTGTTACGAGTTCGATTGATCGTGATCAGGCCGTTGATGATTACGGCATGGCTCTATATGATTCGTATCAATTCCTTTTGCCTTATGAAACGGATGACTGTTTGCTTCTGTTTTCTGCTGAGGACTTGGAAGTGTTCGCTCGGACGTGGTAATAGTAAAGCCCCTAGGTTATTAACCTAGGGGCTTATTTTATGCCGTTAATTTAAGCGAATACGAGATACCATGCTGATTTATCGGCTGGGGCTAGTGCGACGTATCGGGTTGCGCCTGAACCACCGACATAGTGTGCCCAAATGTATCCGTCTGCGACTGTGCCGCCTTCGGCGAGGTTGACGGTTTGGCCGTAATGATACTGGGCTACTACCTGTGCTGAGGTGGACGGGGCTGATCGTACGTTGAGCGTGTCTACGTTGACCTTGTAAGTTCGGGCGGTGATGGTTACATTATTGTTGTTCGGTGCGGGTGCCGGTGCGCTTGCCGTGCGCGGGTGGAAGTATCCGATGATTCCGGCCTTGCCGATCGTAACGTATCCGGCCTTGTTTGGATTTTGCGACATGGTGTTAAGGGTGCCGTTGCCGTTGTCTCGTACCACGATGGCGACATGATTCATGCCCGCACCGTTCCAAAATGCCACGTCACCGTAAGACGGCGTGTAGTTGGCTCCTTCTCGGCTGAATGTGTTTTGCAGTACTTGGGAGCGGTTGTAACGATCAGTGCATACGCTTGCTGCGTATCCGTCTACGGTGTTGGTGTCTGCGGCTGGAATGCCGTATACGTTGCGTGCGTAGCTGCTCCATAGGTCCCAGCATTGCCCGCCATAGGCACCGTCCATGTCTACAACCTGTCCGTTAACCGAGTTCATCCATTCTTGAATGTTCATGTTAGTTTTCCTTCTTATGTTTGGGGGTATTGTTGTTTGCGAATACACTCATAAACGGTGCGTCCGCTAGCTCTGGATTGATGGCGGTGATGTTTTCGAGAATTGAGGTAAGCTCAATCAGGCTGATACCGCCTACCGTGCAAACGAACACGCTGATCGGAAGTCCGAGGTCAACATGGAGATTGATCATGTCCACGAAATAGGCTACCAAAGTGAGCATGAGGTAGGCGAACTTATGCCATAAGCCTTGACGCATTCTTTGGGAGCTGAGCGTGTCGTTGAGTATGGCCTTGGCAAGTCCGGTCACGTAGTCTACGATGATGAAAAAGACTACCGCGAACACACACCATACGTCCGTTGATGTCATTGTCATTGATATTATCCTTTCTATTTTCCTAACAATTCACCGATGATCAGGCCGAAATCGGCCTTGACCTGTGAGTCATCAAATCTTATTTTGCCCAGTCGGTAGCCGGTGGTGAGTCGCCGTATGATATCATCCGATTTTTTGACGTACCATGTTTTTTCGTCAACATGATTGGGGTCGAGCGTGTAGACGGGGCGAGTATTGTCTTTCGGAATACGTCGTGAAACATATTGTGAAACATGCCCGTCACGTTCGGACACGGAAACCCAAATACCAAAACGCGCATAATCGGTAGTGTCCAAAACATAAGACAGTCCGCCGTCTGCTGGAATGGGGGCTAGTAGCGTGTCGGATTCGTCACGGAATTTATTGCGTATTGCATAGTCCGCGTAATCCCCGTCGTACTGCTCCAAAAATCTACCGAATTTTGACTTGGCGACTTTCGCGCTGAATCCGCCGTAATCAGCTAATTCCAAACACACGAACCCCCCGCAATACAACTTATATTGTTGCTGATTCGCTTGCTGAGCACCAATGTCCAACCGGTATTTCGCGAAATAGGGGTTCGCTTTTTGCACCGCGTTGGACAAAAACAGCACTTTTGTCCTATCTTGCCAACGGTCTACCGTGTTATAAAACTCGCTGAAACTGTTTACCTCATTGCTCAAAAACCTGAGGTTGTCGGGAAAGATTTCGTCGAAAACAATCAAGTGCACTTTAGGGTAGGCTACCGATTTCAGACCACCGGCTTGTGAGAGTGCGACGAAATAGCAGCATGTACGCCAATCTTTTTCATCCCATGATGTCTTATGAATCTGTCCTTTTTCGCCATTCACGCGAAACTCATACTGTGGAAAAAATTCCTGAATGTCCTTGAAAAACGTTTCCTTGCGGTGTTGTTCTACGTCCGTGCGACGAAGATAAATAAATTCATGGCCATTTTTAATAAACTCTTTAATGCCGTATCGTTTTGCGGCAAAAGTCTTGCCAAGGCCACGTGCGCCGATCACGAAATTCCACGGCGCGTTACGGGTGAGCAAATTATGCAAATCGTAGTAGTCGTCTTCAGCCAATGTCTGTAACGCCATGTCTGCTCACCTCCTAAAACAATGGGGAGCGTAACGTCATGACCACCGTTACACTCCCCTATTGGTTACGGTCGGCTCAAGGGAAGTTATCACATGCCGACACGTATCATTATACCACACATATTAGAATGCGGGCGGATTCGATCTACCATCCCACACGGTCAGCAGCGAGTATGCCTGATTGTACCGGCTTACGTATGGCTGGAACGGGTACGTGCTCAAAATATTGGTTTTGAGCTGCGCGAGATTCGACGCTTTCGGCACCTTCAAGGCGTTTGCCGGCGACTGGTGATATGCGGTCACCCACAAGATTTGCATTTTATCATCACCATACTCTTGTGGATATCCCGCGTAGTCTTCGGCAAACTGTTTGCGCTGCCCCTCATGCGATTCGCCACGTGCCGCCCATGTCCGGAATGCCGCTGCTTCCGTCGAGGTGAGCGGTCGAGTGAAATCGCCCCCCGATTCCATGAGTCCCGCAATCTCAGGAGCCGTGCTTTTGAATGCGGCGTAGCCGGTAGGGTCGGCTTCCCGCATCTTGTTAAGCACTTGCAAGCGTCGCCCGAAACTCCATTGTGCAATACCGATGCCTTGGAGATTGGCTGCTTCCACTGCATCCCACTGCAGACCGGATTCAACCGTGCCGATCACATAGAGCGCATACGAGTTTTCCGGTGATGTCGAGCTGGATGGGTGCCCTTGGCCTTGTGAGTCTGATGGTTGCCCCTGTGATGCTTTTTCAGAAAAATTGTTGGCCGTTGTCTTATAGAAAATACGAGTATGTGACCCGCTATTGTCCGTTTCATGCAAGTATAGGTTGTCTCCCTGCCAGTGTATCCACGCCCCCCTCCGTCCGGAATCAGGGTGTCCCTGATTGTTGTCGCCGGTGGGATTGTCCACGTCCGACTTAGGCATGGTACGGGGATGCAAGTAGCCTAACAGTCCGTCGATTGGGAACCATTTGAGCGCACTTGCGTCCGGATTTTGCGTGATGATATAAATGCTGTTGTTTTTCACGCCCTCATTGCCGGCGACTATGGCAACATGAGTGTATGGAGTATACGTGCCGTACCCCCATATTGCCACGTCACCCGCCACCGGCGAGTATCCGCTTGCTGGAATTCGCTCGTACACTTGCTCGCACCGTGCGGATACGGGGTATGACGTGTATAAGCCTCCCGCATAGCCGGTTGGGGTTATGCAGTCCTGAATGGACATGCCGTACATGTCCATACTGTATTTCGCCCACAGGTCCCAGCATTGCGCGCCATACGCGCCGTCCATGTCCCAAAAACGGTTTTTCGTCTGATCAATCCATTGATTAAAAGTAATAGCCATATCACCATTATAGGCGATATGGCTATCCGTGTGGTTATTGGGCCGCTATGGTTTTAATAACCGGTGTTGTCTGTACCGCTATGGTTGGGGTTTCAGTGGCGACACCACCTTTCGTAAAGAGCGTGATTCCTGTTCTATTGGGATGAATTGTTATGTTCTTATAGCTATTGCGAAGAGTGGTGGTGTTTTTTAAGTATATGACCCTATAGCGCAATCCGAGCTTATTGGTTTTTGAATCGGAAACGCATATTGGGAAAGAGTTGTTTCCGTCATATAGGAACCCCCTCGTTGAATATTTTATCGAATCTGCGGTAAATGTCATGTTTCTAACGTAAATATCTGATAGATTGTCTATTTCGATAGTGACTTCACCGTATGGCTCTAGTGATTTGGATGTAAAAACAGAAATGCTCTGAGTCATTTCTTCGTACAATACTCCAATGGGGATATAACCGTTTGAACTGTCCGTTACGCCGTAAAATAAACTTGAATGATACGAGCTTTTTCCATAGTTTGGCATTACAGGCATAAGACAGTTATCACCGTATGTGTCTACGTTGGAGAATTTCACGTTCTCAAAATTAAATGTATACTGATCGTTTTTTACCCCTACGAGCGGTGTTGCCGCATGACTGTCTTCAAGGAATCTCGCATATAATCCGTCACAGCGCAGTCGGGCGTTGTATGATACCTTGAATGTCACGGTATCCGTATTAAGTTTTGCATACGTGTAGTGATATACGTTGGTAAAATAAGCGTCAATGTATTTGGATTGCACACCGATGGCTATAGTATCAATGTAGATGTTGTTACCAAAATATACCCCATTTGCAAGATCATAGCAGACGGCGTTCTGGAATGATGGATTGTTGAATGAGTGAACCGTGTCGAACATCATTCCGCCACCGTTGCATTTAAAATGCGTATGGCAATATGTCGTGTAGACGTTGACGAACTGACAATCCGTGCCGTTGAGATAAAACCCGTACTGGGAATCCGCGCTTTCCTTGAGCATGTTAACCCTGATATTGGTGAAAAGCATGTCCAGTGCTTGAGTTCTTTTTGCATAGAATGACGCTACCTTGGCACCTTTGACCGTCATGTTCGAAATGCTTACGCCGTATACGTCCTGTTCGAAACTCCAGCAATTATCACACAGGCCAGCACAGTCGTACACACCGCCGGTGATTGTCGCCCCATATGTCTTTTCGCCGTTTTCGGAGTATGCTCCAAAATCGAACATGTCCGTCATATTTGCCGTTGCGACGAACCTTGCATTAGGTTCGGCGTAGAAGGTGAACGGATTCGTCGTGTTCTTTGGAATGTCGATAGTTTTGTCCAAATGGTAGGTTCCGGCGGGGAAGTACACGCCGTTAAACGGATTGTCCTTGATATACGCATTGATGAGGTCGGACACCGAATATGATGCGTCGTTAGGGATGCCGTGTAGCACGACATTGCAGTTTGAGGTGATTTCGTGGGCGGCCTTTTCTGCCTTTTCCGCGGTTTCGACTCCGAGCGCCGTCAATGCTTGAGTGTTGCTGTCGGCCTTGCTTGCGGCGGCGGTAGCGTCCGTCCCCGCCTTGTCCCACTTGGTTTTCGCTGCGGTTGCGGCATCCACCGTATTATCCCCCAGCAGTGCCTTCGTGACTTCCTCATCATGGGCTTCACGCGATTCCACCGATTCGATACGGTTCAAATGTTTTTCGAGCGTGTCGTCAATGGTATGCATACTGCCGTTGTATCCGTCGCGCAAGTCGGCGGGGTCATTGTCGCCATACAGATTTAGCGCGTAATTGTCGGTTTTATCGTAAACGGTGCTCATTGGTTGGCTCCTTTGGTTTCTCGGATAAGGGTTTCCAGTTGATGGATTTTTTGGTCTAGCGCCCTCATGGACTCATTATATCCGTCTCGCAAGTCCATGGGCGTATCATCCGTGTAGAGGGGTAATGCGAGGTATCGTGTCTTGTCATATTGGCTGTTGGTCATTGCTGTTGCGTCCTTTCTCGTGGGGTTACTCTCGGCTCTTTGTTGCCGAAAATATCATGATTGCCCAATACCGCCCACGTGATGCAATCATGTTCGGCGGCTTCGGCTGCGGTCTTGGTGGCCATCTGATTAACTCGTGCTCCGAATACGGCCAACTCGCGATACATATCGCGATCGGTGTTTTTAGAGTCCTCATACCTGCCGGTGGTCACATTATAGGTGAGCGCCGAGGTTTGATACTGGTCCACCTTTTTCGCGAGATCATCCAATGCGGTATCAACCGAGGCTTGCCATGCTGCGATCTCGGCGAGAACCCCGTTGATCGCTTCAATGTCGGCGTTTTCATCTTCGGCGAGATTATCCACCTGCTCCCTGAGCTGGTCGAGATGCTCGGCCACCTCCTGTACATAGCCGAGTACGGTGAGCGTATCACGGTACGAAAACGGTTGCACGGTGGTGAAATAGCGTTGCCTTGGGTCGATATCCAAAGGGGCGGCGCACATGTTGATTCCGTCCATTTATCCTCCAATCTGTCAATGTCAAGTATACTCTAGTGGCCGAGATTATAGGCGAGACTCGTAGAGTAGAGTTGCGGCGAATTGGTCATGTTGTCCCCACTGCCCCACACGCCCATAAACAGGTCTTCCAGCGAGCCGATTACCATCATGTCGATATTAAGCATGGTGCTACGCCAATCGAGCAGCAATTGTGATTGCGAGCCGCTGGTGCCGATCGTATGCGACACGCTATTGCCCTTGTCGGAAGAATGCGCATAATCCGTGTTGCTGGTACTAGACGCGGTGGCCGAACTGTCCTGTTGTGTCGCCGTATGCGTGTTGCCGGTCGAATCCGTCTGCGAAGCGCTGGTGGCGTATTTGCGGAAATCATCAATACGGGTCTGCGGAAACTCCGAATTAAAAGTCATTGACGAATTATCGGCGGTAGTGTCGGACGTGCTGTTCGCGGTGGACTCGTTGGACTGCGTGCCCGAAGACTTTCCCGAAGATTCGTTCGTACTGGTCGAATCCATCTCCTGCCGAACGTCGGACGTGATGAACGGGTCGAACTTGCGCTGAGCGGAAACGTACATCTGATTGAAATAGTCCATTTGTTCGCGCATGGTACGCCCAAGGTAAAAAATGAACATTTGCGGCGTTTCGCTTCCGATTTCGCGTAACGCGTAGTGGGCTACGATTTTCTCGTTCAATTTCGCCCGATAGTTTTCGTCGAAGATCGGATAATATTGCGAACTTAAATGTAATTTTTCGTCCGTATTAAAACCGCGGTCGATCAGATTACCCAAGGTCAATGTGTAGTCGGCCATACTGTCCTTGATCGCATACATGCTCAAGTCCTGTGCCATCATTCCTCCTCTTTGTTTCCGTCCACATCCAGCAAACCGCCTGAAGTGGTATCATTCCATTCGATGCCGATAGGGTAGCCCGAGTCGGCCATTTGCGGCCACAATCGGTTAATCGTATCGCACGCCTGTTGACGTGATTTGAGATAGCTTAAGCGGAAAACGTTCGTACGGCTATTGCCTGCCGTCACTTCGCTTTCCAGCAATCTTTCCTTTTTTTCCGTGGTTGAATTGTCAATGCCAAGATAGTTTACGAGTTCATTCCACACCTGCGTTTTCGTGGTGATGATCTTATCCGCCAAAAACGGCGTCATATTAGGGAAGGTCTGAAACATTCCGGTAATATCCGCACTATCGTAGGCGTACACGTATGGGTCGCCGTCTTCTCGCGCTTTCATCAAATTTTGAGCCGTGAGCTTGTTGGTTTCGGACGTGGCGATAATGAGGGGTACCGAAATATTGTCCAAATTCACGTCCAATGCGCGGTCTGCGATAGCCAATCGTGTCGCGTAATTCCACATCACATCAACCATGGTACATCTAAGCTGGTTGTCCCAAATGGGTACGCATTCCTTGCTGCCGATCTGCGGGTGAGAATAACTTGTCGCCACGGGCTGGAATGATGTCGGATTATTGTAGTTATTGACGCCTCCGATATTGCCTGAAGTGACCATAAACCGGTTGACCCCCTTGCGTTTGTCGGGGAAAAAGAGTGCTAGACCGTTTTCAAAAAGCGTCAATTCGAGGTAGCGTTCGTCGATATATGGGGGTAGGTTAACCCATTTAAACCGGCTTACGGCCAACATTTCGATCAATTTCATGTATTGGTTGATGCGTAGACTTTGCCGCATTTCGGGCAGATTCAAATTGCCCCACATGCTGCCGAGCACGCTCTGATTGTCCCAGTGCGCGGCCTTGCGTGCATTACTGCGTTTACTCATAATCACCGTCCTAAAAATAATGGAGAGAGTTATATTGCTCTCTCCATTATATCCGGTCAGTACGAGATACCGGCCAGTGGCGTATTGTCCGCGTAATCGGTGACGCCGATCTTATCGGGGTCAGTCCATACGGTCACGCCACTTTCAAAAATGCCCTTGACGGTCAGACGGTACTCTTCGGGGCATGTGCTCGATCGCACGTACAACTCATGGAGCTTCCAGTAGGTGAAATTGTTCATTGCCATGAGATTCTCCGGCAAGCGCATAAACCTTTGCACATAGTATCCGTACCTTAGCCACACTTCTCCGATGGCCTGCATGGCAGCGGGGGAGATTTGCCTATAACGCACCATGACACCAATCAGCCCGTTGGCTAGGTTGAATGCGTCTCCACCCAACGCGCCCGACGTAGTAGGGGGCACTGTTTGGGTCTGCTGCACTTGGGCGTTGATGCCGGCGATCGTGTTTTCGTAATCGCCTTGCGCCGTAGCCTGTGCAAGCTGTTTGTTCATGTCGGCTAGCTGCATGGTCTGCTGATTGCCGAGATTGGTTTGCGCAAGTGAAAAAGCGTTGGCTTGAGAGGTGCTTGCGTTATTGGTGGTTTGCGTGTTCGCAAGCTGCTGGTTCGCCGTGCTCACGTTGTTGCCATAGGTTTGCTGGTTCGTCCATGCACCGATGGCGGTTCCAGCAATAGCTCCGGCCACGCCACCGACATTACCGGAGACGGCTGCGCCGGCGGCGTTGGCGATTCCTGAACCTATCGTGTTAATCTGCGCCATCTGGTTGTTAAACCCGAGGTTTTTCAATGTCAAATCGGTCCCCATCTGCGCACTTTGGTTGCTGATCGCATTCATGGCGTTTCGGTTCGACGTGCCCAGCCGGTTTTGCGCGCTTGCATACTGGGTACCCAATTGCGCTTGTGCGTAGGCATTGTTAATGCCCATTTGGGTTTTCTGATACCCCCAGTCAGCGGTTTGCTGGGCATACTGCCTAGTGTATGCGCTGTTCGCAAGCGCAAGCGCCGAGCCATTGTTTACCGCCATAAAGGTAGGGAAGTTCGTAATGCCGAAGCTCGCATTCAACATTTCGCCCGTATCGATAGGCAATCCCTTGCCGTCCGGCAATGGTTGGCGGTCTCCAAGATTGCCGGCATGGTATCCGCGCGCGTAAAAATTCAAACGAGGAGAGGGGGGCGCATAGTCCCATGTTTCGCGGATGATCAGATCGGCGCTCGGTATCTGCTCCGGCTCATACGTAATGACGGTGCCATTAAGACAGCTGCATTCGATGTAAGCGTAGGGGGCGGTCAGGAACTTTTTGAGATACTTATACCGTTCGGGCAGTACGAAAGCGTCGCGGAAATTTTTCAGGTTGATGATATCCGTGTAACGTGCGTTGGAATTGTCGTTTCGCTTGCGTAATTCCCAGCAATTGCCGGTAAAGCTGACTGAATGGCCGAAAAGTTCCGTTTTTTTCGGTTGACCGTCCAATAGCGCTTGCGGGAGGTGGGGTACCGCGTAAATGCCGCAAATGCCTTGCGTGACCCATGGGGCATTCATGCCCTCAGTAAAAAATACGACAATATCTGCGGGAGTGTCCAAATAGTACATGCTGGTACCGTTGAGTTGACTTTCGAAAGCGCTGCCGGTGGCGGTATTGACTACCGGATTATCCTTGGTGCCCGTATCCGATTCGAGATCGGTGGTGCTTACGATGATCAATCCATAGGACGTGTATTTTACCCCGTCACGTTCGGCCACGTCCATTAACGGTTTCCATGACTCGTTTGTGAGTACGGTGCATTTGCCTGTGTCGAGTCCTTCGGGCAGATCGAGGTAGGTTTTCCCATAGTCTTTCCACGCGTTTTCGTTAGCAACCCCCACATGCCCCCTTTCAACGTAGGCGTTACCCAACTGGACATCGTGTTGGAATGATTGCCATACATCCAATTGGATATTTAATTGCGTTGTGTTGGCGTTGATATAATCGCATGTCTGAATGAAATAATACCAACTGCGGGGCGTGTCGAAATCGTAGTCGTTCGTGGCGATCAGATAATTATACTGCGACGCCTGAGCAAACGGGATGGGCAATCGTACCGGCAACCCATACTTACTCATGGTGCAATTCGTAAATTCGATACCATTCAAACGGTCGAAATACTCTTTCTGAGCCTGTTCATCCCATTTGACTATATCCCTATACCCCATATCCCACGGGACATTACACAATTTGAATCGTGTGTTCGGCGTCCATTTGGCATAACTGAAGTTGATCGGCAAGTCGTTTGCGCTCATAAATCCTCCTAAAAACAATAGGTGCGAGAATTATTCTCTCGCACCTATTTTACCTGTTATCGCCGAATGTCAGGCGGTGACGGTGATTTTCGCCGTTCCGGTAGCTCCAGCGAATTTCGCGGTGACGTTGGCCGCTCCCGCGGCGGTTCCGGTAAGCACTCCGTTAGGGGTGATGGTCGCGTTGGCGTCAACCGTCCACATGGCGAGGTTGGTCACGTCGGCGGTGTTACCGTCCGTCTTGGTGGCAATGGCCTTGAGCGCGACATGCTCGCCGCTCTTCACCGCCTTTTCGCCCTGAATCTCAAGGGATTCGATGGCTCCCGTCTTCCAGCCGCCGAGCCACGTACCGACAACCGGCACGGACAGTGCTGCGGAAACCGTCTGATCGATCTCGGGATGGGTGGGGTCAATATAGGTTGCCTGAGCGGTGACCTTGAGCACTTCGGCGGTTTCGTCGAGACCGCAACGGAGGATACCGCCGTTGTCGATCGAAGTGAACTGCGAGGTCGCACCCTCAACCTTGTATTCGATGCCGATCGGCTGGAAGCTTGCGGTATCCCCGTTGGCGCTTGCGATCTCAGATTCGACTTGTACCAAGTCGCCACGAGACACGTTTTCGGGGGTAACCGATGGCTGACCGTATTTCATGACGCGCAAGGTAAACTCCGGCTTGCTGGTGGTGAGCGTATCCGGGAGGGTCACGGACTCGTTGGAGCCTTCGCCCGTCCAAAACAGCACGGCGTTAGCAAACGGGTTAGGGGTGATGCTGCCCCTATGCTTGTAGAAGATGTTGCGCGTGCCGTCAATCGGATTGACCGGGGAGCTCGTCGTTTCAAGCATTTCGTCCCAGCAGAAGAAGAAGTCTTCCGTGGTCAACACGGCCTGAACCTTACCGGCGGCACCGCCAATGCCGAACATATCTGCCGGAATCGGAATGATACGATACGGCACGTTGACCTTGTCGATATTAAACGCTGCGGCCAATGCTTCAACGTTGAGTGCGGCGATAACCTGAGGCGTGGCGAACAGGATTGCCTCCGAATCGCGCCATGGGGTAACCCAGCTCATGGCGTTATATCGTGGCATGGCCGACATGGGGGATGCCTTGAGTTCGTTTGCGGTCTGCTGGATAAGGCGCAGAAGATTCTTGGCGTCCGCTTCAGTGGAGTCTGCCGCACCCACATCTGCGGTGTGAACTCGATAAAAACCGCCCTTACGCGCGTATTCTGCGAAAGTCTGCGTCTTCATCAAATACATGTCGTTACGGTCGGACAGAATCGGCGCGTTCATGATCTCCGCGATATAGTCCGCCATGCCGCTTTCGCCGTCAAACGCAGTCAGAAGCGCGTCTTCCGGAATGGTGACCGGATAGTAGTGGTCGAACGTGAGCGGGTGGAACACGCTTGCGGTAGGCAGTGAATAGCGGCCATACACATCATCCCCGAGATACTCTTGGTTAAAGTTGCGGGTGCGTGCCTTGACAAGGCCGACTGCGGCCTGTTCGTACGTGCTGCCGTAACGCTTCAGGGTACGGGGGGAGCCGATCAGCTTCAAGGGGTCATCCCAGTCCGCATGCTGGACATAGAGTCCGATCAAGCGCTGAATCAACACTCCCGTGAATTCATCACGGAGGTAGGGGAAGTTGCGCATGGTGTCAACCGCGTTGCGAATATTGCCTTGCGTGGCGCTTGGAATGCGCACCTGGAACTGTGGGGAGGTGGCGTTTCGGACGGCGTTGAAAATCTCAACGTCACCCTTAGAAGCCAACGGTCGAATATTAGACATTACTATTCCTTTCTTTAGTTAAACAAGTCTTCGATGGACTCGTGCGTTTCGTCGCCGTCACCGTCGTCGTCGGACGGGGTGGGGTCGGTATAGCCGAGCGTGTCCATCATGGCCTTCAATGCGGCCAATTCCTTTTCGATCGAGTCAAGTCGTGCGCTCACGTCCGGTTCGGACGGTTCCGGTTCCTGTTCCGGCTCTTTCGGCTTGATTTCATCATCGATGGTTTCAGTCTGTTTCTCTTCTTCGGTTGGCGGCGGAGTGATGTTTTCGTCGCTCTCATTGTTTGGGTCTGCCATGTAAGCTCCTTACGGTAGGCAATGTTTCCATTAAATTATATCATGCGACGGGAAAATAAAATGACCCTCCAATCACGGAGGGTCTAAATTGTCCTATCAGAGCGCGAAAGTGATAATCGTAGGGCACTACCGCCACGATAGCAAATCATGGTTGGCGGCGTTTTCAGCCGTGGCAGTCCAACCTATGTCGCTCCCAGTCGAAAATCGACGCTCACAGGACATGATTATTATAGCATAACCATTGTGCCGTAGTCGTCCGCGACTTGCACGCCATGTCGAAACAGCTCGTAGGGGATGGGCTGTGTGAATTGGCTTCCAGCCATGCAGATATCAACTTCGCCATCATCCTTCCACCCTTGATATCGGTTCATGCCTAAAATGGTGAGCTTTTCGTATCGGGCTGCGATTTTCCATTTGCCTAGTTCGGTGGGGTGGGTTTCGCATGATTCCACCGGTTCCCAGCCGCTCAAAATGCACCCGTCCGTGTTCGCGTACAAGAGCCGATCGGAGTTGGCATGGCAGACGTCCATAAGCTTTCGCCTTGCGTAGGCGTTGACCCATACGGGTACGGGGAGGAAATCGGTTTTCAGATTCGATTCCTCTCTCTGTGCTACATCCCAGTCCAAGGTCATACCGTCTTTTGACGTGGGAAGCATGACGGCACCTTTGGGTAGACTCGCCATTTTGCCTACGAGCGCGTTCATGACCAGTTTCGCCATTTGCCGTTTCTCGCCCGTCGCCTTCTGCTTCAAGTCCCCCCATTCATCAACGAACGAGCGGAAAAACCCCTTGGAGCGCCGGAACTTCCACCCCCGCACATGCCTGTATACGCTCACCGTATAATTCTCATAAAGCAATTTTTGGTCAATGTCAGTCAATACTCTTGTAACATACCCCCTAGTGCTGGTGAGTCGATTGAGTCCATACACGCTACGATTGTCGAGCAGAAAAGGGTATCCGTTTGGCTTCAATTCCGCTCGAAACGTAAGTTCGTCGCAATGCAACGGCATATCATCATCCTGTTCATACGCACCGTCGTAAGGTTCAGGCAATCCCCATGGAAGCCATTCGTTTCGCAATATGCTCGGATACATCGAGTTGCAGTCAACGTCAACGGCCTTGCCGTACGTCCCCTCTCTTGCAACCATGAAACCGCCGATATAGGCATCATGCAATGACTTTTTGGTTTCGGGCTTCAGTTGGGGGAATTTGTCGTAATACCACTTCCACTCGCCGGACGCAAACGCTTCCATGCTCGCCCCACCGGCAGTGATCTTGCACAAGCCGCGCTGATCGTACTCGCTTAAAATGTTGAGCAGTTGAGCATCAGTCATGGTAAGCTTGCAATTTTCCCGCAAAAGATTCGAAATATCAAAAAACCGTGCGGAATTCTCACGGTCGATGCGGACGGTAAGACTAAAAAACTTGCCTTTTTGGGATACTATCGCATCCCAGCTCAGGTTAGCGTTATGTTCATTGTGGGGTAGGGAGTGTACGACATGCGCTATAAACGGGTCGAGTAGATCGGTATTGGTCACGTAGACGGTGAGTTTGCCGCCCTTCATGATGGACGCCAAAAGGCGGTTAGGTTGGATAACATCACGTAGCACGGTGCCGTCCGTGCATCGTATGACATTATCCACACACCATAAGCCCACTCTATTGTCATGCACTATCATAGTATAACTTCCCTTGATTGCCGTCCGCTACTTTTCCAGCGCGCCCACTTCCGCCATCCACCGGTCGAACTGCCGCCGTGAGCGTTGATAACCCTCACTGTTGTCCCTAAAAACCGACGTGAAGCCGTGTCGAACGGGGTCATACACCGTCCAATCAAACACGATTCGTGGGGCGTCGGTCTGTTCGATAAAAGCGCGTTTCTGCGCTGCGGATAGTTGACGGAATCGTTTCAGCCGTTTCGAGCCGAGTGAGGTGGCCAAGATTTTTTCAAAAACCTCATAACGGCCACGTGACATGTAAGATGGCCATTCGTGCTCACCGTACAAGTCTTTGCTCTGTTTGCCTGTTCCCTGTTTGTTAGACTTGCGTTTCTGTTCGGTGCGCAATCCCAAGATTTCGGCTGCGTCATGCATTTGCTCAAGCAGCTCGTTACGATGTCCGCTTTCCAATTGGGAGCGCACGAACGCTTCGTCGCTCAGCACGTTGGTCATTTGCAGAAAGTCAGTGAGTTTTGATGGGATGATCTGAGTGCGTCCGAAACCCTCACCGGTAGTGCCGGTGATTTCGGCCAAACGCTGCTCGTACACGCTACGTTGCGGCATAGCCTGTTCTTTGTTCCAGTCGTTGATCTTCTGCCGTGCCGCATTGATCTTCCGCTGCTGCTGTCTTAGCAGTTTGCGTCTTTTCGCCACCGGTTCCGCAGCGATTTGCGCGTCCGAGAGTAGCGTGCGCTGGGCAAACATGATGTCTTTTTTCGTCGGCTTTTCCACGGCGGTGGCATGGTATGGGGTTGCTTTCGCTTCCGCTATGGCCTGTTTCCGCTGCTTCTCCCACTCCTGACCTAAGGTTTTCGCAATATTGACCAATTGTTTGTCAGCGGTTTTTGCAAGATTCGAGTGAGAGTACGAGCCGAGCTGTTTGATATTACGTGCTGCGCGTGCTTGCGCGGCTTGATGTGCCTTGACGTGATTCCGGTTACGACTGCGAGACATAGTGCGCACCTCTTAAGATGGCGAGAGCACCCAAGATTGGGTGCTCTCAATAATGAATGCTACTTAATGATTATAGCGTGTCACTTACTCGCTTCGTCCACCGGCTCGATGCTGAAGAACTTGAAGCCGCGGCGGGAACGACGTTCCACTACCTTGATGGCAAGCGGGGCTTCCCAAGTGTTCGGGGTTCCGAAGATTCCGAACATGGTGTTCAGTCCGGCAGCGAGAGTTGGGGAGGTGGCCGCATACGCCTTGTTATCATCGGTTACGATGATGACGCGCACGGTGTTGGAGATTTCTCCCGTCTGATCATCCGTCACTTGTACGGACTGTGCAACGGCGTTCACCATGTTCAGGGTCTCGTTCAAATGTTCGTCAAGCTTTTCGGCGTTCTGAAGCGCAGAGTAGAGCTTGATCTTGCCTTCACGAGTGGAAGTGTCGATGAAGTGTTGGACGGTGCCAAGCTCGCCATTTTCGGTGTTGAATGCGGCTAGAGCTTTATTGTTGGTGTTTTCCATAATATTATCTTCCCTTATATTGTTGTTGTTATTTTGTTCTTAGGCTTATGCCTAAAATCTTTTATATCACATACCGTCATTATTTTCAATTTTCGGCGTGTCGTTTTGTATGTTCTTCGGGGTCCCATTCTTGCGGCTCCCCGAAAGTCGCATACTTGTAAAAAGTTTCCTCATTCATGGAGACTTTTTGCGAAAAAATGTGAATAGAGCGTGGAATGAAATTAGGAAACAGTTTCTTGGCACGAATCGAATATGCACGCGCGTCCTTAAGTCGCCCGTCAATGACATGCTCGGCTTCCATAAAATCGCCATCAACAAGTTCCATGCCCTTGAGCACGGCATACACGCGCGTACGAAAAATGTCGGTTTTGATTCTAGCCATACGCGTTACCTCCCCTGTAGTAAGATTTTCTGCAATTCAGTATCATTATATCGTGTCGTGTCCAGTCTGTCAAAATTTTTAAACACGGCAATAATAAGATTCTGAGCTTCCGGGCTGTTGAAAATCGTGCAACAATCATACGACGTACCGCCCTTGACGGCGCAGACGGCGCACCATGCGATCAGATTCGGCGGGTTCACAGTGCCGTCCAAGTATTCCACGTCATACGTGCGGGACAGGGCGGCGGCGAGTCCATCCCATGCGGTCAGGCTGCCGCAAATCTGCGATACGACAATTATTGCTTGCGGAAACCATGTGCTAGCCCCTTCGCGCCACAGTTCGCATAGCATGGTAACCGCACGGCAGCATGTTTCAAAATCGCCATACCCCATGTCATACCGTTTCAGATTCAGGTCACGTTTCCGGCCTTTCACAGCCTTGACAATACGGGGTGATTCCATGATCGCATCATCAAACCGGCGCATGCGATAGATTGGCGTCCGGTTATTGCCACGATTAAACATAATAGCGCTTCTCCACTCGGAAATATGCAATATCACGTACGCGTGCGGGTATTGCCGCCCACTCGCGTACAAGATCGGCGGCCTTATCATACGAGGTGGCATACCCCACTTCGATAGGGGGCTTGTCGCCATGCCTCACATATGCGAGTGCAACAAAAGTCTCATACATAATCAAAACTCCACTCCTTCATCACCGGACTCGGCACCGAATCTCCACATGTCAACCCACAAGTCCGTACTCGGACACCGTTTCGGCGGGGCGAAAGCATCACCCTTGCGCTTCACTCCCATCCAAAACGCTCTCAACCGCCAATACGTGTCAGCATAATAGCAATTTTTGCAAGTCCATGAATGCAACCAGCCACGAAAATACATGATCAATTCCTATCCAGTAATGGCGTGCGGGCAATGTCGATAGCGTCCAACATAAGATCAACCACCTGACTACCATCTCCCGCATCATACGCACACAGAGCAGTGGCATTGCAAAACCCGGCTAAAGTGCGGAATCGGACGGCATACCTCAACTCGTATCGTTGGCCATGCGGACAATACCACAACTCAACATTACCCCCCACAAACTGTGAGGAAAACACGGCAACTTTCATATCATGTTCAGCCATTTCAAAACCCTTTCACGACAAGAACCAAAACCATAGCCACGCTTACTACAAGTATGACCAAAAAACAAAACGTGTCACGCCAATCACGCGGCAATTCGCAAAACACCGTAGCAGCCATTATAAGAAACAGTACGGAAAGAATACAGACGGAAACAATCATGCCAACCATCATACCAGCACCACCTTCACCATGCCAACCATAGTGCCATCCATGTCAAACGTGGCATTATCGATATCCACGCCCACATTCATACCCGCATAGGCGCTGCGGATATGAGATAGAACGCCGTCCAACGACGCTTTCAACGACGTTGCGCGGAACATGCCACTAGGCTTCACGCAGTCAGGCAGAATCTCAAACACCTGAAACCCATCATTAGTGATGATGAAATACCACATGTCAAATCTCCTTTTTTTCGACGCGCGTAGCAAGAAGAAATGTAACAGGGGGAGTATCCTTCACAGTCTTAATATGAGAAAGTGCGACACCATACTTACCGCATAGCTCCCTACGAATGTAAGACTTAGCTCCCCTAAGAGTTCTATTCTTCCCAATATCCAGCATATAGAAATCATCGATATCAGTGAAGTAAACAACAGCAGTTCTAGCCCACCAACTGATAGTAATCACAGTATTCATTGTTACTCTCCAATCAGCTCTCAACACGATTAGCGCGGTAACAGTCAATATCATTAGTAGACCACTCAAACCTCATGCGAGAAATCGTGACGCCATACTGTTTGAACATTATGCGACGAACACGAGCTTTCGCACTGCTCAAGGTAGTGACTTCACCAAGGCCGAACTTATAAACACCCTCAATATCAGTAAAAGAAACCACGGCCAAATTACGCGCCCAATCAATGGCGATAATAGTGTTCATTTGTCTACCTCCAATCAGTAGGTCAAGGCTTCAGCTACCGCTTCTGCGATAGTGTCTCCAGTTCCCAAGACAACAACAGGATGACAATGTCTAGCATAAACGGCATAATACACTTCAACCGCATCCACCTCACGCCCATCTTCGGTAGTACGATAGTATGGAATCTCAACCCTTGTGACGTAGGCACGTGCCATCAATTCCCGCACCTCATCGACACTAACGCCCGCTTCTTTTGCGATCCGCTTATAGCTTTCCATTTTA
>OGHL01000957.1_pt1 | contig 18346 bp, 12 predicted proteins | sample 1571391 | NCBI WGS metagenome assembly OGHL01 (sample SAMEA2581948, study PRJEB24529) | metagenome | biome: Human gut stool | place: China | collected 2011 | reverse complement strand
TAGGTCTTGCCGACCTCATACACCTGCCCGACAAGCATGCCGGACTCGGTGATGACGCAGTCGCCCTGCTCAATGCCGTTGTCCGTGCCCTTGGAGATCGTAAAGGCGCTCGTCCAGTTGGAGGCGTCCCACGAGGTGATCATGGCGGCTTCGGTCTTGAACGTCGTGTTCTTTTCGAGATACCCGAGCATCGTGCGCAGACGGGTGTTCTCCTCGAGCGCGTCCTGGCTCGAGCGCACCTGCTCCTGCGCCTCGGCAAGCTGGCGGCGGAGCGATTCGTTTTCCGCGAGCAGCTTATCGTAGCGGTAGATGTAGCCGTAAATGCCGCGCATCCACTCCACGACAGAGCCCACGGCGCCCTGAATGGGGATGCGCAGGGCGTTGGCCGCCTCCGGCACCGCGCCGGCCGCTCCCAGCGAAGCGATATACTCCCTGAATGTCGCCATCGCCGTTACCAGTTGGAGGCCGCAGCCTGGAAAATATCGTTCACCAGCTGATCCACGATTTCGGGCACCAGCTCGCCGGCCACCTCCGTGAGCAGCTTCGTGGAGTCGTAGTCGGCATAGGCCGTGAAGGATTTGTTGAAGGACATCGCCTCGTCGAGCACGTTCGTAAAACGCACCTTGACGGTGATCGACAGGCGGTTCAACAGCGCGTAGTCGTCGCTGGCCACCGACGCCGTCGTCGAGGAGTAACCCGTGATTTCGCCCTCGAACGCGAAGTCGCCTCCCTCGTCGACCTGCGCCAGACGGGTCTGGCGCGTAAACTTGTCGATCAGCGCATCGGTGAGCGTCGTACTGAGAATCGGCTCCACCATCGGCGCGTTGTTGGGGAAATAGGCCACCGAGAAGGTCTTGGCATCGGGCGGAATCGACGCACCCGACAGCGAGTACTTGATCGTCACGCCGCAGCCCGCCGTCACAAGCGCCGCCAAAAGCAGCGCACAACAGATTATCTTGTTTTTCAGCATCATCTTATCTCATCATCGGTTCTCCGATACACCGCGACGGCCGCCGGACCGCCGTTCGGACCGGAATCGGACACCCCGCAGGCATCCGGTCCGCATATTCGTCTTTTTCGATCCCGTACCCGCCGCTGCCGCCCCTCGGCCTCCCGTGAGGCGCCGGCAGGAGGGATCGTCAATCGTCCTCGATGCCCAGCTCCTTGATCTTGCGGTAGAGCGTGCGCTCGGACATGAACAGTTCGGCGGCGGCTTCGCGGCGACGGCCGTTGTTGCGGCGCAGCGCGCGGATGATCTGTTCGCGCTGGACGTCGGCCTTCGTCAGCGCCTCGTGCGGCTCCTCGACCACCTCGGCGTTGACGGCATACTCCCGATTGCGGCCGTGCGACGTGCTCCCGGCCGTCGTGGGCAGGTAACCCGCCACCTCCTGCTTCGCCTCGGACGCCGCCGCACCGCCGCGCAACAGCTCCGAGACCATGCGTTTGAGGTCGTTGATGTCCCCCCGCATGTCGAACAGGATCTTGTAGAGCAGTTCGCGCTCGCTCGCCGAATCGCCCGCCACGCCCGCCGCCGTCACCACGGGCGTCGAAGCCCCCTGCTGCTGCGGAAGGTAGCGCGACAGAATCGCCGCCGTCACCACGCGGTTCTCCTCGATGGCCGAGATCTGCTCGGCCACGTTCTTCAACTGGCGGATGTTGCCGCGCCAATAGTAGCCCTCCAACATCCGGCGCGCCTCGTCGTCGAGCGTGATGGGCGGCATACGGTACTGTACGGCCACATCGGAGGCGAACTTGCGGAACAGCAGGAAGATGTCCTCGCGCCGGTCGCGCAACGCCGGCACCGCGATGGGCACCGTGTTGAGCCGGTAGTAGAGGTCTTCGCGGAACCGCCCCTTCTCGATGGCCTCCTGCAAATTCATGTTCGTCGCCGCCACGACCCGCACGTCGGTGCGCTGCACCCGGGCCGAACCGACGCGCATGAATTCGCCCGTCTGCAACACGCGCAGCAGGCGCACCTGCGTCGAGAGCGGCAACTCGGCCACCTCGTCCAGAAAAATCGTCCCGCCGTCGGCCTCCTCGAAATAGCCCTTGCGAGCTTCGACGGCACCCGTGAACGACCCCTTCTCGTGGCCGAACAGCTCCGAATCGATCGTGCCTTCGGGGATGGCACCGCAGTTGACGGCAATATATTTATTGTGCTTGCGGGCCGAATAGGCGTGGATGATCTGCGGGAAAAACTCCTTGCCCACGCCGCTCTCGCCCGTCACCAGCACCGACAGATCGGTCGGTGCGACGCGCACGGCCACTTCGAGCGCCCGATTCAGAAGCTCCGAATTGCCGATGACGCCGAAGCGCTGTTTCAATGAGACTAAATCCATAGGGTTTCTTTCTTTTTCGTTTGGTCCCCTTCCCTGCCGCTGAGGAAGGGTCACTCGGCGACGGACTCCGCAGCGGCTTCGCCGGCGGCGGCGCTCTGCGAAACCTCCTCCATCAACTCCGCCTGCATCTGCTTGGCGCGGCGGTCGTTGACATATCCGTAGACGATCACGCCCACGGCCAGCAGCGGCACGCCGAGTCCTGCGGCGGACGTGGAAAAGAGGGTATCGAGCCGGAAGGACATGCCGGAGCGGACGAAAAAGAGCAGCAGGATCGGCGGGCTGAAATAGTTCAGCTGCTTGAAGAGCTTGTCGTCCTCTGCCACATTGGTATAGACCGTGCCCATCGCCATGCAGCCGAGCAGCGGCGAGATGCCGAGCAGCGCGCAGACGCCGCAGAATGTGAACAGCAGCGCGATGGCAATGATGAGCTTATTGTCGGTCGAGCGCTTCTGCGGCATGAGCAGCTTCATGAGAAGGCCAAATACGCCGCCGAGCGCCAGCACGCCGAGATTCGTCAGCAGCGGGAGCACGAGCGTCTCGAACGAGAAGCCGTGCCCGCCGCCGGACTGCGCCGCGAGGGCCACAGAGATGGCAACCGAATAAAGCACCAGGCCGACCACATCGTCCAGCGCGACAACCTGTAATAAGGTATTGACGAAATCGCCCTTCGCACCGGTCTGCCGGATGGTCATCATCGTGGAGGCAGGGGCCGTTGCCGAGGCGAGCGCCGCGAGCACCACGGAAAACGACAGCGGTAGGCGCAGCACCCAGAACGTCAGCACAAACACCAGCACCGAGGCGAGCGTCGCCTCTAAAACCGTGATCCAGACGACCTTCCAGCCGTTCTTTTTCAGCACGGACAGCTTGAAGAACTCGCCGGTGGAGAATGCGATGAAGGCCAGCGCGACGTCGGACAAAAAGTCCATCCCGTCGATGATGCGCTGCGGCACAAGGCCGAGGCAGTATGGCCCGAGGAGGACGCCCGCGACGATGTAGGCCGTGACGTTCGGCAGGCGCAGCAGCTTTGTGATGCGCGTCATGGCGAAGCCAAAGAACAGCATCAGCGCAACGCTGATGATCACGGCCGCGATCGGCTGTGCCGAGGCGATCATGGCGGATATTGCAGTCATGGGCAGGCTCCTTCCTCTGTGCGTTCTTTTGAGGTTGATATAGTATAGCATACGCAGCCCGGAAAGGCAAATGCCGGAAAGCGGAGCAAGGACGATTTTTCCTTCGGATGAATAATTATGCAATCTGACAAGCTCGTCTCCGTCTATGGAACGTGATTTGTGCATCCGGCATAAAATTCATCAATAGTGAATATTTATTGAATATCTGCTTGACAAACGTGAATATTGATGTATAATAAGCGCATAAACAAACACACCACTCACGTGTAACGGAGGAAAATGGATATGAATAAGAATGAAATCAAGAAGATCGTGCTGGCTTACTCGGGCGGACTGGACACGTCAATCATCATCCCGTGGTTGAAGGAAAACTACAACGATCCGGAGATCATCGCGGTGGCCGCGGACGTCGGCCAGGGCGACGAGCTGGATGGACTCGAAGAAAAGGCCCTCAAGACCGGCGCAAGCAAGCTGATCATCGCCGATCTGGTCGACGAGATGGTCGATGAGGTCATCGTTCCGGCGATGAAGATGGACGCCAAGTATGAGACCTACCTGCTGGGCACGGCCTTTGCAAGACCGGTCATCGGCAAGAAGCTCGCCGAGATCGCCATCGCCGAGGGCGCGGATGCCATCGCGCACGGCGCGACCGGCAAGGGCAACGATCAGGTCCGGTTTGAGCTGGCGATCAAGCGCTTCGCCCCGGATATGAAGATCATCGCGCCGTGGCGCGAGTGGGACATCAAGTCCAGAGAGGAAGAGATCGACTATGCAGAGGCGCACAATGTGCCGCTGAAGATCAGCCGCGAGACGAACTATTCCAAGGACAAGAACCTGTGGCATCTGAGCCATGAAGGACTCGACCTTGAAGATCCCGCGAACGAGCCGGATTACGACAAGCCCGGCTTCCTCGAGATGGGCGTTTCGCCGTTCCAGGCGCCGGACAAGCCCACCTACGTCACCATCGACTTTGAGGCCGGCGCGCCCGTCGCGCTCGACGGCGAGAAGATGAAGGCCAGCCAGATCATCAAGAAGCTGAACGCCATCGGCGGCGCGAACGGCATCGGCATCATCGACATCGTCGAGAACCGGCTGATCGGCATGAAAGACCGGGGCGTCTATGAGACGCCGGGCGGCTCCATCCTCTACTTCGCGCATGAGCAGCTCGAAATGCTGACCGTCGACAAGGACACGCTGCACGAGAAGAAGAAGCTGGCCGTCGACCTGGCCGACCAGATCTACAACGGCAAGTGGTACTCCGCGCTGACGAACGCGCTGGTCGCGTTCGCGAACGAGTCCAACAAGCTCGTGACCGGCTCGGTCAAGCTGAAGCTCTACAAGGGCAACATCATCCCCGCCGGAACGACAAGCCCTTATTCGCTCTACAGCGAAGAACTGGTTACCTTCGGCGAGAGCGACTATGACCAGGCACAGGCTGCCGGCTTCATCAACATCTGGGGCCTGCCGACGCAGGTCGAGGCTTTGAGAGAACAAGGCAAACTTTAATGATAGAACACAGGGAAAGCTCTGATGAGATCCTTGAGAGCATTTGCCGAGAGATTTTGTCTCAAGGCAAGATTTGAAAAACGCAGACATCCTTTGTGGATTTCAAGTTTTTCAAACCGCAGCATTGGGGCAAAAGATCCGGCGAAGGCCGAAAAGGAACTCTTCAGAGGTTTCCCGGAAAAGGAAGTGAGCGAGCATGGCGAAGATGTGGGCCGGGCGCACCGACGGGCAGACCGACCGTCTGGCGGACGATTTCAACTCGTCCATCGGCTTTGACTGCCGGATGTACCGGCAGGACATCACCGGCAGCATGGCGCACGCCGCCATGCTCGGCGCGACCGGTATTCTGCCAAAGGCGGACGCCGATACCCTGATCGACGGGCTGCAAACCATTCTGGACGATCTCGGCTCCGGCAAGCTGCAATTCGACCCCACGTGCGAGGACATCCACATGTTCGTCGAGCAGGTTCTGACTGAACGGCTCGGTGACGTGGGCAAAAAGCTGCACACCGCGCGCAGCCGGAACGATCAGGTTGCGCTCGACCTGCGGATGTATCTGCGCGAGCAGTGCGACGCCATTTCCGGGCAGGTGAAAACGCTGATCGAGGCGCTTGTAGATCGCGCGGCGGAATACAAATCGGCCATCATGCCGGGCTATACGCATCTACAGCGCGCCCAGCCCATCACCTTTGGCCACCACCTGATGGCCTACGCGATGATGCTCCTGCGCGACCGCAGCCGCCTGGCCGACTGCCGCAAGCGCATGAACCGCAGCCCCATCGGCTGCTGCGCCCTCGCCGGAACGACCTATCCGACCGATCGCGCCATGGAGGCCGCGCAGCTCGGCTTTGACGGGATCTGCATGAACTCGCTTGACGGCGTGTCCGACCGCGATTTCTGTGCGGAGTTTCTCAGTGCGTTGTCCATCCTGATGATGCACCTGTCGCGCCTGTCCGAAGAACTCATCCTCTGGACGAGCTGGGAATTTGGCTTTGTGGAGCTGTCAGACGCCTACACGACCGGCTCTTCCATCATGCCGCAGAAGAAAAACTCCGACATGGCGGAGCTGATCCGCGGCAAGACCGGCCGCGTCTACGGCGATCTCGTCGGCCTGCTGACGATGCTGAAGGGCCTCCCGATGGCCTATAACAAGGACATGCAGGAGGACAAGGAGGGCGTGTTTGATGCGTGCGACACCGTGTCGATGTGCCTGCCGGTGATGACCGGGATGATCGAGACGATGACGGCCAAGCCCGAGGCGATGAAAAAGGCCGCGCAGCGCGGCTTCATCAACGCAACGGATCTCGCCGACTATCTCGTGCGAAAGGGCCTCCCGTTCCGGAGTGCTTATAAAATCTCCGGCGCGATTGTCGGCGACTGCGTGAAGTCCGGCGCGGTGCTCGAGGAACTGCCGCTCGAAACCTATCAACAATACAGCGACCTGTTCGATTCCGACGTCTACGAGGCCATCGACCTGACGGCGTGCGTGGAAAAGCGCACGAGCGCGGGCGGCCCGGCGAAGGTTCAGGAACAGATCGACTACGTGACAGCGTGTCTTGCGAAAGGAGACTTTTAACGATGAAAAAGATGATCGCATTGCTGCTTGCAGCGCTCATGATCTGCGCGATGTTCACCGGCTGCGGCGAAAAGGGCACGACGCTCAAGAGCGTCCAGAAGGCCGGGAAGCTCACTATCGCGACCAGCCCCGACTTCCCCCCGTTCGAATCCCTCGGCGACAACAACGAGGTCGTCGGCATTGAGATCGACGTCCTGAACCTCATCTGCGAACAGCTCGGCGTGACGCTCGAGATCAACCAGATGGACTTCGACTCCGTCCTCCCCGGCGTACAGGCCGGCAAGTTTGACGTCGGTGTGTCCGGCATCTCCGTGACCGAAAAGCGCCAGAAGAACGTCCTGTTCACCGACCCCTACTGCCTCGCGGCGCAGGCCATCGTCGTGACTGAGGGCAGCTCCATCACCTGCAAGGCCGATCTCGAGGGCAAGAAAGTCTCTGTCCAGACCGGCACGACCGCCGAGAGCTTCTGCATGGACAATGGCTACGACGTCAGCTCCTTCGCGGCCAACAGCGACGCGCAGACCGCACTGACCAGCGGCAAGGTCGACGCCTGGGTCATCGACGACCTGACGGCGGCCGACATGGTCAAGGTCTACAACGCGGCGGGCGGCGACCAGCTCGTCATCCTGGACGAGGCCATGACCACCGAGCCATACGCCTTCGCCTTTGCCTTCGGCAGCGAGGACCTCGTGGCCGAGATCAACACGATCCTGAACGGCCTCGTGGCCGACGGCACGATCGCTTCCATCTTCGAGAAGTACGACGCGCCCTATACGTCCCCCGCAAATTCGTAACACTGCAAACAAAATGCAATCAGGGTCAGAAGCTCTGCTTCTGGCCCTGTACCTGAGAGAGGAGGCGTCCCGATGGGATTTTTCAGCACTTGGCTGCAAAAGCTGCACGAGACGTTCATTGAAACGCAATATTGGAAGCTGATGCTGGAGGGCTTCGGCAACACCATCGTCATCACGCTCGGCGCACTGCTCATCGGCGTGCTCATCGGCACGCTGATTGCCGTCATCAAATACTGCGCCGAGGGCACGAAAGCGCTGAAGCCGCTCGCGTGGATCTGTGACCTCTATGTCACGGTCATCCGCGGCGTGCCGGTCGTCGTGCTGCTGCTGATTTTCTACTTCATCATTATGACCAGCGCCGAGGGCATCACGGTCGGCATCCTGACGTTCGGCATCAACTCCGGCGCGTATATGGCGGAGCTGATTCGCGGCGGCATCAACTCGGTCGACCGCGGCCAGATGGAGGCCGGGCGGAGCCTCGGCATGTCGAAGCTGCAAGCCATGCGCAAGATCATTTTCCCTCAGGCGCTGCGCTACATCCTGCCCGCCATCGGCAACGAGCTGATCGCCCTTTTGAAGGAGACTGCCGTCGCGGGCTATGTCGCCGTCGTCGACCTGACCCGCGCGGGCAACCTCGTCCGGAACAATACCTACGACGCGGTCAACCCGCTGCTCATCGTTGCGGCGACGTATCTGATCCTCGTTGTGGCGCTGACAAAGCTGCTGTGGGTCTTTGAAAGGAGGCTGTCGAACCGTGATCACCGTAAGTAATCTCTGCAAATCCTTTGGCGGCCTCGAAGTGCTCAAGGGCGTGAACGTCGAGATCGACAAGGGCGACGTCATCTGCGTCATCGGGCCGTCCGGCTCCGGCAAGTCCACGTTCCTGCGCTGTTTGAACCTGCTCGAGACGCCGACGTCTGGCAGCATCCTCTTTGAGGGCGATGAGCTGACTGACAAGAAGATCGACCTCAACCGCCACCGCCAGAAGATGGGCATGGTCTTCCAGCAGTTCAACCTGTTCCCGCACATGACCGTGCTCGACAATCTGACCTGTGCGCCCATCATGCTGAAAAAAACGCCGAAGGCCGAGGCCGAGAAAAAAGCAATGGAGCTGCTGGCCCGCGTAGGTCTGGCCGACCGGGCGGACGCATGGCCCAATCAGCTCTCCGGCGGACAGAAGCAGCGCGTCGCCATCGTGCGTGCGCTCTGCATGGAGCCGGATGTGATGCTCTTCGATGAGCCGACGTCCGCGCTCGACCCTGAGATGGTCGGCGAGGTGCTCGACGTGATGAAGGAGCTGGCCAAGAGCGGCATGACAATGGTCGTCGTGACGCACGAGATGGGATTCGCCCGCGAGGTCGCCAGCCGGGTGCTGTTCCTAGACAACGGCGTGATCGCCGAAGAGGGAACGCCCGATGAAATTTTCGGCGCGCCGAAGGGCGAACGCCTGCAATCGTTCCTTGCCAAAGTATTGTAATAGGGGAGAATACCATGAATTTGTTCTATCAAAAGAATTTTCTGAAGCTGCTGGACTTTACGCCGGCAGAAATTTCTGACCTGCTTGCGCTGGCGGCGAAGCTGAAGGCCGAGAAAAAGGCCGGCACGCCGCACAAGCTCTGCACGGGCAAAAATGTCGCGTTGATCTTTGAGAAGACCTCCACGCGGACGCGCTGCGCGTTTGAGGTGGCCGCTGCCGACCTCGGGATGCACCCGGTCTACCTCGATCCCTCCGGCTCGCAGATCGGCAAGAAGGAATCCATCGCCGACACGGCCCGCGTCCTCGGCCGGATGTTCGACGGCATTGAATATCGCGGCTTTGGGCAGGAGATCGTGGAGGATCTCGCGAAATACGCGGGCGTCCCGGTCTGGAACGGCCTGACAAACGAGTTCCATCCGACGCAGATCCTGGCTGATTTCCTGACGATCCAGGAACATTTTGGCGAGCTGAAGGGCAAAAAGCTCGTCTACATGGGCGATGCGCGCTATAACATGGGCAACTCGCTGATGGTCGGCTGCGCGAAGATGGGCATGCACTTTGTCGCCTGTGCGCCGGAAGCCTACTTCCCGGACAAGGCGCTGGTTGCCACTTGTGAAGCCATTGCCGCCGAGACCGGCGCGACGCTCGAGTTCAACTCCGATGTTGCCAGCGCGGTCAAGGGCGCGCATGTCCTCTATACCGACGTCTGGGTGTCGATGGGCGAGCCGGACGAGGTCTGGCAGCAGCGCATCGACGACCTGCTGCCCTATCAGGTCAACGCGAAGGCGATGGCGCTGGCCGGAGCGCAGTGCAAGTTCATGCACTGCCTGCCCGCGTTCCACGACCTTGGCACCGGCATCGGCCAGAAGATCCATGAAAAGTATGGTCTCGAGGCCATGGAAGTGACTGACGAGGTCTTTGAAAGCCCGGCCTCCATCGTCTTTGACGAGGCCGAAAACCGGATGCACACGATCAAGGCCGTTATGGCTGCGACGCTCTGCAAAGACCTTTGATTTTTGAACATAAAACGACCCGGACGGCTGGAAACAGCCGTCCGGGTTTGTGTTTTCTGTATGTTACTGCGCGGTGTCTGTCATATCATAGAGCGTCGTTTTGCCGTCCCGCTGCCGCTGCACGGCGGCGAGGGCGTAGAGCGCCTGCGTCGTCGCGGTCAGGTCGCTGCCGCCGTCCAGCGTGTGGGAGAAACCGCCGTTTTCCTGCTGAAAACGCAGGAGAACATCCTCTAATGTGGCGTGATTCTTATAAAAACGTTCATCCTCGAGGGAGATCCCAAGCTCTGTCAGCGCCACGAGCACCTGACAGACCGACTCGCTGCTCACCGTGCCCCAGGAGACGAACGTCCCGTCCGGCTCCTGCTGCCAGACCAGCCAGTCCAGCCCCGCGTCCACCGCGGCGGAAACCGTTGAATTATCACGGTATTTTGCGAGCGCCTGCAAGGCCATTGCCGTCAGATCGACGTCGGAGCCGCCGCCGGCGAGGCCCCAGCCGCCGTCCGGATTCTGGCGGGAGAGGATCTCATCCACGTAGCCCTCGCGCGTGGCCTGCACGGCGGCGTCCGGGTTTTGCGGGATCTCATAGCCCGCAGAATCCAGCGCTAACAATGCGTAGATCGACCCGTTGACGCCCTGCATCGCGACGCGCTCAAGATCCGCTAACGGCACGAGCAGGTCATAGCCGCCCACGTCGCGCGGGTCACGCCCGATGGCCGTCAGCGCGAGCACGAGGCGGGAATACTCGGTGTACTTCGTCTCGCTGAGCTTGCCGCCTGCCTCCGCGACTGCGGCCTCGACATTTCCATAATATGTCTCATAGTATTTGCCCGCGACCTGCACGCCGGAGCGCGCGAGGCCGAACACCGTCCAGTCGCCGTTCAACGAACCATAGCCCGGATTCGGCGCGGCCTTTTTGAGATAGGCCGCCGCCTGTTCCAGCGGCGTTTTCGCTGCGCCGCATGCACAGAGCAGCAGCGCGAGCGCGAGGAGCAGTGCAACAAATCGTATTTTTATCATCGCTTACTCCTTTATCACCAGTTTTGCATCGCAGAGCGGCGCGAGCTTGCTGTCCAGCAGGAAGAGCTTGATCTGCGCGCTGTCCTTGGCCAGATCATTCGTGCCTGCCGTCAGCGGCAGTGCCTTTGTTACCCGGCCGTTCGCGTCATAGCACGCCGCGATCAGCGTCTGTCCGTCCGGGATCGTGTCCACGGTCAGAACGCCAGTGGTGGACTTCCAGTGCCATGTGATGTCACCGATCTTGCCGTCCGTCTGCCCGCTGTCTACGCGGATGTCCACCTTCAGCGTCGGGGATGTTGTCAGGTTGCTCACCATGCCGCCGTTTCCGTCGGGCTGATTCTGGTACATGGTCAGGCCCTTGCCGTATTTGAGCGTGACGGAGGTATCGCCCGCCTGAATGGCGTCTGCCGGGGGGATCAGATATGCCGTCACGTTGCGCTTCACGCCGCGCCCGAAATCGCCCACCACGGTCAGACCCGCCGTGTCGAACGTCTCGCCCGGCGCATAGGCCGTCTTTGTGGGCTGCGTTTTGATCTCCATGCCCTCCAGCATACGGCCATAGGCCATCAGATGGCCGGAGTCGTTTTTGAAGTAGATCGTGCCCTCTGCGTCCGCGATCAGGCTGCAAATGCAATGCTCCGCGTGGCCGCTGCTCGGGGAGAACAGGGCATAGGCCACCTTCTTTCCGGATTCCATCGTGGTCAGCGCCGGGCTCGTCTGCCCCTTCCGGTCGTACAGGAGGCGGATCGTGCCGGGGATGGTGTTCTCTGCGAAGTATACGTAGACGCCGCCGTTCTCGTCGTTTTCATACGCCGTTGTGAGCAGACCGGACGCCTGCGGATAGCCCTTTGTGGGTACGCGGTAGGCGATGGACATTGCGCCGTCAAGGTCGATCACCGTGATGTTATGGCCGGAATACGCATAAAATTGGCTGCTGCCGGAGACGCCGACATAGGCCCGCCCCTTGTAGACGACGGGCGTCGAGGTGCTCATGGCGACACTGGTTGTGCCGTTTTGCAGCTTGAGCGTCTGCTTCGAGTCGATCTTCCGCCCCGTCGCGTTCAGCTTGATCCGGATGAATTCGCCGCCCTTGCTGGTCGCATAGTAGGCCTTGCTGCCGCTGTCATAGCAGATGGTGCTGCGCACGTCGCCGCAGATGCCGCCCACTTCGTCCAGCAGCGCACCCGTGGCCGCGTCGAACAGCAGCACGCGGCCGGTCGACAGCACCGGCGAGGTCGAGTCCTGGCCGTCGTCCGTGCCCACGAGGAGGACGCCGTTTTGGACGCATGCGCCCGCCCAGTAGAAGCCGCCGGTCTGCACGTGCCGCCAGGCGGCATATTTTTCTTCATTGCTGGCAGTTGGCCGCTCGTCCGCGATGGGGAGGCAGACGAAGCTGGCGTCGCGGGTCTCACTGTTCCAGAAGCCGGTATAGGCATAGCCGTTTGAGACGGTAATGGGGCAGTTCGGCTGGCCCTTGAGCGGGTCATGGTAGATCCAGAGGGATTCCAGCGAGTCGGCGTCGAACGCCTGCACCACGCCGTTCGTCAGTGCGACGAAGATCATGCCGTCCGCATAGGTCGGGCCGTTGATGGAGAAGCTGGACGAACCGGCCATTTTCCCGGTTTTGATCGTTTCGCCCGTGTCCTTGTTGATGCGGTAGAGCGTACTTCCGGCGTAGACAATCAGCTCGTCGTTCACGAGGATCGGATTGCTGACCGAGCCGCCGCCCATGCTGCCGCTGCCGGTGGCCGAGGAGCCGAGATGGACGGCCCAGTAGAGCGTGCCTTCCGCCGCGGAGATGGGCGTGGGCGCGTCTGTGACGGCGTTGTTGCGGTTGCCGCCCGCGGCCATCTGGCCTTTTACATAGGCCGTTCCACGGAAATCTGCCCATTCGGCGCTCAGTGTGGTGTCCAGCGTTGTGTTTTTCTGCGCTGTCTGCAAGGAAATGGCGACGTTGCTGAGATCGGAGTATGTTTTGCCGCCCATGGTCAGCTTCTGCACGCCGTTTTCCGTGCTGAGCGTCATCTCGCCGCCCTGCCCGATATAGCCCGGACTGGTGATCGAATAGAGATAGGTAAAGCCCTCGGAGAGCGCGAAGACGCCGTCCTCCGGCCAGACGCGCTGATTGCTGCCCGATTCTATGACGCAGATCAGCGCGTCCTTCGGCGTGGTTTGGAAGCGGACGCTGGTTGCCGCCGCCTTCTGGACGGTGATGGTATAGACCGTTTTCGCGGTCTCGTTGTGCCGGTTCGTCAGCGTGAAGCGGAGCGTCTCGGTGCTGCCGCTGCCGTTCAGCGGCAGAGACAGCTCGTATACCGGCCTTGTGGACGAGGTTTGATCCTCTGGGAGCGGCGTCCCGTCCACGAGATAGCCCACGTCTTCGTCGCCGTATTTTGGCAGTTTTCCGTGCGCCTGGAGCTTCAGATCCAGCGAGCGTGCTGCCGCCGGGACGAGCACGGTATAGTCTGATTGCGTGGCTTTATAGCCCTCTGCCTGCGTGCCGGAGGCGGTTTGATAGCGGAGCGGCACGGATACGCCGTTTGCCGAGGCGGACAGGCTCTCGAGGCTGAGCGACCGTTTCAGCGTCACCTGATAGTCCGTATAGCTGGTGATCTTCGTTGCCGCGTCATAGCGCGAGGCACGGAAGGTGAGCGTATTCTCGTGGGCGCTGCCGTTCAGCACGGCCCAGTTCAGATGGGTGCTTTCCCCGGAGCTTAAATCGATCTGCTGCGGCGTCTCGGGCTGCTTTGTGCTCTGTGTGGGGTAAATCACACAGACAGGGCCGAGGGAATCTCCGTCCTCGTTCTGCTGCGCGGCCTGCGCAGAGGGCGTCACCGTGGCGTCCCAGTATGTGGCGGAATAGGTGTGCTGCGCTGGCGTGAAGCTCGTGCCGCCGTCAAACGGCACGTCAAGCGTCAGCTCGGTCAGCCAGTCTCCGGCCGTCACCTCGACGGCCATGGTCAGGCCGCTGCCCACGTCGCTGAGCGTAAAGTCCTTTTTCGCGTGATACCAGGTGTTCTTCGTTGCCACGTAGCTGTAGGTTTCGTTCGGGACCAGTGTGTAGGTATAGACCGGTTTCCCAAGCTCCAGAACCGAGGTATAGGCCAGAACCTCACCGTTTTTGTTCCGTACCTCAAGCTCGTCCGCGTCCTTCAGGATGAGCTTGACGCTTTGCCCCTTGACGGGCTGGATGTGCAGGGTATAGGCCGTCTCATATGCGCCGTTTTTCACCGAGACGGTGACGTCGGTGTTCCCGTTGACCGGCACGGCTGCGCCGCCCTTTTCGTCGAGCGGGTAATCTGTTTCGTTGGAGGAGATGGTTATGCTGCTGCCCGTAAGCGTCGCCGTGGGATAGATTCGCAGCTCTTTGGCGGTGTCGACGATCTGGTAGGTGTATTCCGTATCCGTCGGGGAGAACGCCTTGTCTGCGGCCTGCGCGGTCTCGGCTGCGTTCGTCACGCGGAGAGAGGCCAGCGTCGGCATCCGGTCGAGCCGCAGGGTCAGGTCGACGCTCTGGTCATAGCCGTCTGTCCCCGTCATGCTTGCGCGGAGGATGACAGTATTGCCCGCCGCGCCGCGGGAAAGCACGTTCGGAAGGCTGGTTGTTTTGACGAATTCCGGGATGATCTTCTCCTGCGGCTTTCCGCTGGCGTCGGAATAGAGGGCCGTGACCGTCGCGGCCTTCGTATACGGCTTGTTCAGCTCGATATAGGGGTACAGATCGCCGGAGAGAACGTCTGGAACGAGGACCGCCACTGTGTGGTCACGGATCGTACAGGCCATCGCCTTGAAATCATTGCCGCTTTCGGCGGAGATCTGGAACGCCGCTTCGTTGAACCAGTCATCCGAGGCCGGAAGCGCGGCCTGGATCGTCGCCTCGTCGCTGACGTTCAGTGTGCCGGAGACCTGGCGGATGCCCTGACGGATGCAGAAGGTGTAGCCGTCGCCCATCGGGAGCGTAAGAACGCCGGGATGGCCCGTGTCCGTAAAGCGTTTTCCGAATTTGTTTTCAGCGTAAACCTCATAATTTCCGTCCGTATAGGCGGAAAAGGTGATCTCATAGCCATCGGTCAGCGTGGCGCGGTATTCCGCGATCGCCGCGGTGATCGCGTCCGCGCAGCGCTGCGCGTCTGCGTCTGAGATGCCGGGGTAGGCGGCGGATGCTGCCTGATAGGGCGTTTTTGCGGCGTTCTGCACGTCGGGATCTTCGGCAAGATAGTCCGCCATGGCGCGCATCAGCGCTTTTCGCCCATCCGTCAGTGCCGCAGTGAGATCTTCGGTAAAAAACAGATAATGCACCGAGCCTGCGGGCAGAGCCAGCCCCTGTTCAGTCGAAAAATCTCCGCAATAGAGGTATTTGCCGGAGACGCCGTTGATGGCGGTGACGAAGCTGCTGCCGCTGTCGAAGGTCAGAGAGATCCCGGCATCGGCCAGTGCCTCGGAGATCGTCTGCCCGTCGGAATAGGGAATTTTTCGCGGAGAAACAAGGAGCGCTTCGGACGTTTCTGCCGAGAAATAGAAATCATTTTCGCCTTCCACAGCCATCGCGGTGAATGGGAGGCAGGAGAGGAGCATTGCGAGTAAAAGCAATGCCGAGATGATTCGTTTGAGTTTCATAAGGTACCTCCCATCAGCAGAGACAATTCAGCCACTTGAGGCGCAGCCTTTTGGGCCATTTTGTGTTGGTTTTGAGCAGATTCAGGACTGTTCCGTGGAAATTCCGCATCGCTTCGCGCTCCGGATCGTCCGGCGCTTTCGAGGAAAAGAGCGCCTGTTCGTTCAGGAAGACCATGGCGCGGAACGCGTTTGCGGTCTCTTCGCCAAAGCGTCCGGAAATTGGGCCATACAGCGTCAGCATCGAGCCTCCATTTCGGTCGAAGCCGAGGGCGGACAGGAGCTTTGCTGCATCGGAGAACAGGCTGGAAATGGACTCGGAATTGTCCGGATTTTCAAAGGTTTTCTGCCTGTTTTTGAGGATGATATGGTGGCGAATGAGGATAAACAGAACGAACAGGAGCAAAATTCCCGCTATGAGTAAAATCCAGAACGCGGGCTTTGCGAGCAGGCCGGTGCGCTGGCCGCCATCGGGGGTGTTGTCCTCCGAATTGTCCGGTTCCGCGTCCTGCTGTTCCGGTTCCTGCCCCTCGGTGATGCGCGGACCGTTTCCTTCGCCCTCGCCGGAACCCACGGGCTTGATGCCGCTCTCAGTCTGCTCCGGCGCGAGACTCTCGAGGCCGGGTGTCAGGGCCAACGGCAGCCAGCCGACGCCGTCCTGATACACCTCGACCCAGGCACCGGCATTTTCCGCAGTGACGGAAGCCGTTTCGTTTTCCGTCGTCCGGACGGTAAAGCCCTCGGCATAGCGGGCAGGGATGCCGTAATAGCGGAGGGCAAGCGCGGCGACGGTGGCGTATTGGTAGGTTGTACCTTTGGCGGTGCTGTCCAAGGGAAGGGACGTATTGCCGCCGAAGCAGGTCTCCAAGAAGGAGAGGGCGCAGAGCTGCGCCTGTTCCTTGGATAACTCACCGGAAAAGTTGAGATTCTTCCTAGTTTCTTCGAGCAAAGCGCCGAGTTCGTCCGTAAATTCTTGCGGAACGGCGAGGGCGTAGGAGTCGACGAAGTCGCGGTAGGCGCTCTCCATTTGGAGGTAAGCACTGTTTGCTTCGTTTTGCTGCAAATCGTCCAGAATTTGCGGGAGGATGGTGCTGGTGTATGCAATTACTGTGTAGGAATATTCGCGTTCGCCGTTCCAGCCGGAGGTTTTTACAGCGGAGGGCGCAAGACGGTTCTTGGCCGTTCCGGCGCTCGTGGGGAGGACGGAGAACGGTTCATATCGATAAAGCGAGCAAGCAGAAAGATTTTGGATTTGAATGGTTTCGGTTTCGTATTCTGCGGTTTGTATAGCAGAAAGTGTAAACTGAGATTGCGGATAGAAGCCGTTTTCATGCAGCCAGTAGAACAGATCTTTTTCATTTGCCGCGTTTTCGGCATCCAAGGCAGACCATGTGCCATTCTCATAAGTATCCCCGACGAAGCCGCGTAGATAGAGCGTGTCGGTTTTGTCCGAAGTAACGGATAGAATGACTTCTGTTCCGTCTGCCGCCGGGACTGGCTTGGTCAGGTCGCCTTCCGGCAAAATTTCTGTTTTTTCATAGCGCCAATGATGCAGGGCGTCCTTGGCGGTCTGGGAAAGATTCTGCATTGTGCCCGCTTGAAGCACTAATGCGGCAATTCCAAGCACAACTGCGCCGAGCAAGAGAAAGTTGACTGCGGAAACGGTATTTTTCTGCCACGCCAGCAGCAAAAGCGCAATTCCCGCCGACACGAAAAGCCACGCCGAGATATGAATGAAGCCTGCCGCGACGGTGAGGACGATGAGCAGCGTTGAGGCCAAAGTTGGGGTGCGCGAAAGGGCAAGGCTGAGTGCGGCGAGGAAGAGGCCGAGCAAAATTGCTGCCAGCCAGCGGCCGGAGCTGTCCGTTTGGGCAAGGGGGAGTAAAACGCTTTGTTCGGCGGCCCAGAGGTCGCGCGCCTCGTTCCAGAGCGCGGCGAAGCCGTTCAGAAGCAGACCGCGCGCAAAACACACAATTATAATGAGCAGGACAAGCGCAGCGGGCAGCAGGATGGCCTCTTTGCGGAAGTGCTTTGCCGCTGCGAACAGGGCAAAGCAGACGAGTCCTGAGGCAAAGAGCGGCAGGAGGCTGGTCGACCCTGTGGCAGTGAGAAATAGGCCCGCGAGGGCGCAGAAGATCAGCACTGCGGGGAGGATGGTTGCGGCGAGATTCGTTTTGAAATTGGGTTTTTCACGGTACTTTCCAACGTGGAGGCCGGAAGTTTTCTGTTTCATTGGGCCTCCTTAGATGGTCAGCTCGGAGAGCTGCTCGGGGTAGTTGATTTCGGTATAATCCGCGCCGCAGACGAGGACGGTGAGGTGGCCGAGGATTTGCAGGTTCGGGTCGGCGGGCAGTTCACCGCTGACGTAGATGAGATGGGAATAAGCCCCGGCAGGGGTGGTTTGGAGCAGGAGCTGTGCGCCGGAGAGGCCGGTTTCGGGGCTGGCGGTCAGCAGGCGCGGCAAGAGGGCAATCAGCTCGTCGAGGTCGCGTACCAAATGGCGCACCAGCTGGCCGTTTTCGTTCCAGCAGAGGGTGAATTGCACGGACTGCGCGAGCAAGTTCCGGCAGAGAGACACGACGATCTCGGCCTCGGCGTCGGTGCGGGCGTTCGTAGGTGCTTCTTCGGTGCGTTCCCAGAAGAGGGCGGCGGAGCGCGTGATGGGCAGCGAGGCATCTTTCACAATTAACTTGCCGTATTTTTGTGAAAGTTTCCAATGGACTTGGCGCGGGCTGTCGCCGGGGACATAGTCGCGGATCTGGAAGATCTCGGAGAGGTCAGAGCCGGGGCGCTCCGTGGAATAGTCCTCGGCTTCTTCGACGCGGGCCGAAGACGGCGTCAGAATGAGATCGGAAGAGCGTCGTGTAGGGAAAGAGTGTA
>OGHL01000947.1_pt1 | contig 18450 bp, 15 predicted proteins | sample 1571391 | NCBI WGS metagenome assembly OGHL01 (sample SAMEA2581948, study PRJEB24529) | metagenome | biome: Human gut stool | place: China | collected 2011 | reverse complement strand
GCGGGTCACTTGCGTTTTTTCAGCACTTCGTCGATCAGGCCGTAGTTCTTGGCTTCGTCGGCCGTCATCCAGTAGTCGCGGTCGGCGTCCTTTTCGATCTTCTTGATCGGCACGCCGGCGTGCGAGGCGAGAATTTCGTACAGTTCGCGCTTCGTGCGCAGGATTTCGCGGGCCGTGATCTCGATGTCCGACGCCTGTCCCTGCGCGCCTCCCAGCGGCTGGTGGATCATCACGCGCGAATGCGGCAGTGCCGAACGCTTGCCCGCCGTACCGGCCGTGAGCAGCACTGCACCCATCGAGGCGGCCAGCCCCGTGCAGATCGTCGCCACGTCGCAGTTCACCAGCTGCATCGTGTCGTAGATGCCCAGACCGGCCGAAACCGATCCGCCCGGCGAATTGATGTAGAGCTGGATGTCCTTCTCCGGATCGGCCGATTCCAGGAAGAGCAGCTGCGCCTGGATGATGTTGGCCGCATCGTCGTAGATCGGCGCCCCGAGGAAGATGATGCGGTCCATCATCAGGCGGGAGAAGACGTCCATCGTGGCGACGTTCAACTGGCGCTCCTCGATGATCGTGGGCGACACGTAGTCGGAGATGACGGATCGGAAATCGTGCAGCCGGAGGCTGCTGATGCCGCAATGCTTGACGGCGTATTTTTCGAATTCGGAAGACATGACTGTACGTTTAATATGGTTTTACATCGTTGTTCGCCGGGCTTTTCCCGCAGTCCGCACCGCCGCGGGCCGGCGACGGATCAAAAGAAGGACTCTGCAAACATCACGCCCGCAGAGTCCAAAGTTAATCATTTTTCCGAAAACCGCGTACTCCGGACTATATCTCCTTGGCCAGTTTTGCGAATTCGTCGGCGGAAACGGCCTTTTCGGTCACCTTGATCTTGCCCTTCACATCCTCGACCACCTTCGTTTCGTAGAGTTTCTCGTAGATCTTCTGCGACTGCTCCTTGTTGGCGAGAATCTGCTGCTTGGCGAAGTTTTCGAGCATCTCGTCCGGTGCGGCCGGCATTCCGTACTGCGCGAACTGTGCGGCGGCGAAAGCCTTCGCTTCGGCGAGCGCCTCGTCGGCCGTTACGGTGAGGTTGTCCTCCTTGATGAAGTGCTTCTGAATGTAGTTCCACGAGAACATTTTGAGGAACTGGTCGAAGTCCTTTTCGATCTCCTCTTTCGAGAACTTCTCCTCGTTGATGACGTAGAGCCAGCGTTTGAGGAAGGCGGCGGGCATCTTCAAGTCGGCTTTTTTCAGCAGGAAGTCGCGCAATTGAAGCGTGAAGAGGTAATCGCTCTCGCGAGACAGTTCCTTCCCGATCTCGGCGTCGACGAAGGCGTCCAGTCCGGCTTCGTCCGTGACGTTGCCCTGCGGGAAGGCGGTCTTGAAGAACTCCTCGTTCAGCTCGGGATCGGCGAATTTGCGGATCTTAGTGATTTCGAGCGAGAATTCGGGCTTCACCTCCGCCAGTTCGTTCTCTTTGAGCTGCAAGGCCGCGGCACGCTGCGCGGGATTCTTGTAGAGCTCGTTGATGTCGACCTTCATCTTGGCGCCGACCTTCTTGCCCTTGAAGGGCTTGCGTTCCTCGTCGTTCATCGAGATCAGCCCCACGTAGGCATCCTCGACGCGCAGTTCGCCGTTGTCGAGCGTGACGGTCAGCGCCTCGTCGTCGGCGACCTTCTCGACGTCCACCAGCCGGCCGTAACGGCGCAGGAAATTCGAGCGGTAGTTGTCGTGCATCTGCTTGTCGATCTTGATGCGGTGGTAGGTCACCTTGTCCTTGGCCGAAAGAGCAAGGTCGATCTTGGGCGCCTCGCCGATCTCGAACATATACTCGAACTCGGTGTCGTTATCGAAATCGAAAGCACCCTGCTCCTCGGCGGGAATCACGTCGCCCAGATAGTCGATGTTCTCCTTTTGGAGGTACTCGAAGACGGCGTTCGACGCCGTGCGGTACGACTGCTCGGCCACTACGCCCTTGCCGTACATCTTTTTGATGATTCCCATCGGCACCATGCCGGGGCGGAAGCCCGGGATGTTGGCCTTGCGGCGGTAGTCGCGCAGCGATTTCTCGACGGCTTCGCCGTAGTCCTTTTCGCCAACCTTGACCGAAATCAACGAGGTCTGCTCCTCTTTCTGTGTTCTTTTGATCTCCATAACGTATATTTATTTGCTTGTTTTCACTCGCTTTGGCGGGCAAAGATACGAAAAAGCGAGGGCAAATGCAAACGTTGTTTGCAATTTGCCGAGCGGGAGTATCCGAGGAGCAGCCGAAAATACGAAAAAGTTTGGCAAGCAGAGAATTTAGGGTTGCGCGCAGCGCACGATCGCTCCGGGCGTTCGCGCTGCTGTCGTCACTCTTTCCGCTATTTTCGCAGTGCGATCCCGCAGGCCTCCGGCCTGCCATGTGCGGCACCTGCAAATAATCATGGTTGCGCGTAACGCGCAACTGTCTCCGCCTTGCCAAAAATCGGGAAGAGGAACGGGCGGCGGCTGCGCCGTCGAAAAACGCGGGCGCGAGTTCGTCCGCGTAGCGTTGTAGGCGCAGACGTCAGCCGTTCTTCGGCTGGATGCTTTTGTCGCAGCCTTTTGGCAGTGCGGGGTATAAGCCGGTTTCGTGCGGGAAAATTCGAAACTTTTTCGCTCGAAACGGCGGCGGGTTCGGATAATATGCTATCTTTGTAGACCAGACCGATCCGATTTCCCGCAATGAAACGACTTCTTCTCCTCCTCTGCCTGTCGGCCGCCGTGCGCCCCGCTGCGGCGCAGACCGCCGTGTCCGGTTTCGTGCGCAGCCTGCCCGAACGACTGGCGCGGCCGCTCGACGACACGCTCGTCGTGCTGCGCGACCTCGAACTGCTCGCCCCGCGGCGGGTGATGCAGTCGTTCGACGTCGTGTCCGATTCTACTATCTACATCTCGCAGTTGGGAGCGTTCGAGAACCACGTTCCCGGCCGGACTCGCTCCCACGAGGTCTACGTCTTCGAGGTGCGGCCCGGCTGCGACACGATGCCCCGCATGACGCTCCGCTACTTCGGGCACGGCGCCAACATCGCCGTCGAGGAGTGCGGCGGCACCCGCTACGTCTGGATCGACAGCAATGCCACGCGCGTCGGAGGGGAGTACTGGCAGTCGTGCACCGTGTCGCGCGTCCCGTTCCGTGCCGGCTCGTGCTGCGACCACGACGGCGGCGAGACTTTCTATTTCGACGACGGGTGTTTCAACCTGCTGCCGGCCGTCGATCGGGCGCACGACCTGCTCTCGATCTCCTACCGCAAGGCGGACGGAACGCACGGCTTCCGCCACTTCCGCCTCTCGGAGGCGTTGGCGCTGCCCGACACGGTGCTCCGCGTCGTGCGGACGTGGGGCGGCGAACGGTCGGGCGAGTGCGAGCGTACCGAAGAGCGGGCGATCCGCTGTCGGGATTTGCGGCGGCTCACACCGGTAGGCGGCTTTCTGATGCCGCACGGCGAGGATACCGCCCGCGACTTTTGCAGTTATCCCTTCCAGGGCTCGTGCGACTCGTTTCCGAATCGTTCGGCGCCACGCTCGGCTCGGCGCTCATCTACACTGTCGGCGGCATGCTCCTGCTCATCGTGCGACGGCCGAAACCGATTAGCCAAGCGCCACGCAAGTACCTCGTCGCAGGCGGACTCATGTTCATCGCATACGAGGCGTCGATCTCGCTGTCGATCGGTCTGGCCACAACGAACGCGCAATCTGTGGAAGTCAGCCTCGTCAATTATTTGTGGCCGACGCTGCTGGTACTGATGACCGCCGCCGTGTCGCACAAACGCGGCTCGGTCTCCGAAGCGCTGCCGGGTGCAATCGTAGCCACCGTCGGCGTGGCAATGGCGGTCGGCGGTGAAAACCTTGACGTGCAGGAAGCGGTTGCCAATATCGCCAGCAATCCATTGCCGTACGCGCTCGCGTTCGCAGGCGCCTTTATTTGGGCGATTTACGCGACCGTGACGCCATCGATGTCCGATGGTTACGATGGTACGACGATTTTCTTCTGTTGCGTTGCTGTTGTGCTGTGGATTATCCATTTCGTTTCGGGCGACGGTTTGCCAGCTGTAGCGCCTGGCATCGGCGGCTATATTGCGCTGCTCGCATGTGCCGCGTCGATTGCCGGCGGCTACGCGTGCTGGGGGTATGGCATGCTACATGGCAGTATGGAAACGCTTGCGATCGGTTCGTATGCGACGCCGCTGTTCTCCACTGCTTCCAGCACGCTCCTATTGGGCGTGACGTTGGGCATGCCATTCTGGATCGGTGTCGCGCTGGTGGTGGTCGGCTCGCTGATCAACGTGTGGTTTGCGCGACGCCGCTGATTGTCCGATTCTGCAGAATCGGACGCTTGTTGGTGTGTGAGGATGCGACATGTGGGGTAGTGGCGGCGCAGAGGAGCGCCGGGATGGTGCAGCGGTACGTAAGGGAAGTGACTGGGCAGGACAATGCCCTACGCATCCACGCTAGCTTAGGTTTTTGCCGGCTGGTATTTGGTGTGTGTTGCCGTTGGCGGTGATGGTGATGCGTCGCCAATGACGCGTCCATGTGTGCCAGCCGAAACCGATCTAAACCGGCTTAAACCAGCCCGTTCAAATCCACCTCGTCACATCACCTTGGTGGATTCCAGATTGCGGCTCACCCAGTTGTTCAACCGGATCACCGGCTTGCGCAACACCAATCCCAGCAGCAGCGAAGGAATCAGGAACAAGGCGAGATACACCATGTCAAGCAGGTACTCATTGCCGTACGATCCGGCCATCGCGGCGTGCATGGCATCGATGGCGTGCGGGAACGGTAGGAACGGGTAGAGCATTTGGAAGAACTTCGGCAGCGTCTCGATAGGGAACGTACCGCCCGAACCGGCGACCTGCATCACCAGCAGCACCACGGCCACGGCCTTGCCGATATCGCCGAACGACACGGTCAGCGTATACACGATATTCGAGAACACGAGCGCGGCAAGCCACCCCACGGCAAGGAACTGCAGCGCATGATTCGCCTGCACGCCAAGGAAATACATGTCACCCAGGCAAACCAGTGTGCCCTGCAGCAACGCGAGCAGTGCGAAGATCGCGTACCGTCCGAAATACTCGTGGTCGAGGCGCAGTCCCCAACGTGAGGCGTTCCCCGGGCCGGACGGGCCGGCGACGCGCGGCAGCGTGTCGCCCAAGCCCAGCACATGCGCCTTCTCGCGGTCCGAAATTGTCACTTTCAGCATGGCGCACAGGATGATCGCACCCACCCAGATTGACAGGATCGTATAGAACGGCGCCATGGCCGAACCGTAGTTCGCGATCGGGTACACTGAGACGCGATGCAGTGCGACGGGCGCGGAAATCAGCGTGGACAGTGTGGACGCGTTGGCGGTGGCCAGTGCACGTAGTTCGTCCGATTCACCCGAATCGGACGAACTGGCGTCGTTGTCACCGTCGCCACCATCGCTGTTGCCGTCACCGGCGTTCCCGCCCGTCTCCAGCTTCGTGATCAGCTCCTTCACCGTCGCTGCCGACGAGTCGAGTTTCTTCGCGATCGCGCCGAGCGTGGAACGGATGGATGTCACATTCGTCCCCACATCGCCCGTCACATCGTCCAGATCGTCGGCGGTGCCGCTCAGCTGGGTGATCATGCTGTCGGTTTGGGAGATCAGCGTGCTGACTGTGGAGGCGAGCGCGTCGATTTTCGGCTTGACGTTCGTGGCGTAATCGTCGCGCACATTGCTGATCGACTGCTTCGCGGAGGTGATGCGGTTCAGGATCTCCTTGCGGGAGCGTTCCGCGGCTGCGGTATCCTGCGTGACCTGCGTGGAAGCGTCTTTCAGCTGCTGCGCGAGCTTCTGCGAATCGCCTTTGGCGGCTTCCAGCAGCGTGATCTCCCGGTCGATGGCTTCCAGCAGCGCCTGTTTCGCGGAATCACTGTCCGGTAGTTGTTCCACCGATTCGTGCATGTGGTTGAGGCTTGTGATGTACGTGTCGTACAGCGATTCGCTGCTGGAGACTTGTTCGCTCAACGTTGTCAACTGGCTGGCTGCGGTGTCTGAGTCCTTGCCGATCGCGTCGAACGCCTTGTTCACCTTGGCAGCTACTTGGTCGAACGCGCCTGACACCTGGTCGAGCGCGGTGTTCACTGAGGAGGTGACGTTCGCACCTGCCGAAGTGAACGACGTGGCGCCTGATTTGCCTTGCTTCAACGCGTTCTGGGCCTGTTTGCCCGCCTTGGTCGCCGAGGCGAGCAGTTTGCCCGTGGAATCCACGATGTCGTTCGCCGAGCCGAGCAGCTGCGAATACGACGTTACCTGCTGCGATGCGCCGCTCAACGTATCCGCCATGGTGGTGAGATTGCCGTTGAGGTTGCGCATGTATTCGGCCATTTGCGGGCTTTGCGAATAGTGTAGGATGCTTGAGGCCAGGTCGAGTCCGACTTGCGCGATCGTTTTGGCGAAGGTTTTGTCGATTGTGTTGACCACGGTTGTCGCACCCTGATCGGTGATATGCGGGGCGATCGGGTTGATTTTCTCGTTCAGATAGTACTTGAGCTGCGCGTGTTTGATGTCGGGGGAGAACAGCGTCATCATGTCGGCGCTGAAACCTTTCGGAATTACGATCGCCGCATAGTATTCGCCGGATTTCACCCCGTCGATTGCCTTGTCGCTTTTCACGAATTGCCAGTCCAGCTGGTCGTTGGCGTGCAGTGTGCTGATGATGGTTTCGCCCACGTTGACGCGCACCGGTATGAGATCCGACTTGTAACCCTTGTCGTTATTGGCCACGGCGACCTTCAATTCCTTGGTGTTGCCGTAGGGGTTCCAGCTGGCCGCGATGTTGAACCAGGCGTACAGCGCCGGTACCACCACCAGGCCCATCGAGACGATCACGGCGATCACGTTGCGGGTGGCGTGGCACATGTCCCGCTTGAAGATGCCCCAGATCATTTTCACTGTTCGTTCCCCTCCTCACGCAGACTCCTGCCAGCATTTCCGTCCGTGTTTCCAGCCGCATGTTCAGGCGCATGTCCGGCCGAACCACCATGCGCAGCCTCATACAGCCTCGTGCGTACGGCATGCATCGGCTTGTAATGCATGCCCGGCCGGAACAGCAGGTTCTCGTGCAGGATCGCGCTGCGGAACTCTTCCGCACTCATCGCTTCCTCGCCCAGATAATTCGCATACCGTTCGCGCAGATACTCCACCACGATGAGATACGTGTCGATGGCGATGATCGAAATGATCCAACCGAGCAGCATGGCGAGCTTCATGCGCGTGATGAATAGCAACAGCAGGAACACGAACGGCAGTACCGCCAGCGCGAGGAATCCCCAGCGCACCAGGCGCGGGTACAGGCGGAAGAAATGAATCGCCCGTCTGCTGGCGAGTTCGGGGAACTCCTCGGCGATCTGCTGCGCGGTCTCGGTGAGCCGCAACGGTTCCACCGTGCCTTCGTTATGTTCGGTGATCATCAGATCAGTGTCCGCCAGACGGTTGTCGAACAGGCGGTTGAGGTTCAACGCCAGCTTGCGGACCACCAAGCCGATGAACAGCGCCACAGGCAGATACCAGAACAGCGAGAGCATGTCGATCCAATAATGGTTGGCATACATGCCGCCGATCGGCCCGCGCATCGCGTTGATGCCGTAGGTGAACGGTAGGAACGGTTTCAGACGGCGGAAGAATTCCGGCATCATCTCGATGGGGTAGAGGCCTGCCGCGCCCGGAATCTGGATGATCACCAGAATCACGGCGACGGCCTTGCCGATATGCCGGAACGCCACGGCGAGCGCGTAAATGATGTTCACGTAGACGAACGAGGCGAAAATGCCGGCGAGGATGAACAGGAACGGATGCTCGCATTGGATGCCCAGCGCGAGATCGCCGATCGTGGCGATGATCGCCTGCAGGAATCCGACCGTGACGAACAGCAGCCAACGGCCCATATAGCCTTGGCGTGGCGTGTACATGCGGATCTTCTCATCGCGGTCCACTTCAAGCTTGTAGATCGCGACGAGCACGAATCCGCCGACCCACAGCGCAAGATTCGTGTAGAACGGCGTGACCGCGGAACCATAGTTTTTGACCGGGTAGAGGACCTGTTCGTCCAAATGCACCGGCTCGCCCACGAACGAGCCGACCTCGCTCGCGTCAAGTCCGAGCGCTTGGGAAAGCTGCTGGAACATCGCCGAACTGCTCAACGCGGCCACATCGGTGCGCGTGGTGTTGAGCTGTTTGGCGAGATTGGCGAGCTGCGTCTGCGTGCCAGCAATGGTGGTGTTCGTTTGGGTCACGGTGCGCGACAACTGGTCGAGCAGCCCGTTGCCCTGTTCCAGTGTGCTTTGCAGCGTGGTAAGCGTGCCGGACAGCGACCCATTGGCCAGGCTGAGTGTATCGAGCCCGGTGTTGAGATTCGGCATGACCGTGCCGGTGATGGTCGTGCGTGCGCTCGCCATCGACGCCGTGCCGTTTTTCGCCAGCGTGGTGACATCGTCGTTGAACCCGTTCGCGGTGTTCTTCCCCGCGTTGATCGCAGCCGTGGTGTCCTGATCGAAGGCGTCGATGCGCTGCTGCTGGAACGTCAGCTGTTTGCGGGCTTCGGCGAGTTGCGCGGAAAGATCCTTATACGTTTGGCTGTTCGGATCCAGCTGGCTGGCCTGCAACGCCTTCTCCACGCCGTCGAGCACATTGCCGGTGGTGGTGTTGACGTGATGCATGGTGCTGGACACTTGGTCGAGCGCGTCCTGCGTGGTGTTCAGTCCGCTGAGCACGGTGCCGGTGGCATTGCTCACGTTGACCTGCAGACCGGACAGTTGCGTGCTGCCGTTGTCGAGCGCTCCGACCAGCGTGTTCGAGAATCGTTCGGTTTGTGTGCGCGTCTCGCTCAGCAAGTCGGACGCCTTGCCGACGGTGTCAAGCGAGTTGGTGATTCCCGAGGCGAGCGCGATGTTGGACTGTTTGGCCGAATCGATGGTGGTGAGGGCCTTGTCGAGCGTGGAACGCGTGCCGCGCAGCTGCTGTTGGACGGTTTCGAGCTGGTTGATGGTGTCGGTCAGATCGTTGATGACGTCGCTTTGCGCGCTTTTCATGCTGCCGGTGGTTTCTCCCGCTGCCTCCTTCACTTCCTTCGCCACGGCGTCGGCCACGCTGGAAACGAAAGTGGTGTTGATCTGCTCGTCGATCGTGGTCGCACCCGTATCGGTGATTTTCGGCGCGATCGCGTTCAGCTTTTCGTTGATGTAGTACGTGATCGACGGTCGGTCGCCTTTACCAGTGACGGTGCCGATGAGTCTGGAGCTGAAGTCTTCCGGCAGTACGATCGCCGCATAGTATTTGCCGGATTCCACGCCTTCGATGGCTTGCTGCTCGGGAACGAAACGCCAGCCGAGCTGATGGTTCTTCTTAAGCTGGTTGACGGTTTGCTGGCCAGCGTCGAGATGACCGACCAGCGTGGAGGTTGTGCCCTTGTCCTCGTTCGCCACAGCGACCTGGATGTTGCCCGTGTTCGCGTACGGGTCCCAGTTGGCGAGGATGTTGCACCATGCGTACAGTGATGGGATGATGGCCACACCCAGCGTGACGACGAGCGCCACTGGGTTCTTCAGAATGCGTTTCACGTCTCGAAGGAAGATGGCGAAAACCTGGTGCATCAAGCCTCCTCGCGGGTATTGGTCGCAACATCTACGTGCGGCGGCATGCCCGTGCGGGAATACCCGGTTGGGCTCTTCGTCGCGCGATCCGGTGGATATTCTATGACTTCCGATGGAACGATCGCAATGGTTTCGCCCTGTTTAATGGTCGGTCCCGCAAATGTCGGGATATGAGACGAAAACGCTCGGCATATGGCCCTAGTGGGGCGGGCGACCTGGATATGGAGCGGACGGTCGGGAAAACGGAAAGGAAAGATGGCGAATGTTGTCACATGATAAGTGGGATAGGGTCGGGCGATAATGGAGGCATGACTATTGCAACGCCGGAACGTTATGCGCAAATGCTGGACGCCGCACGCCGCGGCGGTTACGCCTATCCCGCGATCAATGTGACCAGCACACAGACCCTGAACGCCGCACTCCAGGGTTTCGCCGAGGCGGAATCCGATGGCATCATCCAGGTCTCCGTAGGCGGCGCCGCCTACTTCTCCGGGCAACGCGTCAACGACCGCGTCACCGGCTCGCTTGCCTTCGCAGCCTTCGCGCACGAAGTCGCGGCGAAATACCCCAACATCACCATCGCCCTGCACACCGACCACTGCGCCAAACAGTATCTGGACGAATGGGTGCGCCCCCTGCTCGACCATGAAGTCGAACAGGTGAAGCACGGTCAGGAACCGACCTTCCAGTCACACATGTGGGACGGTTCCACAGTGCCGCTGGGTGAAAACCTCGACATCGCAGAAGAACTGCTCGACAAATCCCAAGCCGCGCACACCGTGCTGGAAATCGAAATCGGCGCGGTCGGCGGCGAAGAAGACGGGCACAGCGCCGAAATCAACGACAAACTGTATTCCACGCCCGCGCAAGGCATCGCCGTCGCGCAACGACTCGGCCTTGGCGAGCGCGGACGCTACATGGCCGCCTTCACCTTCGGCAACGTGCACGGCGCATACAAACCGGGCGTGGTGAAACTGCGCCCCGAACTGCTCGACGAAATCCAGACCACGGTCGCGCTCGCGATTAAGGCCGGCGAAATGCCCGACCCCGCGCACTCGCTGGATGTCGCTCCCGGTAAGCCGTTCGCCCTGGTGTTCCACGGTGGTTCCGGCTCCGCGCCGGAGGAGATCGCGCAGGCCGTGAGCTACGGCGTGGTGAAGATGAACATCGACACCGATACGCAGTACGCATTCAGCCGTGCGGTGGCCGGTCACATGTTCTCCAACTATGATTCGGTGCTCAAAATCGATGGCGAGGTGGGCAACAAGAAGATGTACGACCCGCGTTCGTGGGGGCGCGAAGCGGAAAGCGCCATGGCCGCACGCGTGGTGGAGGCTTGCAGGCAGCTTGGCAGCGCGGGCAAGGCGTTGAAGTAGTGTGATGCCGCACGCGCCGCGTAATGCATGCGGCGTGTGGCGGCACGGTGGGTGTGTCGCGTTGTATGAGACGAAAACGATGGAACTGACTAGTTTCAACGGCCGATCGGTGCATATCCGGCAGATATCCGGTAGAGGGCGCAGGATAGTCTTTGTAAGGCCTTGGTAAGGCTTTGAGGCGAAATCGCATACGCGCGGAGGTGCAACAACATGCCTGGAATTGTTTTGATCGGTGCCCAGTGGGGAGACGAAGGCAAGGGTAAGGCGACCGACCTGATCGGCACGAAGGTCGACTATGTTGCCCGCTTCAACGGCGGCAACAATGCGGGCCATACCGTGGTGGTCGGCGACGAATCGTATGCGCTGCACCTGCTGCCCTCCGGCATCATCAGCCCGACCGCGACTCCGGTTATCGGCAACGGTGTTGTTGTTGATCCTGAAGTGCTTTTCGAAGAGATCGACGGCTTGGAAAGCCGCGGTGTGGACTGCTCCCGACTGCTGGTGAGTGAGGGTGCGCACATTATTGCGCCGTATCATCGTGTGCTTGATAAGGTGACGGAACGTTTCCTTGGCAAGCACAAGATCGGTACCACCGGTCGCGGCATTGGACCTGCGTATGCCGACAAGATTAATCGCGTGGGCATCCGCGTGCACGACCTGTTCAATGCGAAGCATTTGCACGACAAGGTTGAAGCAAGCCTGCATCAGAAGAACCAGATGCTGGTGAAGCTGTACAATCGTCGTCCGATTGATGTGAACGAAACCACGGATGAGCTGCTCAAGCTCGGCGAACGTTTGAAGCCGTACGTGGCCAACACCTCGCTGGTGCTCAATAAGGCACTTGACGAAGGCAAGACCGTGCTGTTCGAAGGCGGCCAGGCCACTATGCTCGACGTGGATCACGGCACATATCCGTTTGTCACGTCCTCCAACCCGACTGCCGGCGGCGCATGCACCGGTACCGGTGTCGGCCCGACCAAGATCACCCGCGTGATCGGCGTTTCCAAAGCGTACGTGACCCGCGTGGGCGAAGGACCGTTCCCGACCGAGCTGTTCGGCGAGGAGGGCGAATGGCTGCGAGCCCAGGGCCACGAGTACGGCGTGACCACCGGCCGTCCGCGTCGTTGTGGCTGGTTCGATGCGGTCGTCAATCGTTATGCGGCTCAGGTCAACGGCCTGACCGACATCGTGCTCACCAAGCTCGACGTGCTTACCGGCCTGAAGGAAATCCCATTGTGCGTGGCCTATGATGTCAACGGCGAACGCCGCGACGATATGCCTACTGATCAGTCCGAATTCGCGGCAGCGAAGCCGATCTACGAATCCATGCCGGGTTGGGACGAGGATATTTCCCAAATCCACGACTTCAATGATCTGCCGAAGACCTGTCAGGATTACGTCAAGCGTCTTGAGGAACTGTCCGGCTGCCGTATCTCCGTGATCGGCACCGGCCCGCAGCGCGACCATATCATCCAGATCAATTCGCTGGTCGACTGACCGTCGGCAACGAGTTTCCCGGCTTGACTGGCAACGACGCGGCACATGATATCCGCCGGCTGATTCCGCGATTCGACCACTTGAAGTGGAAGATGGCGGCGGCCGGCATAGTCATTGGTCTGGTTTCAGGATTGCTGGTCGTCGTATACCGTCTCGGCATCGAATACGGCACGGATGCGTCCCGCTGGATATATGCACGGATTCGCGAGACCCCGTGGCTGATTGCGCCGTGGGCGGTTGCCGCGGTGGCGGCCGCGCTGGCGATCGCGTGGATGGTCGTCAAGGAGCCGATGGCCGGTGGCAGCGGCATCCCGCAGACCAACGGCGTGGTGATATGCGGCTTGAAGATGCGTTGGCAGACGATTCTGCCAGTCCGTTTCGTCGGTGGACTGTTGGGCGCGTTGTTTGGTCTGTCGCTCGGCCGTGAGGGGCCGTCCATTCAGATTGGTGCGTCGGGAGCGCAGTGTGTGTCCCACCGTTTGCGCGGCCACCGCCGTGAGGACATGCAGGAGCATTATCTGGTCACCGCCGGTGCCGCGGCAGGCTTGTCCGCCGCGTTCAGCGCGCCGCTGTCCGGCATGATGTTCGCTTTGGAAGGGGTGCATCGGAGTTTTTCCCCTGCGATTCTGATGGGCGCCACTGCCGCATCGCTGACCGCCGATTTCGTCTCGAAATACTGTTTCGGTCTGCGTCCGGTTTTGGATTTCGGTGATATCGGTCAGCTGTCGTTGGAAGAGTATGTGTGGCTGATTCCGTTGGGATTGGTGGCCGGTTTGGTTGGTTCGCTGATGAACCGCTCGTTGCTTGGCTTCCAGACGCTGTACGGCAAACTGCCGGCATGGAGCCGCCCGATGATTGCGATTGCGATGGACCTGACCCCCGTTAGGTAGACACCTCTGATTCCAGCCAGTGTGGTTGGGAAGGAAGGTAATCTACCACCATGCCCCGCAAGGTTTACACGGAACAGTTCAAGCGCGACGCCGTCGCGATGTTCGAGTCGAACCCGGATACCTCAATGCGCAAGGTCGCAGAAGAACTCGGAATCAATCGCTCGACTTTGGGATGCTGGTACAAGCAATTCGGCACTAACGTCGCCAAGGATGAAGATGCAGCGTCACCCGTAGAAAAGCTTGCTGATGCGGAAAGAATCCGCCAGCTAGAACGCGAAAACAAAAGGCTTCGTGAAGAGCGCGATATTCTGCGTAAGGCCGCGAAGTATTTTGCGGAAGAGACGACCTGGTGATCCGCTTCCAGTTCGTTGACGACAATCTCGCCGACTACTCGGTCAAGCGGATGTGCACAGTCCTGGGGCTAAATCGGTCTTCGTATTACAAGTGGAAGAACTCGGCTCCACGGCGCCGTGCGCGCCTTGTAGATGACGCTGTGGTGGCCGCGGAGATCCAGGCAATTTTCGACGCTGAAAACGGCGTCTGGGGCGCTCGTCGCATCACTGCTGAACTCAACGACCGCAAGCGCGACAACGGCACTACACCTCCGGCTAAGCGCATCAATCGCAAGAGAGTGGCTCGTTTGATGCGGGCCCAGAACCTGTTCGGATTTCAAAAGAAGCGCAGGGTCAAGACCACTGCGCGTGACAAAGGCCGGCGCGTGTTCGCAGACTTGGTGAACCGTGATTTCACAGCCTGTGCTGCCAATCGTGTGTTGGTTGGCGATATTACGTATCTGCCGATCGCAGACGGGGCGAACATGTACTTAGCAACAGTGATTGATTGCTTTTCTCGCAAGCTTGTCGGCTTTGCTATCGCAAATCACATGCGTACCGAACTGGTAGAAGAGGCCCTCGAAAACGCTTCCCACCTGCGAGGAGGTCTTGATGGTGCGATTTTCCACTCGGATCATGGAAGCGTGTATACCTCGTCGCAGTTCCAGGCAACATGCAAGCGCTTGGGCGTTGCCCAGTCGATGGGCGCGGTGGGAACCAGCGCGGATAATTCGCTCGCCGAGTCGTTCAACGCAGCTTTAAAGCGGGAGGTCCTCAAAGATGCGAAGACCTTCGCCAATCAACTGATCTGCCGCAGAGACGTCTTCCGGTGGTGCGTGCGCTACAACACGTGCCGTCGGCACACTTGGTGCGGGTACCAAACTCCCGATGAGTTCGAGTCCCAAGCCGCTTAAGGTCTGATAGGCTTACACCTACTTTTGTTCACCCCACGGTGTCTACTTTCCGGGGGTCGGGCCCGATCGCGTTGCCTGTCGGCATCTGGTTGCCCGACGTGCTCGGCGGCGGCTCGAATCTGATTGATACCGCCGAACATGCGCGCGTCGGCTTGGGAATGCTGTGTCTGCTGTTCGTGGCGAAGATGCTGTTCACATCCACGAGTTTCGGCTCAGGTGCGCCTGGCGGTATTTTCATGCCGATTCTTGCGGTCGGTTCGTTGGCCGGCGGCATCTGCGGTGAAGTGTTGCATCGAATCGGTGATCTGCCATCCGACGCAGTGGCGGTGTTTGCGGCGTGCGTGATGACGGGCACGCTCGCCGCGTCCGTGAAAACGCCGATCACGTCGATTCTGTTGGCTGTGGAGATGTCCGGAACGTTGACGCACATGCTGCCGGTCGCTGCCGTCGCTTTCATCGCGCTGTTGGTGTCCGATCTGCTGCGCACCAAACCGATCTATGGGGAGTTGCTGGAGCGGTACGTGCGTGCGCAAGGCATGCAGATGGCAATCGCAAGCCATGTGGGCAGCGGCATTATGGAACTGCCATTGGAAATGGGGGCGATTGCGGACGGCAAGCGGGTGCGTGACGTGCGTTGGCCGTCTGGGTGTCTGATCATCGGCCTGCGTCGCGGCGAAAGCGAGATCGTGCCGCGCGGTGATACACGGCTGCGTGCCGGTGACTATCTGGTGGTGCTGTTCAGTGGCGAGGAGGAGCGCGAGGTACGACCTGCGATGCGGCGGCTGTGTGATGCCCGGCTTGACTGAGCCTGGCTGAATTCGGCTGGACTCTGGATGTCCGAATCTGCGGAATCGGACATCCAGGGTGCATACGTTGGCGCTCCGTGTAAACTCATATGCGTTAGGAAGGCGGCAACCGCGGCCCAGCTCGTTGTTGCACGGCCTATGGGCGGAACAACGCTGTCCGCGGGAGGCCAGTACAGGGGGAGCGCAATGGAATCGCAAGAACAATCGCCGGGAGACGTGGTGACTGCGGGTGAGGACTCGCATCCCATCACGCAGGCAATCGACACTGTTGAGGTGACGCATGCTGGTGCAACCACGCCCGCCGCTAACACCATGGATCCGCCTACGATTCCCCTGGCACCGATGAAACGTATGCAGGCGCGGTTCAATCCGCTCGCCGACGGACTGATGTATGTTGTGGTGTTCGTCGGTGGATTTGTTGGAGTCGGCTGTCGGCATGCGTTGGATATGCTTCTGCCGTCGGTCAGCGGGACGCCGTTCGTTGTGGGCACGTTTGTGTCGAATATGGTCGCCTGCTTCCTGTTCGCGATGCTGACCGAATTCATGGCGACCGCTTCGTGGCTGCGTCGCCGGGTGCGGCAGGTTGTCAGCCGTGGTGTTGGGCTTGGCTTGCTCGGTGGGCTTTCGACGATGTCCGGCGTGATGCTGGAAACGATGGAAGGTCTGCACGAGCGGCATATCGCCAGTGCGCTTGGCTATCTTGCGGGAAATTTTGCAGGCGGTTTGCTCACTGCCGCCGCCGGCGTGGTTCTGATGCAGGCACTGCTGTCACGGAGTACTCGAAAGCGGGTTCAGGGTGCGTTTTCAGCTGTTTCCGTGTCCGATTCTGCCGAATCGGACACTCTTCCGATCTGGGCGTACGCCATGTGAAAGTGGCCGACGTGGCGCGTTCTGCCGCGCAGGCCGCAATGGAAGCCGCGCAGGCGGCGCAGCAGGCCGCGCAGGCGGCCCAGCAGATTGCACAGACGGGACAGGTTCCGCGAGTCGAAACACCAACCGTGCCGCCGACCGCCAGCCAGACTATGCAGACGGGCCGCGTTCCGCAGATTCCTCCGCTGGCCGTTCCTCAGCTGGCACAGCCATCGCAGCCGTTGCTGCGCGAGCAGGATACTTCAGACTTGGGGCAGCTGCCCGAGCCGATTCAGCAGTCGCAACCAATCCAGCAGCCGGCTAACCCGCTTCCGCCCAGCTTCGAGCCCAAACCGATCACTGCGGAGATTTCGCTTATCGCCGACCCGGCTACCGGGGAGGTGCGCTGATGATGTGGATGATCTGTCTGTTCGGCGGTCTGGGCGCCATGGCCCGTTACGTGCTCGACGTGTCAATTCAACGAGGCTGGAATCGCGAGAATCGGAGAACGAACCGCAACTTCCCGCTATCCACGCTCGTCATCAACGGCGTCGCCTCGCTATGCGCGGGCATCGCCATGATGTCCTACTATTCGCAATCGGTGGATATGGACACGGTCATGATGTTCGTTGTCGGATTTCTCGGTGGTTTCTCAACATTCTCCACGGCGCTCAACGAAGTGGTTTCATTGATTCGCCAGCGTCGTTTTACGCTGGCTCTGGGCTATGGAATAGCAACCGTCGCGGTGCCTCTCATTTGCGTGGCCACCGGTTTCGGCATTGCGCTGCTCGCCAATCCGGCGTAATTTTCACGTTACACGGACGGTCGCTGAGTAACATGAAAGAAATCTGAGCGCAACCGCCATCAAGGCCGCCAGCCCGGATGCGACGCTGGTGATTGCATTCGACCAGACCAAGCCGCTGCTGAAGGATGGCAAGGATATCCAGTACCAGGGCCAGACCGGTATCGGACCGTTCAATAAGAACAATGATCCGAGCTCCGCGAACATCGGCGTCTACACCTTCGACAAAGACAACAAGCCGGTCTTCGACCACACCCAGTCCGGCGACGTGCCGACCGACTGATCGCAATGTAGGTCATCATCAATACAAGAAGACGGCGCAAAGTGAGTGTGGATATCGCAAGCTTTGCGCCGTTTCTTTTGTTGTGCTGTGCTGCCGTTTTCCGTGTCGTGGGCAGCATACGAAAATCAATATTGAAAATCAAGTAAAGGGGTAACCCCGTTAAGCGATATACACGCCGGACTGTCGAACAGGTTCGAGAGAATGTAAATGAATGTAATATCTCGCGAGAAGCGCACGGAAAGCGCGCGGCAAGCACGTGAGAATACAACGATGGAACAGTGATAACGGGGAAGGTGCGATCATGGTCGGCATGCGCGATGTGGCGAAGAAGGCCGGGGTGTCTCTGAGCACCGTCTCGCTGGTGGTGAACGGCAACGGGTATGTATCCAACGACATGCGCGACCGCGTGCGTAAGGCCATGCAGGCCCTCAATTACGTGCCGAACGAGCTTGCCCGCAACCTGTACCACGATCGCACGAATCTGGTCGGCGTCATCGTGCCCACCATCCGTCACCCGTTCTTTGCAACGTTTACCGCGCACCTGCAGCATGCGCTCGCCGCGCAGGGGCTGCGCACCATGCTGTGCTCCACCACCGACGAGACGGACGGCGAAATCCAATACGTCGATATGCTGCGCAGGCACATGATGGACGGCATCGTCATGTGCGCTCACACCTCGCATCCCGGCGATTATTGGACGTCCATCCACCGCCCGATCGTCGCATTCGATCGCGTGCTTGGAAATGGTATTTCGTCGATCGGATCTGACCACGAGCAGGGTGGGCGACTGATTGCGCAGATGCTGATTCGCAATGGCGCGCGCCATGTGGTGATGATTGGCGGTCCGCGCGATCAGTTCTTCGATCTGGCGGTCCGCGGCGAAGTCGAGGAGGGGTCGTTCGATTTGGGAAAGACCACGTTCCCGACGGTGCGCTACTACCTCACGTTGGAACAGGAATTGACCTCCGCGGGCGTGAAGTATGAGTATATCGAGGCCGGTGAGGTGATGGATTTCGCCGGCTATCATCGTGCGGTCAGCCGTGCGCTTGATGGGGT
>OGHL01000942.1_pt1 | contig 18569 bp, 15 predicted proteins | sample 1571391 | NCBI WGS metagenome assembly OGHL01 (sample SAMEA2581948, study PRJEB24529) | metagenome | biome: Human gut stool | place: China | collected 2011 | reverse complement strand
ACCGTTTTCAACCGCCGCCGTGTCCATATCGATCGGCGCGGTCAGCGTCACGTTCACCGTGTCGCCCACATCGCCGCTCGTCTTGTCGACAGACAGCGCAACATTTTCCGCCTGACTGTAGGCCAGAGAAGCATTCCACGCCGTGTTATAGGCGACCCAGCCCTCGGTGTAGGAGAGGAATTGTTCTGATAGTCCTTCGACGGGTTATAGCCGCCGTTCCGATAGCAGAATTCCGGTGCATTTGCGTCGATGACTGCTGTGCAGCCCTCCAGACGGCCCGCGCCGCCCGAATACTGCTTGTACCAGCCTGCGTCGCCGCCGGTAAAGTCGCGCTTAAAGTGATAGAATGCCGCCGTGCCGGTCGGGTTGCGGCCGAACAGATCGTCGATCGCCGCGACGCCGAGCGCATGGAGCCGGTTCGTCGTTTCCGCGTCGTCCTTCAGGACGCGCGCCGCCGCGTACATCACGGCTTGCAGCCCCGCCTGATTGCCCGGCTCGTTCTTCGGTGTCGTACTCGGATTCTGTCCATCTGCAAGCGCATACGCCGCGCCCGTCCAGTATTCTTGATCAATCGTGTTGCCGCTCGTATGGAAGGTATAGCTGCTCAGATCAGCCAAGCAAACCGCCTTGCGGATGTCCCACAGGTTGTTGCCGCGCGCGATCAGCTCCGGCGCGAGATAGAGATAATAGGCCAGCTGCTCCTTTGTCAGCATGTGCAGCTTTTTGCCCTGCGTGCAGCCCCAGTCGTAATAGCGCCGCGCCGCGAACTTGATGAGCCAGATGATGTCCGGCTCGTTCTGCGTTTTCAGATCCTCATATTCGGTGCCGGTGAGCTTGTTCGTGCCGACATACGTGCCCTCCGCGAAAATCGTTTGGGGCATATTGTCATAGACCGACGGATTCGCCATGTATTGCAGCACGAGGCCGTTCAGCTCAAAGCTGAACTGGTGGCTGTCCCTCCACGCGATGGCGTTGTCCCCCTTCACGTTCGCATCCGAGCGCGTCTGCACCATGAAAGCCAGCGCCTGCTTCATGCTCCGCCGCTGAATGAGGTTCGTGCCGATCTCAAAGTCATAGGACTGCTGCTTGTCGGCGCAGGTGATATAGAACGTCGTGTCCGTGTCCGCCGTCAGACCGGTGAAATCGGCAATGCCGCCCACGGCCGTCCCCGTATACGCGGCCTCGCCGGTCGCCCTGTTCACGACCTTAAATTCCTTCCCGTCTGCGTTCGGGATCGTCGCACGCATGGACGTTCCGTTGCCATAGCCGATCTGGTTGACAAAGATCTCCGGATCTTTGATCTCCGGCGTCGTGCCAGCCAGCGTCAGATCCTCCGCCTGTTCTGCGCCCTCCGGCGCGACCACGCCGGAATAGACCGCGATGTTGTCAAACAGCGCCACCGCGTTGTACACGCGCAGACCGACCTTACCGCCCGCCGCGCTCGCATCATATTCAAACTGTTTGACGCTATCGACATAGCCGATCATCTTTTCGCCCGATACTGTCACGCGCAGCCGGTACGCCTGTCCGTCCTTTACCTCTGTCTCATGTTTCCGCAGGCGGAGCGACCGCGCTGTTCTTGTCCGGCCACCGCAAAAGCTGCGAACTTGCTTTTACGCCATGATCCAGCCGGAAATGGTAAAATTGCGTTCCATCCGTCTGCTGGAACGTCACGCCCGCGCTGTATCCGTTGCCGTTCAGCCCCTTCACCAGAGCTACGTCCGCCACGATGGTATATTCCGTGGGCAGATCACTCGTCATCGGCAGCGCCGCCAGAAGTCCGCCGCCGTCCCCGCCGCTTGCGCGCTCGGTTCCGCGCCTGTCTCCGCCGCCATTGCCGTCACTGGCAAGACAGACAGCAGCATGCAGAGCACCAGCAGCAGGCAGAGCCATCTCTGTGTTTTTTTCATTCCGTTTCCTCCCTGATCTTTATTTCCAGTTATATTTCATGGAACATCCGTCGCCCCAACATAACAGGGACACTCTTGTTTGCGCAGCAAACAAGACGGTGCACGCGCACCGAAAAAATGTATAAAAATCCCCCGACGAGCACGAGACTCGCCTCGTATTGCCCGTCGGGGAATCCGAATTTTTATCCCTTCACCGCGCCCGCCGTGAGGCCCTGGATGAAGTACCGCTGCAAAAAGACGAAGATGACCGTGACCGGGACGGCAGCAACAATACTTGCCGCCATCATATAGCCCCAGTTCGTCGACGCCTCGCCGAGGAACGTCATCACGAAGCCGGAGGCCAGCGTCCGCTTTGCCGTGTCCGTGACCAGCGTCATGGAGTAGAGCAGGTCGTTCCAGCTCCAGACAAAGCCGTAGATCGCAATGGAGGTCATGCCGGGCACCACCATCGGGAAGACGATCTTCGTCATGATGCGCCAATGGCCCGCGCCGTCGATCTTCGCGCTCTCGATGAGCGAATCCGGAATGTTGTCAAAATAGCTCTTCAGCGTCCACGTGCCGACCGGCAGCGTAAACACCACATAGCTGATCAGCAGCGCCCAATAGCTGCCGAGCAGCCCCGTCTTATTCATCAGAGAATAGATGGACAGCAGCAAAATTGCCTGCGGGAACGCCTGGCTCATCATGAACATCCCCATGACGAACTTCCGTCCGCGATAGCGGAACTTTGCGAAGCTGTATCCCGCGAACGCGCAGACGATCGTCGCCATCAGGCTCGACCCGAAGGACACGATCAGGCTGTTTTTCAGGTAGCCCATGATCTTCGGGTCCGTCACGATGTGGATGATGTTGTCCAGCGTCAGCGGCCCGACGAAGAAATAGCTGCTGAACGTCTCGCTCGTCGGCTTGAGCGCCGTGTTGATGAGCCAGAGCAGCGGGAAGAAGATGAAAAAGCCGATCAAAATCAGGCTGGCCCAGAAGAAGATGCGGAATGCCGTTGTTTTTTGGAACATATTCTTCCCTCCTTAGCCGTCCTGTTTGTTCTGCTGACGCAGATAGACGATGCTGAAAATCGCAAGCAAAATCGCCCAGATCGTGCCGACCGTGGCGGCCTTGCCCATGTTCCAGTTTTTGAACGCTGTCGTGTAGACCTCGATAGAGAGCGTCGTCGTCGCCCGCGCGGGGCCGCCCTGCGCCATCGTCCACGGCAGGTCGAAGTGCTGTAAATTTCCAATGAGTCCCAGAATGAACACCAGCACCGCCGTCTGCTTCATGCCGGGCAGAATGATGCGCCAGAACGTCATCCAGTTGTTCGCGCCGTCGATGTGCGCGGCCTCGATCTGGTCGAGCGACACGCTCTGCAAACCGCCGAGCAGAAATGCCATGTACCACGGCAGCATCTGCCACGTGCGCGCGATGATCACGCACAGCAGCGCCGTGTTCGTCTGGCCGAGCCATGGGATCCCGGTTTCCAAAATCCCAAGCGCTTTCAAAATACTATTTAAAATACCGTACTGGCCATTGAAGATCCAGCTCCAGAGGAAGCCGATGGCCGTGCCGGGAATGATCCAGTTGACTAAGGTCACGCCGCGCAGGAATTCTGCGCCCCTGAAGCCCTGATTCAGGTCGATGGCCCAAATCATGCCGAGCGTATAGGGTAAAACTGTGCTGCCAAGTACGAACAGCAGTGTCGTGATGAGTGTCTTGCCAAAGTAAGGGTCTTTGAAGACCTTGGCATAATTCGCGAAGGCGACAAATTTATAATCGGGATATATCAGGGAGCGGTCGGTAAAGCTGGTGATGACCGCGTCGACAAAGGGATACAGGATAATGGCGAGGAACACCGCCAGACCCGGCACGATCAGCAAAAAGCCCATCTGGGAGTCTGTCAGCCCGCGTCCGTTTTTCAGTTGTTTCATGCTGGAACCTCCGTTCTGCGGCTTTCCGCCGGGTCGCTTGCCGCTCCTCCCGGCGCTTATGAGCCGGGAGGAGCGGGGGAAAAGGAATTGCAAATTACAGTGCGTTTAAGCGGGCGGCCATATCGGCGACAGCCTGCTCCGCGGTCTTCTGACCGAGCAGCGCGTACTGCAGCTCTTCGGTGATGATGGTCTTGATCTCGCTGGCGTTGGCCATGCGGGCGGTCTCCTCGAGACGGGCCGTGGCCGTGGCCTGCAGGAAGCCGTTCAGATAAGCGTCGTTCTTGACCTCGTCCTTCGCGGCCATGCTCTTGGTGACAGGGGGCATACCGTTGTTCTCGAAGTAGTCCATCGCGATCTCATCGCTGACGAGCGTCTTGGCCAGTTCGGCAGCTTCCTGCTGATACTCGGAGTTCTGGAATGTGACGAGCATGTGGCCCCACATGGTGGACTGCGGCTGGTCGCCCGCGTTCAGAACCGGGCGGAACATGGCCGAGCAGGCCTTGACCACGTCTTCCGGCGCAACGCCGTTGTTGACGGCCTGGCCCTTGGCGACGACCGCGTCGTCATAGAACGCGACCTGGCCCTGCGCGAACATCTGGCGCGCTTCGCCGCGGCCGGTGTCCATCGCGATGTAGCCTTCGTTCATAAGCTTCTGATGCCACTCGACGCACTTCACAGCCGCGTCAGAGTCGATGGCAACGGTGCCGTCCTCGTTGAAGATCGCGCCGCCGAACGTCCACAGCCAGGGCATGAAGTCGCCCGCGCAGGTGGCGTCCTTGGTGGAGACGGCGTAGGGGATGATGTTGGCGTCATAGGCCTTGATGTCGGCCATGCACTGCTCGAACTCTTCAATCGTGGTGGGCACGGTGTCCCAACCGGCAGCGGCCAGGATCTCGGGGTTGTAGACCATGGTGATGGACGCCATGCTCCACGGCAGGCCGAGCTGCTTGCCGTCGATGTTGCCGACGTCGAGTGCAGACTGCTCAAAGTTTTCCTTCAGATAATCCTCGCCGAGGATCTCGTTCCAGTCGGCCAGCACGCCAGCGGCCGCGATGGTGTTGAAGATGCCGATATCCGCCTGCGCCAGGTCGAGCTGCTCGCCGCCCTGCGTCCGGATGAGGAGCTGCTGTGCGGTGTCGGCCCAAGTCCAGCCGACCCACGTCACGGTGTTGCCGGAGGCATCCTCATAGGCCTTCATCATACGGCCGAAGATGTCCTTGGTGGCCTCTTCTTCGCCAGACCAACCGGCCCAGACGATGTTCTTGCCGCCCTCGGTAGCGGGTTCGGTCGTGTCGGAGGTGTCCTCCGTGGTGTCCGCAGCGTCGTCTTTCGCGGTGTCGGCTGCAGTGTCAGCGGGCGTGGTGTCCGCCGCGGTGTCCTTCGGCGTCGAGGCGCAGGCCACAAGGCTCAGGCACAGCACGACCGCCAGAAGCAATGCAAGAAGTTTTTTTATGGTGTCATTTTCCTTACTTTTTAGGCAGCACCACACAATTCGGCAAGCAGATTTGGCGAAAAAGGGCCGTCAAAGCGCGCTGGCGCAATGGTGCGGTGTTGCCCTTATTTATCATAGCATTTCTGCTCTGATTCCTCAATACACGCGGATCCCGTAGATCGCGGGCGGTCTCCCGCCCCAGGTCTCCCGGATCTCCACGCACAGCGCACAAAGGCCCCCTCTATCAAGAGGGGGCTGTCAGCGAAGCTGACCGGGGAAGTTTTCTTCTCCCCCCTGATCGCCGTTGGCGATCGTCCCCCCCTCTTCGTAGAGGGGGGGCTTTCCGCTGCGGCGGGATTTTCTTGATACAAAAAAGAGCTGCCCATCCGGGCAGCCCTTTTTTGAGATATTACGGAAGATAGACGGTTTTCAGCGCGTCGGCCAGAGCCCTGGTCATGACGTCGTGTCCGGCGCAGTTGGGATGGATCTCATCGCCGAGGGCATAGGCGGCGCGGTTGCTCGCGCTGTCGCCGCTGATCTCCGTGGAATAGAGATCGACCAGCGTCACGCCGTAATGCGCGGCCATTTTTGCGATCAGTTCGTTGTATTTGGGCAGCTCGACGCCGCGTTCTGCGACTTTGTCCTGCCAGGCCACGTGCGGGATGTTCATCATCAGGAGCTTGGCATTCGGATAGGTCGTCTTGATCTTATGGAGCATCACGGCATATCCCTCGGCCACCGTGGTAGGCGTAGCGTAGACATACTTGCCGTCCTGCACCGTGATCAGGGTGTCGAAGTTCACGGCCTCATAGCTGCCGGTCGTGATACGGCCCTGCGGCGCCGCCGCGCCATGGTCGTTGAAGCCGATGTAGATGGAGATGATGTCGGGCTGTTCGCCGGTATGGTCGTTATGGAGCTGGCAGGCGCGCGTGTCATACGCCTGATCTCTTGTGCTGCCGCTGACATTGCCCATGCCGATGACACGCGAACCGGAGGACGAATTGTTGACGCAAAGCTCCATGTCGTACTCGTCAATGAGCTGCATCCAATAGGTGTCCGTCACGGCGATATCCTTCAGATCAGGCCGGTCTGAACGGTTCGGGCTGTAAAACACGCAGTTGCCGCCGATGGTGGAGTTATAGCTTGTGTTGTTGCAGTAATCCACATAGGTGCTGATGCTGTCGCCGAGAATGGAGAGCTTTTTGCCCTTCAGCGCGGCGCGGAGCGCGGTATCCTCCGCAAGCTGCGTTTCGGCGCTGTCCAGCGCGGCGAGATGCTCCGCGTAAGCGCGCGTCTCCGTCGTGTAGACCGCGATGGCAAGCACTTCGTTCGTGGAGGGCTTGGTCGGTGTCGTCGCGACCTTGTTTGTGAACAGGTTGTTCGCAGAATCCGCGCTCTGGAAATAGTCAAAAAGGACTGCATCGTTCTTGCCCGCAAACGCAAGCGTCTCGTCCTCGCCAACCGGGATATTCACATCCAGCGAGATCCATTTGTTGACCGCGCTCGGATCGCAGCCGTTCAGCTGCTCCAGCGGGAGCTTGAGCGTATAGCTTTCCACGATCGTCGTGGGCTGCTTGCTGTACACCGGAGCCGCCTTTACCCGGTGGACGGTAAAGGTCTGGTTGGCGTCAATGGCGTTGACCTGCCGGACAAACAGCTCTAACCGCGTAATCGTCTTGCCCGAGAACCTGGTGTTCTGGTAGAACGCAAACGGCACATAGTCGCCTGTCACAGAGATCTTATGCGCCGCGCCCGCCGCGTAGGCGGCGTGTATGTCCGTCGTCAGTTCCACTTCCTTGGAGATCGTGACTGTCGTCCGGATGGCCAGCTTGTCCGTGAGGCCGTTCGTGATATCAGCCGGGCCGGAGGCCGCCGCGCCGAGCGTGGCGACAGTGCCGAGATCGTCGGCCGTGGGCAGCTCCTCGAACGAGAGCAGTGCAGTGGTGTCGCCGGGCGCGCCGAATACGATCGTCTGGTTCTCGCCGACGGCAAGCGGCGCGAGCGTCAGATCATTCAACCCCGCCGTGAGCGTGACAGTCTGCGGGTCGGAGAGCGTCACGGTCGTACCGGCGGCGCGGGCCGCGAGCACATCGCTGACGTTGGCCACACCGATGGTCATCATGCCGGGTGCGGCAGCTGCGATGGCCAGCTTTGTAAGGGTAACACCGGAATAGCCGGTTTTGCCGGTATACGGCAGATAGTGGTGCATCAGCGCAGCCTGACGCGCGGAAAGATCGATGCTGTGGGACTGGAAATACTCATTTCCGAACAGACCGATGGTGTTTTCGGGATCGTTCGGGGCCGTGGTGTCGACGAGCTTGTAGGCGGAGCGCACACGGCCCGTCCAGAGATAGCCGTCGTAGCCGACATAGGTGCTGTCGCCCTTGTCGCCCTTGTCACCCTTGTCGCCCTGCGGGCCTTGCGGGCCAACCGGGCCGGCGGGGCCCTGTGTGCCGGAGATGGTGGTCGCGGTGTTTTTCGCGAGCGTGATGTTCCGGCGGGCGGAGGCATCGAACATGCGGATGAGGATCGCCGCGACCTCGCTGCGCTGGATGCTGGAATTGGAATTGAAATCACCGTTAGAGTTGGAACCGGTCAGGATGCCGGCGCGATAGAACGTATAGATCTCATCCGCATAGAGATCCGAGGACGAGACGTCGGGGATGGCGTTGTCCTGCACGGTGTTCCGCGCGGCATAGCTCCCGCTGGGCATCGCGTCATAGAAAATATGGACAAACTCCGCGCGGCTGATGGGGCTGTTCATCAGCGCGGGCTTGTAGGACGCATATTCCGGCTCAATGATCCCATTTGCAACCGCATAGGATACATAGGTGCTGTACCACGGGCTGCCGTTTTTCAGCGTGACAGCGCCGGTCTGCGCCTTCTGGTGCAGCGCGGCGGCCAGCTTGATGGCCTGCGCAATGGTCAATGTGCCCGTGGGGCTGAAGCGTGTGGGCGTCACGCCGTCGACGAGTCCCTGTTCATGGGCATTTTTCACGTCGGAATAATACCAGCTGAACATGGACACATCCTCAAACGGCAGCGTTGCCGCAGAGACGGCGCAGACGCTCCCGCTCAGGATCATCGCCAGCACAAGCAGCAGCGCAGCGAGCCGCCGCAGGAGTCTGTTTCCACGGGGTGCGATCGTTCGTGTCATGTCTTTTCCTTCTTTCGTTAAATTTTATGCAGCATGCACAAAATCCGCAACTGCATAATATACATATATGTATTAACGAATAATCGTGCTGGGTGGAATCCATTTTCTGATATAAATAGCAAAAATATTGTATATTTTTCAGAATGCCGGGGCAAAAGCAGCGGGCGGAGGCATCCGCACAAAGGCCCCTCTATCAAGAGGGGACTGTCAGCGGAGCTGACTGGGGGAGTTTCAAGGCTTCTCCCCCCTGATCGCCGCAGCGGCGGGGTTTTCTTGATACAAAAAAAGAGCTGCCCATCCGGGCAGCTCTTTTTGATTGGAAACTGAGAATTAGTACGCCTCGTTGATCCACTCGATGCCGTCGATGCGGAGCGTGAAGTACGGAGCGGACTGGAAGTAGGATTCGTGGAACGAGCCGTCGAACACAGCCTCTTCGCTGTCGGCCACGAAGTCGCCGTCAGTATCGACCGCGAACGCATGGTCAACGGTCTTGCCATCGACTGTGAACGTGGAGGTGTCGAAGACCTGGATGGTGCCGTTCTTGATGCCTTCTTCGACCTCGGCCAGCTTTTCAGCAGTGCCGGGGGCCGCGATGGCCTCGTTCAGCGGAGTCATGACAACTTCGTCGTCCGACATGCCCTTGCACCAGTCCTGCTCAAGCTCGGTGCCGTTGACAACGCACTCGATGGCATGGACAAAGTAGTTCGTCCAGTCGATGCGGGTGCCGATGATGGAGGCTTCGGGCGCGATGGTGGTCATGTCGTTGTTATAGCCGGTGTGGTACACGCCGCCAGCCTGAGCCGCAGTCGCCGGGGTGGTGTTATCGGAGTGCTGGGAGATGACGATGCAGCCGAGGTCGATCAGCGCCTTGGCGGCGTCCGCTTCCGCGGTGGCGTCAGACCAGGAGCCGACGAACTGGACCTTCATGGTCGCGCTCGGGCAGACGCTGCGCGCGCCCAGATAGTAAGCGGTGAAGCCGGAGACGACCTCCGCGAAGGAGTACGCGCCGACGTAGCCGATGACAGCCTGATCCTCGGTGATCTCGCCGTCGTCGATGAGCTGCTGCATCTTCAGGCCTGCGGCAACGCCCGCGACATAGCGGCCTTCATAGATGTTGGCGAATGCGTTGTGCGTGTTGGCCAGGTCGTCATAGCGGCTGCCCTGGTTGGTCATGCCGACGAACTGCACGTCCGGATACTCGGCCGCAACGGTCAGCATCGCGGGCTCATGGCCGTAAGAGTTGTTGAAGATGATCTCGCAGCCATCCTCGACCAGCTCTTCGTTGGCAACGGCAACGGGGTCGCCCTCGATGAGGTTCCACTTGATGACCCATTCGACGTTGATGCCTTCGGCCTTCAGCTTCTCGTCGGCAGCTTCCTTGCCGCGCATGAAGTTGTAGGTGTAGCCCTGGTCGTTCTCATCGCCGATGAGGACGAGGCCGACCTTGATGGTCTTGCCTTCTTCGGCGGTATCGGCGGTGTCAGCGGTATCGCCGGTGTTGTCGGTGGTTTCGGTCGTGTCGGCGGGGGTCGTGGTGTCGTCCTTGGCGGTGTCATCCGTGGTCTTGGACGAGCAGGCCACCAGCGCGAATACCATCACGAGCGCCAGGAGCAAAGCGATGATCTTTTTCATTCTTTTGGTTCCTCCTAAAAATTTTTCAGGCAGCAGACCGCTGCCCGCACGGACCGTTCCAGCTTTCGCCATCGTCAAATCCGTGCCTCTATTTTACAGTACTTTTTTCTAAAAATCAATGTGTTTTCTCGGAATATTTCAAGCATTTTTCAACAAAAGGTGCAAACGGAGCTAAAAAATTTTTAGTATTTTTCACGGTTTGGTAATCTTCACTGAAAACGCCCGGTCAGAATTCGTATACTATGACGAGGAACTCACCCGCGCCAACCGGCCCGAAATATGGTATGATAAACAAAAAGGCGGTGCTCCGCGCCGCCGTTATCGTGCAAAGGAGCAAGGTTCATCTTGAAAGATTTTGTATTGAAGGGCAGTCTCTGCTTCAGCACCGACGCAAACACCATGCAGACCATGGACGACGGCTATCTTGTCTGTGAAAACGGCCGCATCGCGGGCGTATTCTCCGCGCTTCCGGCGCAGTATGCCGCGCTGCCGCTGCTGGACTATACCGGCAAGCTCATTATTCCGGGCATGACCGACCTGCACGTCCACGCGCCACAGTTCGCGTTCCGCGGACTCGGCATGGATCTCGAGCTGCTCGAGTGGCTCAACACCTATACGTTCCCGGAAGAATCCAAATACGCCGATCTCGAATACGCCGATCGCGCGTACACCAGCTTTGTGGACCATCTGCGCCGCAGCACCACGACGCGCGCGGCCATCTTCGCCACGATCCATGTGCCCGCCACGCGGCTGCTGATGGAAAAGTTGGAGGCCTCCGGCCTCGTCACCTACGTCGGCAAGGTCAACATGAACCGCAACTGTCCGCCCTATCTGCGCGAGCTGTCAACGAACCATTCCCTGCGCGACACCGAACGCTGGATTCTCGATACCAAAGACGCCTTCCAGCGCACGAAGCCCATCCTCACGCCGCGCTTCATCCCCTCCTGCACGGACGATCTGATGTTCGGCCTTGCGCGCCTGCGCGAACAATACGATCTGCCGGTGCAGAGCCACCTGTCCGAAAATTACAGCGAGATCGACTGGATTCGCGAGCTTTGCCCCAAGAGCAAGTTCTACGGCGACGCCTATGACCAGTTTGGCCTGTTCGGCGGCGGCTATCCCTGTATCATGGCGCACTGCGTCCACTCCAGCGAGGCCGAGGAGGAGCGGATGCTGCAAAACGGCGTATTCGTGGCGCATTCACCGGAATCGAACATGAACCTCTCCTCCGGCGTCGCGCCGATCAGCCGGTATCTGAAGCACGGGCTGCACGTGGGTCTTGCCACAGATGTTGCCGGAGGTAGCCACGAAAATCTGCTCCGCGCGATGGCGCACGCCATTCAGGCCTCGAAGCTCCGCTGGCGGCTCTATGATCAGGACGTCCCGCCGCTGACGTTCGATCAGGCGTTTTACATCGCGACGATGGGTGGCGGCGAATTTTTCGGCAAGGTCGGCACGTTCGCCGCGGGCTACGAGCTGGACGCGGTCGTGCTCGACGATGCGTCGCTCGACCATCCGCAGCCCCTTTCCGTGCGCGACCGCGTGGAGCGCGCCGTCTATCTGGCGGATGACCGCAACATTACGGCAAAATTTGTGGCTGGCGACCAAATCTTCTGACGGTTTCGCGGAATGAATTGTGCGGGAATGTTCTTGTTTTTTCTCCGGTTCCTCATTATAATGATGGGTGCAAAAATATCCATTTCCGGAGGAACTCTGACCCATGAAAAAACTGAACACCCGCCAGATCGCGCTGAACGGCATTGTCGCCGGTCTCTACGCGGCCATCACCATCCTGACCGCCTCGTTTGCCTACGGAAATATCCAGCTCCGCATCTCTGAGGCGCTGATGATGCTGCTCCTGTTCGAGCCGAGTCTGACCGTCGGCCTGACCATCGGCTGCCTGATCGCGAATCTGTTTTCCACGGTCTCCGTGCTCGACATCGTCATCGGCACAGCCGCAACGCTGCTGGCCTGCCTGCTCACAACGCGCATCAAAAAGCCGTGGCTCGCGCCGCTGCCCACGATCCTGGTCAACGCCGTGATGGTCGGCGCGATGCTCTCGTGGCTCTATATGCCGTCTGAACAGTTCTGGAACGGCCTGCTCGTCTTCGGCGGCGAGGTCGGCGCGGGCGAGGCTGCCGTGCTCTATGTGCTCGGCATCCCGCTCTATTACGCCATGAAGAAAACGAATTTTATTGAGAAACTGCTGCACCCGAAACATTGACTTTCAGAAAGGGAGCTGAATCTATGAAACTGCTGCTCAAGGGCGGAACGGTCGTTTCCGCCGCCGGTTCGAAGATCGCCGATCTGCTGATCGAGGACGAGAAGATCGTCCGCGTCGGTCAGGATCTCACAGACGCAGAGGCCACAGTTGTCCCGATGGAGGGCAAGCTGCTCTTCCCCGGCTTCATCGACGCGCATACGCACTTCGACCTCGACGTCTGCAATACCACGACCGCCGACAACTTCGACACCGGCACGCGCAGCGCCCTGCGCGGCGGCACGACGATGGTCGTCGACTTCGCCTGCCCGAACAAGGGCGAGACGCTGCAATACGGACTCGACCTCTGGCACAAAAAGGCCGACGGCCGCTCGAGCTGCGATTACAGCTTCCACATGACCATCGACGACTGGAACGAAACCATCAAATCTGAAATTCCGAAAATGTTTGAGCAGGGCGTCTCGTCGTTCAAGATGTACATGACTTATCCAGCCATGATGATCGGCGACAAGGATCTGTTCTACGCCCTCGAAGAGCTGAAAAAATACGGCGGCATCGCCGGCGTCCACTGCGAGAACGCGGGCGTGATCGACGCGCTCATCGAGCAGCACAAGGCCGCGGGCGACGTTGGGCCGTCGGCGCATCCGCGCTGCCGCCCGAATCCGCTCGAAGCCGAAGCCGTGGCGCATCTGCTGCGCATCGCCGAGGTCGCGGATGTGCCGGTCGTGATCGTCCACCTGAGCACGAAGGAGTCGCTTTCCGAGGTCGCCGCCGCAAGAGCGCGCGGCCAGAAGGTCTACGTCGAGACCTGCCCGCACTATCTTCTGCTCGACGACAGCCGCTATGACCAGCCGGACTATTCCGCCGCTGCCCGCTTCGTCTGCGCGCCGCCGCTGCGCAAACAGGCCGATCAGGAGGCCCTCTGGGCCGCGCTGGCCGACGGCACCATCCAGACCGTCTCCACCGACCATTGCAGCTTCACTCTGACGCAGAAGGACGCCGGAAAGGGCGACTTCACGAAGATCCCCGGCGGCCTGCCCGGCGTGGAGACGCGCGGCATCCTGCTCTACTCCGAGGGCGTGGCTAAGGGCCGCATCCCGGCGGAGAAGATGGCCGAGATTCTGGCCGAAAACCCTGCAAAGCTCTACGGCGCGTTCCCGCGCAAGGGCATCCTCGCCGTGGGCAGCGATGCCGACATCGTCGTCATCGATCCGACCAAAACTGGACTCATCACCGCGTCCGACCAGATTGCGAACGTCGATTATACCCCGTTCGAGGGCTTCCGCACGCAGGGCGTCATCGAGCAGGTCTATCTGCGCGGCCAGCTCGCCGTCGACCACGGCGAGGTCCAGACCGGCAAGATCGGGCAATTTATCCCGCGCGGCGTGAATTCGCTGTAATTCAGAAAGAACATCAGACCCGCCGTCTGTTTTACAGGCGGCGGGTTTTTGCGAAAAAGAGAAACCTATGAAGAAATTGAATGTGTTCCGCCTCGGGCTGCTGTTCGCCGGATGTTTTCTCGGCGCGGGCTATGTCTCCGGGCAGGAGCTGCGGCAATATTTCGTGGTCTACGGTGCGAAGGGCTATCTGGGTCTGCTCGCTGCGGTCGCGATCTTATACATCTTCGGCGTGCTCTGTCTGCGCATGGCGCAGCGCACGGGCCTGACCGGCGCGGACGAACTGGTCGTGCCGTGGCGCGCGCCGTGGCTGCACGCGCTGGTCATGGTGCTGGAGAGCCTGTTCCTCTTCGCGCTCGTGACGATCATGTGCGCGGGTGTCGGTGCGCTGCTGGAGCAGGTCTTCGCGATCCCGCACTGGCTCGGCAGCCTGCTGTTCGCGGCATTGGTGCTGGCCTGTGCGCTGGCGGGCTTGCAGAGCGTGGTGTCGGCATTTTCCGTCTCGGTGCCGCTGCTCGTGCTGGCGACGCTCGCCTTCGGCGCAGCAGCGGTTGTCCGGAACGGCGGACTCCCGGCTCTGCCCGCCGCAGAGACGGGCGGAAACGCCTTGCTTGGCGGCTGGTTCCCGAGCGCGGTGAACTACGCCTGCTATAACATCCTCTCCACGATCGCGATCCTCGGCCCGTTCGGCGCGCACATCCGCAAACGGTCGACGGTCTATGCCGGCCTCGGCCTCGGCTCCGGGATGCTTCTGGTCATCGCGCTGAGCGTGATGACCTGCCTCGCGGTCTGGCCCGCGGCGCAATCCCATGAGCTTCCGATGCTTGCCGCCGCGGCGGGGCTTGGCGCTGTGCCGATGTATGTCTATGCGCTGCTGCTGTTTGCTGGGATGTTCGGCTCAGCGCTTTCAAACGCAGTCGCATTCGTGAACTACTGCTGCGCAAAGCTCGCGCCGCTCCGGGCGCGGAAGGCCGCCTTCACCGTCCTGGCCGTCCTGCTGGCCTATCTCGCCAGCCTCTTCGGCTTCGGCAGCCTGATCGGCACGCTCTACCCGCTCTTCGGCTACGCCAGCGCCTTGTTTCTGGTGCTCATGCTTCTCCACGCTGTTCTCCTGTTCCGCCGAAAGACGCCGTAGGCTCCGGAACGGACAGCCGGGGCGTCCGACTCTCGCGGCACGCCCCGGCTGTATCAGTTCCCGTCGATCTGAATATCGACGCCGTTCAGCTCCACGCCGTCCTCGGCGCGGACCATGATGTACTTCACGCCGCCGAGCGTCCGCGTCTCAACGAGGTCGCCCCGGTCAGGCGCGACATGGATGATGACGTCGGGCGTCTTGAGCTGCATCCGCTTGCTGTCGACCAGATTGCGCGGCGAGAGCGCCGCGTCATCGCCGAACGTCTCCTCAAACTTCACCTGGAATCCCGCGAGCTTCTCCTCAGAGACGCCCGCGTTTTCCAGCACCGCGCGCACCTCCGGCCCGGAGACGACCAGCGGCTCGTCCGACTTCGTCTCCTTGTGGACCTCGATGCGCTCGCGCAGGTCGGTCTGCACGGCCTGCACGACCTCCATGCTGCACTCGTCGCCCAGTGTCTGGCTCAGCAGCGCGTCAAAGCTGCCCTTCTGCTCGTCGGCGGGCAGGGGCGGCGTGATGTGGAACAGCGCTTCAATGAGCTCCGGGTGATTGTCGCCCGCGCTGCGGGTATAATAGAGGCAGTTATAGAGATTGGTCTGCCGCCCGTCGAACGCCGGGAACAGGAAGCCAAGCTCCGGCATCGCCGCGGCATAGCCCGGCGTGCGGATGTGGAAGGCTTTATCCTCGGTCTCGTAGCTGAGCGTCTCCTTCCCGGCCTTGACCGGGCAGATGGCGCAGACAAAGTAGGAATAGACATGGTCGCTGTCGTCCAGCATCGCGCCGTCCTTCGCCTTGAACGGCACGTCGTATTTCTCGTGCGCGAGCAGGATCAGATAATTCTCCTCAAAATGCACCGCGCCGATGATCGTCCGGAACAGCTGCGCCCGCGCTTCCTCATCCTGAAGCTCCGAATCGCGGAGCTTCATCAGCAGCCGGTGCTCGTCGGAATCGGCGACCTGCGCCGTGCGGAACGCAAGATCGAGCCGGTTTTTATCCGCCGCGCCGGAGAGAACCTTTTTCAGCAGCGCGAGATATTTTTCCTTGTCCTCCTCGCTCATCAGGGCCACGGGCTGGCGGAACTCGGACAGAATTTCCCCGCTGCCGGACACATAGCAGCCGTAGACAGCGGTGATGTTCGTGCGGTCGGGCTTATAACGGCGGCGAAGTTCGCCTGTCTCTTTATCGGTCATGGGAATACCCCCTCATAAAATTCATGTGGACACCAGTATAGCACATCCGGCGGAAATTTGCTATGATAGGATCATGGAACTTTTTTGCCCGGCCGGACGTCTGAAGAACAAAACACAGCCGCAAATGCGAAAGGAGCAAATGATGGACGAATACAACAACTATGAAAACGGCTATAACCAGAATCCCCCGCCGCCCCGGCGGCCCAAGAAGCGCATGAACGCCAGATGGCTCTGGATCATTCCGGTGCTCATCCTCGCGGCCATCCTTGTGATGGACTCGTTCTACACGCTGAAAGAGGATCAATATGCTGTCCTCACCACGTTCGGCAAACCGACGACCGTCTCGGCCTCGGGCTTACAGCCGAAGATCCCGCTCATTCAGAAGGTGCATAAGGTCTCCAAGTCGATCCAGTCCTTCCCACTCGGCTACCGCGTGGGGAGCAACGAGTCGATCGAGGAAGAGTCCCTGATGATCACCTACGACTACAACTTCGTCAATGTCGACTTTTACGTCGAATACCGCATCACCGACCCCATCAAATATCTCTACAATTCATCCGACCCCGTCGGCATCCTGAAGATGCTCTGCCAGAGCTATATCCGCGACACGATCGGCCTCTACAACGTCGACAGCGTCATCACCACCGGCAAGAGCGAAATTCAGTCCGAGATCAAGCAGAAGGTCACGGCCCGTCTGGAGACCGAAGATCTTGGATTGCAGGTGACGAACATCACAATTCAGGACGCGGAGCCGCCCACGGCGGAAGTGCAGCAGGCGTTCACCGCCGTCGAGACGGCCAAGCAGGCCGCCGATACCGCCGTGAACAACGCAAAAAAATACGCCAACGAGGTCATCCCCGCAGCGGAGGCCGACGCCGACGAGATCGTCAAACAGGCGGAAGCCTATCAGGAGAGCAAGATCAATGAAGCCACCGGTCAGGCCGCGCGCTTCACGGAGCTGTTCAACGAGTATCAGAAATATCCGCTCATCACCAAGCAGCGCCTGTTCTACGAGGCCATGGAGGACATCCTGCCCGACATGAAGCTCTATATCGTGGACGACGCGACGGGCGTGCAGACCTCGCTGCCGCTCGAATCGTATGCCACCGTCAACATGGGAGGTGACGCACAGTGAAAAAGACCGTAAAGATCGTCCTGCCCATTCTGCTGGGCGTCCTCATTGCCGTTGTGCTGCTCGGCTCGCTCGTGACCACGCGGCCCAACGAATATACCATCGTCAAGCAGTTCGGCAAGGTCGTCCGCGTGATCGACCAGCCGGGCCTCTCGCTCAAGACGCCGTTCGTCCAGTCGACGAGCACCCTGCCCAAGACCGAGATGCTCTATGACCTCGCCGCGAGCGACGTCATCACCTCGGACAAGAAATCGATGGTCGCCGACAGCTTCGTCCTCTGGCGCATCGTCGATCCGCTGAAATTCATCCAGACCCTCTCCGGGAGCGTCTCCGGCGCGGAGGCGCGGCTCGATCAGGCCGTCTACAACAGTCTGAAAACGGTCATCAGCTCGATGAAGCAGGAGGACGTCATCTCCGGCCGCGACGGCGAGCTGGCCGCGCGCATCACCGAGCATGTCAACGACACGACCGAGTTCCGCGATTATGGCATCGAAGTCCTCGCCATCGAGACCAAGCGCATCGACCTGCCAGACGAGAACAAGGCCGCCGTCTACGAGCGCATGATCTCCGAGCGCGGCAACATCGCCGCCTCCTACGAGGCGCAGGGCAACGCTGAGGCCAAGCGCATCCGCAACGAGGCCGATAAGACCGTCGATATCACGATCTCCGAGGCCAATTCGCAGTCCGAAAAGCTGAAGGCCGCGGGCGAGGCCGAGTATATGCGCATCCTCTCCGAGGTCTATGACACGCCGGAGGAGGCCGATTTCTACGAATTCATGCGCGCGCTCGACATGGCGCAGAAGGCGCTCGTCGGTGGGAACAAGACGCTCGTCGTCTCCTCCGATTCGCCGATCGCCAAGATCTTCTCCGGCCAGTGGGGGCAGGCGGAATGATCTATTATTTGCAGGAGGAGCTTTTCTCCTTCGACCATTTCGATATATGGGACGAGCAGGACAACGTCTGCTTTCAGGTCGACCGCGAGTTCCTGACGTGGGGCAAAACGCTCCGCGTCCGGGACGCGCAGGGCCGCCTCTGCGCCACGGTACATCACGTCCCATTCTCGATCCCCTGCTCCTTCGAGCTGGAGACGGCGGGCGGCACGCTGGAGCTGGATCGTCATTTCTCGCTCTTTTCCCGCAGCTATTCCATCGATTCACTCGGCTGGGAGGTCGAGGGTGATTTCTTCGGCGTCGACTACGCCATCACGAAGGGCAGCCAGACCGTCGCCCGCATGGAAAAGGCGTGGCCCGCGTTCCACGACCGCTATCGCCTCGAGATCGCCGATCCTGCGGACGCGATGGCCGCGCTCTGCACCGTCCTCGCCATCGACTGCTGCGACGAGCACCACCAGAATTGACCCCGCCGCAGCGACTAAAGGCTCCCCTTGATTGTATCAAGGGGCCGCGAAGCGGGGGCGCAGGAGTGAATGACATGCCGGTGGCATGTC
>OGHL01000938.1_pt1 | contig 18681 bp, 11 predicted proteins | sample 1571391 | NCBI WGS metagenome assembly OGHL01 (sample SAMEA2581948, study PRJEB24529) | metagenome | biome: Human gut stool | place: China | collected 2011 | reverse complement strand
CTTTACGTTGCATGCTACCATAACCCATAACAACCACCTCGTCTAAAGATTCTGTATCTTCTTTCAAGGTTATATTCATTCTATTACCTCTCACTACATTTTCTTGTGAAAGAAAACCGATATAAGAGAATACAAGTGTTTTACCTTTCTCTACTCGAAGAGAAAAATTACCATCCATATCAGTCACGGTTCCGTTGGTAGTTCCTTTTTCAACTACGTTTACTCCAATCAAAGGATCACCGGATGTACTTTTTACATGTCCTGTAACTGTGAGCTGCGCAAATGCCCATGAGACATTCATCAGAAAAAGAGCCATAAACAAAGCGAATGGCCTTAGTCTTGCATTTTTCAATTGTACTTTACACATAAACTTAGATTTTTAAAAGGTTAGTTTTTATCAAATCTTGATATAGATTTTTTTACGATGAAGGATGTAGCCGGTTAATCCCATTACTGAGCAGAATAGCAATGAATAGATAAGAGAGGCCAGATATTCATCTGGAACAGCAATGGTGATTGTTTGATAGATAGCGTCTTTTATTTCCCATTGAGAGAATATGATTGCCACAACCTCACTGAGCACGTAAAGGAACAAAGGATTCATTCCGAAAACCAGGAAGAAGGTCCATCCTTTATTGATGTTCTTTACGTCTATTACATACATAAGCAATGCCAATAGCAGAGAGCCCCAGCCACATGTGACTAAAACGAAGGTGGTAGACCATATCCGTTTGTTAATCGGCATCCAAATGGAAAGTACATAGCCGATGACTAGCATCATTACAGCTGCTGTAATGAGCTTGACAATCCGTTTGTTTACAGATATCTTTTCCAGCAACAATCTGCCACACATAAATCCGATGAGCGTGTGGGCTACGGCAGATAATGTGCCGGCAAGGCCTTCCGGATCAATCGGACTCTTTTTGTAAAGATGGGCTTCTCCAAATACGTTTCTGTCAATGACCGCAAGCAGATTGGTGTCATCACAGGCATAGCCATTTCCTGTCAGAAGTAAGATGGAATAAGCAAGAAGTAATCCACCGCAAATCCATGGGAGATACTTATGATTGATATAAATGACCATAAGCGATACGATGCCGTAGCATAGGCCAATTCGTTGTAATACACCAGGAATGCGTAGCGTGTCGATGGGGAAGAAGTCTCCATTGCACGCATATCCGAACCAGTCAATCGCTAATCCGATTAGAATGATAAGGAATGTACGTCGAACAATCTTTTTGACCACTTCCGAGGTAGGTTCGAAGTTAAATTTCCGAAGAGAAATGTAGGTGGAGATACCGACCATAAACAGAAAGAACGGGAAAACCAGGTCGCACGGAGTGAGTCCGTTCCATACAGAATGACGCAACGGTGCGTACGAAACGGGGCCTCCGGCATTATTTACCAGAATCATGCCGCATACCGTGATTCCGCGTAAGATGTCTAATGACAACAATCGTTTCATGGTGCTTTTCTGAGTAATGGTTGTTTTAATTATTTATTCGGAAACACTTCATTAAATACTTCTTTTGCTACGCTGACACAGTCACCTTCCGGTTGCGATGCGTACGGATTGTGAGCAAGTGTCCAAGGTTCTTCCATGGCATAGTAGTCCAGTTCCACCATCGGTTTGCCATCAAGCACATCCTGGAGTGTCTGCCAGTAGGCTGCCCAGCGTTTGTAGTAGAAATCTTTCAGAAGACCGTTCCATTCTTTGTGAGCATAGTCGCGAAGTCCTCCGTCGTTGGCACATACGCGGTTTCCCCATGTGGTAATCTGTACGCGGGCATTCCATTCATACAAATCTTTTTCCTCTGGAGTAGTTCCCAGGTTACGGGCCTGTTCAATCCAGCGTCCTACGCGGAATTCACTTCTGGTGCCTAACAGACGGTTTTGTGCCAGCAAGATATTCAGAAACTCTTGTGAGTGAGCTGCAAAGCTCTTTTTGTCGAAACTCTTGAAGTCGGCAATGGTCTGGTTGTAGACGATACGTCCTCTGTCGGAGAGTGACTGACGGACGATGTCTACCAGGTCATATTCAAAGTTGTTGTTGCCTTTGTATTTGTCGGCTACTTCCAGCATCAGGCGGGCTGCCGCTTCCGTGCTGGTCGGGTCATAATAGTTCTGCATCTTAGACCAGCTGGATGCCTGGAAGTTATTCAGTCCGGGACGGCCGCAGAAAATGGATTCGTGAGGGCCTTGCTGGTTATTGCCAAACGGGCAGTTGTAGATGCCGTCGGCAAGAATGCTCCATGCCTGTGTAATTTTTTCATCCCGTACACCGTAGCGTGCGAAGAGATAGTCTTTTAACCATTCTTCCTTGGTGAACTTTTCCGGACGCCAGGGAAGTTCGCACATCAGTTCGAACATCACCGGATTGTTTTCGCTACCTTCCATGGTCAGACCGATGCCTTTCAGATGGGCGGCTAATGGATTGTTCTTGGTAAGGTAGAAATTGTTCAGCAACTGGTCCATACGTCCGTGCAGACCCACGTTGCCTCCGAAGTTTTCTATCATACAGAACAGCCAGTCGTGTTGCTCATAACCCTTTTCACGTTTCCAGATAGAAGGAATACCCCACATCGGACGGCATTCGCTGAACAAGTCCAGAATCAGGATATCCCCGTTGTTCAGGTTCTTGATCATCTCCGGGCGCGGGTTTTCCGTCCATCCCTGAATCACCCATGTAGCCTTCGGATTGACATCTTTCATTGCTTTAAGTACAGCCTTTCCGGCTGCATCAAAATCTACACTTCCCGCATCTTCAAGTTCGTGGAACGGATCCATAGAGTAATAGTTGGCTTTGCCGAACAGTTTTTCCAGTTCCTTGTAATATAAAGAAGCAATTTCATTGAAGCGTGAGTCAGTTGGAAGCAGGAAAGCCGGACGGGTAAATCCGTTCCACAATGCGGGTTCGGTTACGTTTAGTCCCAGTTTCTTATTGGCATCATGAGGTACCATACCGGAATAGCCCGGAAATACCGGTTCGATGCCGTATTCGCGCATACGCTTCAGAATCTTCTTCTGCAGTACTTCCTGCTGTGTGTACCAGCTGTCAGGATTGGGACCGCCCCATCCTTCCAGGTTGTTCATGGCCCACCATGCCAAGAAAGCAGGTCCTGCAATGAATTTATTGATTTCTTCTTTCGTATACCCTAATTTTTCGAGCATGTTTTTCCACACGCATTCCTGACCGACTACTGCCAGTGGCAAGTTGATTCCGTGCAGTGCCATCCAGTCGATTTCCTTTTCCCAGCGTTTCCAGTCCCAGAAAGCCATGGTATAGGAATAAGTGCAATAGTTGAAATCGTAGCGTAAGGAGAGGTTGGTTTCCTTGCGTACCGGAGTAGAAACTTTCGGCAAGCTTTCCGGCAGTTCGGCAGTCATGCCGTTCCATGAAAGATGAATGCCTGCGTAATATTTCAGGTACCAGTTCAAGCCGGTAGCAATGTTTACGTAGTTGTTTCCCCGAATGACTACTTTGTCACCTTTCTGGTCGAGTTCAAAAAAATCGGATGGTCCTTTTTTTACTTGTATGATGAATTTCTTGGAAGCTCCCGGATCAATTCTTTCCAAGAGTCCGTTTACAGGATTACTCCATAATTGAGTAAAAGGAATGCAAAGACATGCTAATACGATCAGTAGAAATTGCTTGGTTTTCATAATAATTGTTTTTAGGTGTTGCAAAAATCATATTTTATTAGGATTCAGAGGGGGAAAATAGTGAAGAAAAGGGGGAAAATAGTACATTGTAGGATTTACACCTTTAAATTGACCTATGTCAAGACACTCTACGGGCTAAATGTTGTAATTTTGTCACGTTTTTTAGAGAGTTAGTACGTGGAACAGGCAATTCAACAAACAGGTATTCGGAAAGGCTTGACGAAGCTCGTGATTCCTATCTTTATCGAGACCTTATTGATTATGATGTTAGGTGCTGTCGACACCGTTATGCTGAGTCAGTATTCCGATGAAAGTGTGGCGGCAGTAGGGGTGGTGAACCAGATTGTGATGTTTGCTTTCCTTATTTTCGAGGTAATCAATATCGGAACTTCTGTGCTGTGTTCGCAGTACTTGGGAGCAGGAATGAGGAACAAGATGGTGCAGGTGGTCGGTGTGTCTTTGTTGCTGAACCTGGTCGTAGGACTGGTGGTCAGTGCCATTCTGCACTATGGAGCAACTACATTATTGGGATGGATGGGACTCCGTCCGGAACTGCTGAAATATGGTATCGGATACATGGAGATTGTAGGTGCGTTTGCTTTCTTCCAGGCTATTTCGCTGACTATTTCTGCGTCCTTGCGTAGTGCCAATAAAGCCATTTACCCCATGCTGGTCACGGTGCTGGTCAACGTGATGAACATTATCGGAAACTATTCCCTGATTTTCGGAAAGTTCGGCCTGCCTGCCATGGGAGCAGAAGGAGCAGCCATATCTACCTCTATAGCCCGTGGGGTGAGCATGATTGTCTTGTTTGTCATTCTCTTCAGAAAACATATTCCGTCTTTCCCGATGGCTCTGTTCCGTCCTTTCCCTTGGATAGAACTGAAAAACCTGTTGAAGGTGGGAGTCCCTTCTGCCGGGGAGAATATGTCGTACAGTTTTTCGCAGGTGGTCATCACCTATTTAATCAATATCTTAGGAAATGATTCGCTGGCCACACGAACCTATACGGTGAATACCACCATGTTTGTCTATCTTTTTGCCATCGCCATGGCACAAGGAGGAGCCATCAGCATCGGCCATTTGGTGGGGCAGAAGCGGATACGTGCGGCCTACCTGTTGGGAAAGTACGTCATGCGTTTGTCCATTCTGGTATCGCTGGGACTTTCGTGCATCTGGGCCATATTCGGTCATACAATCTTCAGTATGCTGACGGACAACGAGAATATTATCCGGTTGGGAGTGACCATTCTCATTGTCGATGTCATCGTAGAGATAGGGCGTGCCGTAAATATCTATGCCACGAATGCCCTCCGTTCGGCAGGTGACGTGAATTTCCCGTTCTATGTCGGTCTGATTGTGCAGTGGACGGTCTCTGTCGGACTCAGCTATCTGTTCGGTATTCATCTGGGCTGGGGACTGGTCGGCATGTGGTGTGCCTTCCTGCTCGACGAGAATATCCGTGCCTTTATCTTTGTGAAACGGTGGAACAGCCTGAAATGGGCGAAAAAAGGTTTTGTGAAGTAAAAGCTACATGTCCGATTGAATCAGGCAGAAATAGAACAGGATGATGCAGATGATGTCGATGGTAAGTGCGATGACCGACCAGCGCAGAAACTGCTTGTTCTTCTTGACGGCTCCGTAGATGATTCCTAAAATGGCGGACAGGAATACACCGGCTACGATGCCAAACAAACCCTGTATGGCCACTCCCAGTAATACAAGGATTCCCATGGTGATAAGAATGTTGTTTTTCATGTCGGTTCAGGTTTTGTAATGAAAAAGGGAGCACGAAGCTCCCCGTATGATGTTTTTATAAGCTGGCCTTGATGGCGTGGATAACGGCCGAGGTAAATCCGTCGTGCTCCAGCGAGTTGATACCCTTGATGGTAATTCCTCCCGGAGTAGTCACTTTCTCGATTTCTGTGGCCGGATGTGCATTTTCATTGTTCAGCAAAAGTTTGGCTGCCCCTTCCAGTGTTTGTGCCAGCATGGTCTGTGCATCGTGTGGCTTGATACCCAGTTCTACTCCTGCCTGCATGGCAGCCTGTACGTATTTCAGTACGTAGGCAATGCCACAGGAAGTCAGTGAGGTGGCAGCTGCAAATTGTTTTTCCTCAATCAGCATGGAACGTCCCATCTCGTTAAAGAGTGCAGTCAGGGAAGTGATTTGTTCTTCCGAAGCATTGCGTGCGGCAATCAGTGTCATGCTGGCTCCTTCTGAAATGGCCGTGTTAGGAATGACGCGGAACATTGGCATTTCCGGGTCTACAAAATGTGCCAGGTCTTCAAAAGTCAGTCCTGCGGCCACCGATACCAGAATCTGTGGCCCTCTTAATCTCAGCGGCTTCAGCACTTCTTCCACTTTCCACGGCTTGACGGCAATAATGATAATGTCCGCATCTTCTGCCGCTTCTTTATTGGAATGCGTTACGTGAATGGCAGGAAATTCCACTTTCAGTGCGTCCAGTTTGCCGGCACTGGGGTTGGATACCGAAATTTCTTGTGCCTGAATATAATGTCCGTTGGCCAGTCCACGGGCAATGGCACCTCCCATGTTTCCAGCTCCGATGATTGCTACTTTCATATCTTTCAAGTTTGAGTTCTTTATTCGCAAAGTTATAATTAAAAATGAGAGTTGGGCTATATAATGGAATTTATTTTGGTATTCAATTTACAGAAATTGATAAGTTTTGTTGCTATAAAAAGAATGTGCTGATTTACAGTTCCTTTATCGTTGCCAGTACTTCCTTGCCAGTACTCCAGTACTGACGGGGAAGTACTGAAGTCCTACTATGGAAGTACTGGAGTACTTTCAAGAAAGTACTGAGGTTTGGAGGATGATTTGGAAAAACTTGGATAAGAAAGTATCAACAACAATGGAAGTAGATGTGCTATCTTTGTGAAAAAGAAAATGGTATTATGAAAAACGTGCAATTTTAATTTTCTGTTTTGAGAACGCTCTTTCTTATATCATTTTTGTAGAAATAACGACTTAAAAAATAGAGTAAGATGAAAAAATGGATTGTAAGTGCCTGTCTGCTGATGGTGCAGGCTGGAGCATGGGGCAAGATTACATTGCCCGACATTGTGAGTGACAATATGGTATTGCAACAGCAGGCTGAAGCTTGTCTGTGGGGAAAGGCAAAAGCGAATGCCGAAGTGATTATCCGTCCGTCGTGGAACCGGGAAGTGTATAAAGTAACCGCCGATGCGGAAGGAAAATGGGTGGCTAAAATTCAGACTCCCACAGCCAGTTATCAGGCTTATACGATTTCCATTTCCGACGGAGAGGAAGCGAAACTGAACAATGTGCTGGTAGGCGAAGTCTGGTTCTGTTCAGGGCAGTCGAATATGGAGATGCCTCTCCGAGGATTCGTAAACTGTCCGATAGCAGGGGCTAATGAAACCATTGCTACTTCATCGAAATGGAAAGGTATTCGTGTGGCTACCGTGGAGAAAAACGGTCAGGTAAAACCAGTGGATGCGTGTAAAGGGAGCTGGAAGGTGAGTAATCCGGAAAATGCAACGGCTTTCAGTGCGACGGCTTTTCATTTTGCCATGATGATGAATCAGGTACTGGATATTCCAATAGGAATCATCAACTGTAGTTGGGGTGGTTCTATGGTGGAAGGATGGCTGCCTCGTGAAATCGTGTCCCAGTATCCAGATATTGACTTGAAGAAAGACATTCGCAAGGAGGACGGACACGACTGGTGGCATTACCTGAGTCCGACATTGATGTATAACGGCATGTTGAAGCCATTACAGAACTATACCATCAAAGGTTTTTTGTGGTATCAGGGAGAATCGAACGTAGGAAAACACAAAACGTATGCTGAACGCCTGAAGACAATGGTGGAGCTTTGGCGTAAGGAATGGGGGCTGGGTGAATTGCCTTTCTATTATGTGGAGATTGCGCCGTTTAACTCTACGGAAACTACCGGGTGTGCATACCTTCGTGAAGCACAGTTCAAGGCGCAGTCTATCATTTCGAACAGTGGTATGATTTCGACTAACGACTTGGTAGAACCTTATGAAATCAAGAATGTGCATCCCAAGAATAAAACAGACGTAGGAAAGCGCCTTGCTTATATGGCTTTGAGTAAGACTTACCATGTGCCGGGTATAGAGGCATGCGGACCTGTTTATAAGTCGATGGAAGTGAAGGACGGTGCAGCTATTTTATCTTTTGACCATGCAGAAGAAGGGTTTAACCGTCTGTCGGGCATGGAAGGTTTTGAAGTAGCTGGAAACGATAAGGTATTCTATCCGGCAAAGGCAGAAGTTTTCAATAATTCGCAGATAAAGGTAACTTGTGACAAGGTGGCGCAGCCTGTTGCCGTACGCTATTGTTTCCGTGACTTTCAGCCGGGTAATGTGGCTAACTTGCGTGAATTGCCCTTGTATCCGTTCCGTACGGATAATTGGGAATAAGCGGATTCTTCTCATATAATAAAGCCGGACTTGCCACCCACATGGCAAGCCCGGCCTATTATTTTGTGTATGTATGGTGCGATTTATTTTACTTCTTCCAGATACAATACCCGACTGGCATAATCATTTAATTTATGATAGTCTACCTGATGAGTATAAGGAATTTCCAATCCGTTTTCCATCAGGAATGCTCCGCTATAAACTTTCCCTTCAAAGGGCAACGGCTGATTGTCAATCCGGTTCAACTCTGTGATACGGTAAGTCTTATCGGGATGAAGTCCGGCCATTGTTACACGCGGTAAGTGCTGATTGACAAAGTGTTCAGTCTTCCACCAGTAGAATACAGCCTTGTCTTTCTCCGGACTGGTATACATTAAGGAGGCTACTCCCAGGTGGTCGTATGGAGAAACAAGGCGATAAATATCTCCTAACTGAACTACCGGACGGATTTTCTTGTAATCGGCTATTGCTTTGCGGCACAGCTCTTTTTCTTCATCGGTCATGTTTTTAGGCTGGATTTCCATTCCTAATCGTCCGCTCATAGCCACATCGATGCGGTATTTAAGTGGAACGGTGCGGAAGGTCTGGTGGTTGGGAGCCGCACTGATGTGCGAAGCCATGGCAATGGCAGGGAAGAAGTAAGATGTTCCCCATTGCATGTAGATGCGTTGCAGTGCATCCGTGTTGTCGCTCACCCAAAATTCGTCAAAGTAAGGAAGATAGCCATAGTTGGCACGACCGCCTCCGCTGGCACAAGCTTGAATCACTAAGTCCGGATATTTGGCACGGATACGCTGGCATACACTTTCGAATCCTTTGTGATATTCTATGTACATGTGACTTTGTTTGTCAGCTGTCAGGTAGTTGGAGCCGTGATTCATAATAGCCATGTTGGCATCCCATTTAATGTAAGCGATGTCGGGGTACTGTGTCATCAAGTCGTCAACAACCTTGAAAACGAAATCCTGTACCTCCGGATTTGCCAAATCGAGTACTACCTGAGTACCTCCACGTCCAAGCACCGGATCACGCTGAGGAGCTTTCAGTATCCATTCAGGATGTTTTTCATATAATTCGCTGATAGTGTTTGCCATTTCCGGTTCTATCCAGATGCCAAACTTGATGCCGTGCTTCTTTGCATCCCTTATCAATCCTTCAATACCTTCTGGAAGTTTGTTTTTGTCTGTTACCCAATCACCCAGCGAAGAGCTGTCGTTCTTACGTGGATATTTGTCACCAAACCATCCGTCGTCCATCACGAAAAGCTCGCCTCCCATTGAAGCAATGTCGCTCATCATCTGGTCCATTCCTTTCTGGTTGATGTCGAAATACACACCTTCCCAGCTGTTCAATAAAATATCACGGACCACATTGCCATGAGCCAGTTTGTAAGTACGTCCCCATTTGTGGAAATTACGGCTTGCGCCGCTCAGCCCTTTATCGCTGTAAGTCAGGGCTACGGCAGGTGTGCGGAATACTTCTTTTTTAGAAAGCATGTATGAAGAGTTTTCTTCATTGATGCCGGCATAGAACTGATGATAATCGCTGTCGTCAGTATCAATTTTCAGTTTATAGTTGCCTGTGTAGCAAAGGGCGGCTCCAATGACTCTTCCTGTATTTTCCTGTGGTTTTCCATCGAGTGAGAACATCACTTCTGCATGTGAGGTATGTGAATTGCGTACACCATCTTTATTTTTAATCACGGTCATTCCCGGCTGTAGCGGTTCTTGTGTCAGTTGTCCTTCGTTTGCCCATGAACCAGACAGGTGTGAAAGCCATACATTTCCTCTGCGAATGGGTAAGTAGGCAGAAGAGAACTGGCTCAGATATACCGGCTTCTTTTCTGTGTGGCTTATCTCAGTCCAAGTTTCTATCATGTCTACATCCTGATATGCTTTGTAGTGCACGTCGACATAGAACGGATATACTTTGTCTTTCAGGTGGATGGTCGTTAATGTAGACTGGTTTTCCTGATTGGTGCTGACACTTACCACCTCCATTTGTGTAGACATGTTGCCGTCGGCGTGCTTTACAGAAAGGGCAGCTTCTCCCGGACAATTCATTCCATATACGGGGTAAGCCGTATGGTTACAATTAGATGCTTCATTGATGTGTTGCAAGTCTGTTTCACTCAGTTTGCTTCCATAGTAAAGATACTTTAGCTCACCGCCATTGGGAGCATTCAGTACGAGCGATGTGTTAGGGGTAGAAATACAGATGTGCTGTGCCATTGCATTTCCGGCCAAGAAAGAAAGGCCTGCTAAAAGATAAAGTTTGCTTTTTGCACTCATGCTTTTCAGTTTTGATAATAGATTTTGTTTAATGTTGATTGAAATACAAAAATAGGTGTTGTTTTGTGATGTAACTGATATGTTTTTATCTTATTTTTGTGGGAAACAGAAAAATAGAGAATGAGACGCTTTTTCTGAAAATGATAACTTTTAATTATGGCCTTATTTTGTCCCTCTTTAAACGTACTGCTATGGAAAAGTTGTTGAATGAGAATTTTATACGAGAAATAACTCCTCTTTCAGATAAAGATTGCTTTTACATTGCCGATCGGCATAAGAAAGAGTTTACATATCCCATGCATTGCCACCGTGAGTTTGAACTGAATTTTGTGGAGCATGCACCTGGAGTGCGTCGTGTAGTCGGGGATTCGGCTGAAGTGATAGGTGATTATGATCTGGTATTAATTACGAGTCCCGATTTGGAGCATGTGTGGGAACAAAATACGTGTACCTCAGAAAATATCCGGGAAATAACTATTCAGTTTGTTCCTTCTTTTATGAGTGGACTGGTGGAAACGAATCAGTTTGATATGATTCGTAAAATGCTGGATAAAGCACAGTATGGGCTTTGTTTTCCTATGGATGCCATGATGAAAGTATATTCATTGATTGACAAGCTTCCTGAGATGAAAGGATTTTATGCCGTGGTACATTTCCTGACCTTGCTTTATGAACTTTCTTTGTTTACTGACCAGGCGCGTACTCTTTCAAGTTCTTCGTTTGCCAAAATAGAGGTGCATTCAGACAGTAGGCGTGTACAAAGAGTACAAGACTATATAGGAAAGCATTATCAAGAGGAAATAAAGCTGAAGCAGCTGGCTGATATGGTAGGTATGACCGAAGTATCTTTCAGCCGTTTCTTTAAGTTGCGTACAGGTAAGAATTTGTCAGATTACATTATTGATTTGCGGTTGGGGTATGCCACGCGTCTGCTTGTTGATTCAACGATGGCGGTAGCTGAAATCTGTTATGAGTGTGGCTTCAATAATTTATCTAATTTCAATCGCATATTTAAAAAGAAGAAAGGATGTTCTCCAAAAGAGTTTAGAGATAATTACAGAAAGAAGCGTACCATTATTTAATAGTATAATATATAATTAAGGGAGGCCCTCTTTTTATCTGGTATTGAGAAAAGAGGGCCATTTTTCTGTTTAGGTGGGAAATAAATGAAACTCGACCAGTATATGATAAAATTATATCATTTTTATCAGTGGTTATCGGCTAATTTTGCAGCGTTGAAATAAATCTAATAGGTATGCAGAAACGAATTTCGTTTCTATTACCTCGGAGTTGTGTGAATATTTTGTTTACATGTAAGCAAATGAGGAATGATCTAATAGGAGTTGAATACACATATTTCATGAAGGAATAAAATCCGGTTGTTGATTGTGCTGGGTAGAAAGAAAAGAAGACACAGTCGGTGATTTGTTTTATACTAGTGATAGATAAAATTGTATCATTATTGCAATGTGATTGTTCCTACCTTTGTGGTTGTAAGAAATTTGTAATATAAAGCGACTTTTAATCTGATATTATGTAGAGAGGATTCCGTTTGTTGGCTTTTCGCATATATCTATTGATGAAGAATTATTAATCATACAAGTGATACACTATGAATAAAAATGTAAAAAGATGTGCGCTGGTTGCTGGTGCATTTGCCATGGCTTCTATGGGAAATGTGTATCAGGTGCAGGCTTCTGGACTTCACGCATCGGAAGTGTTGCAGCAAGCGAAAAGGCAGATCAAAGGAAAAGTAGTTGATGCTGCCGGTGAAACTGTGATTGGAGCGAATGTTCTGGAAAAAGGAACAACTAATGGGGTAATTACGGATATTGATGGTAATTTTGTGTTAAATGTTTCTTCTGGAGCTACACTGGAGATTTCTTATATAGGTTATGTAACACAAACCATAAAGGTCACAAACCAGACATCTTTACATATTGTATTGAAAGAAGATTCCGAGACCTTGGATGAAGTGGTAGTAGTGGGTTATGGAACCATGAAGAAAAGTGACTTGTCTGGTGCTTCTGTATCAGTGGGGGAAGATGCGATAAAAGGTTCTGTGATTACCAACCTGGATCAGTCTTTACAGGGACGTGCAGCAGGTGTTTCTGCCGTAAGTACTTCAGGAGCTCCGGGTTCTTCGTCTTCTATCCGTGTACGTGGACAGGCTACTATCAATTCAAATGCGGAACCTTTGTATGTGATTGATGGCGTCATTGTGCAGGGAGGTGGTTCTTCCGGTTCTGATTTTGGATTGGGTGATGCCCTGGGAAACGGTTCTGTTTCTACTATTTCTCCGCTTTCTACCATTAATCCCTCGGATATTGTGTCTATGGAAATTCTGAAGGATGCTTCGGCTACTGCCATTTATGGAGCCCAGGGTGCCAATGGTGTGGTGTTGATTACTACTAAACGAGGTAAAGCAGGGGAGGCTAAATTTACTTACGACGGTATGCTGGCCGTACAGCGGCAGACAAAACGTCTGGATATGATGAACTTGCGCGAATTTGCCAGTTTCTATAATGATTTTGTGGAAGTGGGTGAATTGGAAGAAAACGCAACTTATGCGGATCCTTCTTTGTTGGGTACAGGTACAAACTGGCAGGATGCGGTGTTCCGTACGGCTTTGCAGCATCAACACCAGATTTCAGCCCAGGGAGGAACGGAAAAGGTGAAGTATTATGTGTCTGGTTCTTATATGGATCAGGATGGTACGTTGATTGGTTCCAGCTTTAACCGTTACTCGTTCCGTACAAACTTGGATGCCCAACTGAAGCCTTGGTTGAAGATTGGTTTGAATGCCACTTATTCTTCTACAAAAGATGATTTGAAACTGGCAGACAGCGACCAGGGTATTATCAGTTATTCATTGCAGACCGTGCCGGATATACCTATTTACGATATTGACGGAAATTATTCTTCCATTGTGCGCGAAGGATATACCAGCCCAAACCCGATAGCCATGGCCATGATGGATGAAATCCTGTTGTATCGGCAAAAACTTACGGGAAGTATCTTTGCAGATGTGACTTTAATGAAGAACCTGACCTGGCATACAGAATTTGGTTACGATATCAGTTATAATAAAGGAGAACGGTATCAGCCAAAAGTAGACTTGGGGAACTGGAAACGTGATAGTAATTACAGCTCTATCCAGAAAAACAACAGTACTTTCTGGCAACTGAAAAATTATGTGACCTATAACGGACAGATTGATAAACATTCTTTTACAGCTATGCTGGGACAGGAGTGTTGGGAATCTAATTATGATTATACTTCGGTGGCAAATACGAACCTGCCTTCGGATATTGTTCATAATCCAGCTTTGGGTACAGGTACCCCTTCCATTAATGCCGGCTTCGGAAGTGCGGCCATGGCTTCTTTCTTTACACGTCTGAACTATAATTATGCCGACCGTTATCTGGCTACTTATACTTATCGTTATGACGGTTCTTCTAATTTTGGGCCTAAGAACCGTTGGGCTGGATTCCATGCGGTAGCTGCTTCATGGCGTTTTTCGAATGAGAAATTCTTTGAACCCCTTAATTCAGTCATAAGTAATGGTAAACTTCGTTTAGGTTGGGGACAGACAGGTAACTCAAATATTGGTAGCTATCGATGGGGAGCCAGCATGTCTAAAATGCCGACCGGATTGGGACTGGGTTACCGTCAGTCTAATATTGCAAACTTAGGAGTGAAGTGGGAAACACAGGAACAGTTTAATGTAGGAGTAGATTTTGGTTTCTTTCAGAATCGTGTGAACCTGGTGGTTGACTGGTATCAGAAAGTATCTAAGGATATGTTGATGTCTTTGCAGCTTCCTTCGTATATGGGAACTTCCGGCAATGCCTCTTCTGTTTTATCTGCTCCAATGGGGAACTATGGAGATATTGAAAACAAAGGATTGGAAATTTCATTGAATACACATCCGTTGGTGGGAGCGTTTGAATGGGATTCAGATTTTCAGATTTCTTTCAATAAAAATAAATTACGTGCTTTGAGTGGAACGGCCAATGCACAGATTGTGGGATATGGTCAGTGGACAGATGTGGTGAGTGTGACGAATGTAGGAGAGTCTTTGTATAATTTCTATGGTTATGTATGTGACGGTGTGTATGAAGACCTGGAAGACCTGCAGACTTCGGCCAAGCCTGAAAAGTATCCAGCCAATGGGGTATTTAACCGGACGAATACTGTGTGGGTCGGTGATATCAAGTATAAGGATTTGAACGGTGATGGAGTGATTGATGAAAATGACCGTACAAATATCGGTTCTCCACTGCCTAAGTTTACCTTTGGATGGACAAATACATTCCGCTATAAGAATTTTGATTTGTCTTTGTTTATTAATGGTTCTTACGGAAATAAGGTGTATAATTATCTGGCGATGAAGCTGACACACATGAATTCATCATGGGCCAACCAGCTGACCACAGTATTGGACCGTGCCCAGATTGTTCCGATAGATGAGACTAAAGATTATTCAGGTGGCGTATTGGTGAATGGAACAATGGTACATAACTGGTATGACGACATAACCAACGTACGGGTGTCAAATCCTGAGACGTCGACTCCACGGTCCTCAGTACAGGATCCGAACGACAATGACCGGATAAGCGACCGATATATTGAAGATGGTTCGTATATTCGTCTGAAGAATATTACGTTGGGATATACTTTCCCGAGCAAGATGATAAAGAAATGGGGACTGGAAAACCTGAACCTGGAGACAGTCTGCAAGATAATCTCAGGAGCATTTGGAAGAGCAATTGAACTAAAACTTGAGAAACAATGAAAGTAAACATCGGAAAAAACACACTAGGGGATAATGACAAAATGTCGGTATCCCTCAGAGAGTACGGAAGAAGCACACACAACCTGTCAAGTGCCTGGCGCAGCCCTATGGGGGTAGGTACACTGGTACCATTCATGAAGCTGATAGGATTACCAGGAGATACATTTGAAATCGAACTGGACACACGAATCATGACGCATCCGACAGTCGGACCACTGTTCGGAAACTTCAAGTTTCAGGCAGACGTGTTTACCTGTCCAATCAGACTGTATAATGCAATGCTGCATAACAACACACTCAACATCGGACTGGATATGAGTAAAGTAAAACTGCCCGTAGCCATGCAATGGGCAAAAGCAGGAGCATCCAAGTACGGAAAGGCAAGCCTGAATGAATACTTAGGAGTAAAAGGATTACCTGCAGAATCGGACGGAAACAAAAAAATCGGAGATTACCAGATTGTACCGCATCTGGCATACTACGACATCTTCAAAAACTATTACGCCAACAAACAAGAAGAACGGTTCTATATAATGGGCGGCAGTTCAATACAGAACGCGACAACCGTTGTATCTGAAGATTTTATAGGAAAACTATACAGCCATGTCAACAAATACATAACATGTGCAAGCCCATCCACCGTAACAATTACAGGAACAGACTTAAAGCTGGAAGATATAAAGAAAGTAAAATACACGATAGATGCACAACCTATATACTTATACATAAAAGATGACGCAGGCAGAGAATCATGGGAAGTAGTAAGTGCCGACAGTAAAAAGATAGTACTCAGGACAAAAGAAGGTAAGGGCTACCAGATGTCACGAACAATACAGGCAACTCCAGGAGACAGCTTAAACCTTAAAGGAGCATCAGACAGTATTACACAAGGAACGGTAACAGAAGCCTACACGAGTTCGTTTCCATTAACGGAAATTGACGATTTAAGAGAATATATATTAAGCAAAGGACGCCAACAAGTCCGAATAGGAAAAGACTCTGATGAAAAACTGAAAGCACTGTTTCTATATCCTTTACTGGTATCACCTAATCCAGAGAAAGAGGGAACAAACCAATCAATACCAGCAATCGTAAGTCTGGACATGGGCGGACTATGTCTGAAAACACATCAGTCAGACCTGTTCAACAACTGGGTGAACAAAGAATGGGTAGACGGAGACAACGGAATCAATGCAGTAACAGACGTAGACGTAAGCGACGGAAAACTGAATCTGGACGCACTTAATCTGGCACAGAAAGTATACAACATGCTGAATCGTATCGCAATCAGCGGAGGAAGCTACAAAGACTGGATTGAGACTGTATATACGACAGACTATTATTTCAGGGCCGAAACGCCAGTATATGAAGGTGGTATGTCAACGACAATTGACTTTGAAGCAGTAGTGTCAAACTCGGCATCAACGGCAAGCGGAGTGGAAGAACCATTGGGCAGCCTGGCAGGACGCGGATTCAACCAGGGCAAAAAAGGCGGAAAGATTGTAATCAAGTGCAATGAACCGTGCTATATCATCGGTATCGCAAGCATTACACCGAACATAGACTACTCACAGGGTAACGACTGGGATATGATGCAGCTGAAGACCATGGATGACCTGCATAAACCGCAGCTGGACGGAATCGGATATCAGGACCTGATGCAAAACCAGATGCACTACAGGGCTAACCTGAACGCGGCTGTAGGAAAGCAGCCTGCATGGCTAAACTACATGACGGATGTAAACAAGACGTATGCAGACTTTGCGGCAGGAGAAACCGAAAGCTACATGGTGCTCAACAGAATATATAACATAGAAGAACCAAGTGCAGGAGTAGCGAAAATAAGCAATACAAGTACATACATATCACCGAAAGACTATACGTACATTTTCGCGACAAACGAAGATACAAACAGGGACTTCTGGGTTCAGATTGGAAAGAAAATCATTGCAAGACGAGTGATGAGCGCCGCACAGATACCTTTAATGTAAATACAATATGGGAAAGCCAAGAATCATTACAAGAAGTTTCACCCAATTCGAGGTGGAACCATACGAGGGACAGTCCATTGAGGACAGATGCAAGAAGCTGGTAGAAACGGGAGAACCCATCAAGGATACCTCACCATTAATCTACACGCCAAAAGAAAAAGGAGTAATGCCACAATACGACGTACGGGCAGACAAGTGGGAAATCGCACAGAACGCGATGGACAGAGTAAACAAGGAGCGTATTGCAAAAGGGCAGCAGCCTCCAAGTGAAGAAGTGAAAAAGAAAGATACCGCTCAGGGCGGCGCAACAGAAGTTGCTGGGCAACCTACATGACAGTAGGACTTCAACAAGTCATGCGTACCTTCGGGTACGCATGTAGCCGTTATAATCTAGTATAATAACCTCGCTTTTCAAAAAAGCGCGAAAACAATCGAGTTATGGGATTTTTAGACTTTTTAAGTGGAGCAGGTGGCTTGATAACAGGGCTCGCAGGGACGATAGCAGGGTCAGTAAGCAGCTCAAAGGACAGAGACCTTCAGAGAGAGCTCCAGAATCAACAGATGGAATACGGGCGAGAGATGTATGCACTCCAAAGCAAGGACGAAAACCAAAGAATGGAACAGCAGAACCAGTGGAACAAGGAAGCAGCAGCACAATCGCAACAGTATGCCAAAGAAATGTTTGACTATACGGGTTATGAAAACCAGGTAAAGCAGATGAAAGCTGCAGGACTGAATCCGGCACTGATGAACGGAGGGTCAGGAAGTCCGGGTCAGGCACACGGTGCAACAGTCAGTCCGGCGACAGCAATGCAACCAATGGGGTTACAAGTGGCATTACAGGCACAACAAACAGCTGCACAGACAGCTCTGATAAACGCACAAGCCGAAAAGACAAGAAGCGAAACAACAGCTCAAAAGGTGGAGAATCTGGTAGGCATCGGAGTAGACCTGGCGAAGAAAGTAGCCGAAGTAAGGAAGAACAAGAAAGATACCGAGGAAGTAGAACAGAAGATTGAAAACCTGAAAAAAACAGCAGAACAAACCGATGAATCAATCAAGCTTATCAAGGCAAACATAGACAACAAGAATGTACAGACAAGAATAGCACAATTCCAGGACGACATCAACAACGTTATCAAGTCAAGCGGCTCATGGGACAAGAACGGAAGGTCCTACGGATGGCGAGACACGGTGGTAGAGAAGTATTATTCAGAATTTGAAAAGGATATGGCGGAATTCTCATACAATGAGAAAAAGATGCTGTTTGACAAAGACATTCTCGAAAAGCTGAACGAGGATATAGAGCTCATCGCGAAAGGAAAGCTGGACGAGCTGAGAACACCGACAGAAGAATTGCAGCTACTTTTCAAGAAGTACGAGAGGGAAGACTGGGAACTTGACCAGGACAAAGCTTTCAGCAAGATGCTGGATGAACTGACGGGGCAAGGAGAATATGCAAGACTGCTTGGCAATATCATCAAGATGATTGTAGGAAAAT
>OGHL01000931.1_pt1 | contig 18791 bp, 8 predicted proteins | sample 1571391 | NCBI WGS metagenome assembly OGHL01 (sample SAMEA2581948, study PRJEB24529) | metagenome | biome: Human gut stool | place: China | collected 2011 | reverse complement strand
GGAAGTACTGTACCACTGCTCCAAAGGCCCGAAAAAGACCAGAGAAAAATCCGCCAGAGCTGAGAAAAAAGTCGAGGCTGAGAAAAAATCCAGCCGTCTGAAATTTTTGGAGAATGAGGGCGGCATAACCGAAGAAGCGGCAGAAATGCCATTGAAAAAGAAACCGCCCCAGCCGCCACCGACTGCCGCAGGAGGTGAAGCAAAAACAGTCGGTGCGAAGTTTTACCAGAAAAAGCAGTATAAGGATGCCTATGCAGTCGCCAAGCGCGGCCAGAAAGCCGGAACTGCCGCCAGCAAGCAGGCAGCAGCGGCAACAAACACCATTACGGAGAAAGCAAAAGCGGCGGTGCAGGAGATCATCGTGCAGCATAAAACTTTGTGGGTTGGTATTGGTGTGGGTATTCTGCTGGTGATGGTCATGTTGGGAGCCTTTTCAAGCTGTGGTGCAGCGATTCAGGGAACAGGCAGTACCTTTGTGGGAACGACCTACCCCAGCAAAGATGCCGACATGAAAGGTGCAGAAGAGGATTATCTGGAACTGGAAAAAGAACTGGATAAGCAGATTCGGCAGATGGAATCCACCCATCCGGGCTATGATGAATACCGTTATCAGCTGGATGAGATCGGGCATGACCCGTATCAGCTTATTTCCCATCTGACTGCGGTTTATGAGCAGTTCACCAGAGGACAGGTCAAGCCTGTTATCAAAGAACTGTTCAAGCAACAGTATCTCCTGAAAGTGTGGGAAACCATTGAGATTCGCACTCGCATGGAAACCAGAGTAGGGATTCGGCCAACGATTGACGCTTTTGGAAACATCAGCATGGAAACCTATACCTATCAGGAAGAAGTGGAGTACGAGTATAAAATCCTCAATGTCCTGCTGAAAAATAAGGGTTTTGATACCATCGCGCGGAAGAACATGAATCGGAAGCAGACCGGGCGATACGATGCCTACAACCTGACCTACGGCAACCGCCCCGAACTGTTCGGCGCAGGCTCCCCGACATACAGCGGCGGCACAACGGGCAGTATCGGCACAGGCGGTGCTGGTGGCTCCGGCGGTGGTTTCAAGTATGATATTCCATCGGAAGCCCTTTCGGATGAAAAGTTCGCAAGGATGATTGAGGAAGCCGAAAAGTATCTAGGTATGCCGTATGTGTGGGGCGGCAGTTCCCCAAGCACCAGTTTTGACTGCTCCGGCTTCGTTTGCTGGGTCATCAATAACAGCGGCAATGGGTGGAGCGTTGGGCGTACAACGGCCAACGGTCTGCGAGGAAAATGCAGCTATGTCTCTCCTGCGGATGCACAGCCTGGTGACTTGATTTTCTTTGAGAAAACCTATAACACCGTTGGCGCGTCGCACGTTGGAATCTACGTCGGCAATGGCATGATGATCCACTGCGGCGACCCCATTTCCTATACCAGCATCAATTCGACCTACTGGCAAAGCCACTTTTTAGGCTTTGGCCGCATCAACTGAAAGGAGGGCCGATGGGCAAAAAATTACAGAAATATCTGGATGAAGCCGAAAAGACGGAACAGCAGATCGCGGAACTGGAAGAACGGCTGAGAACCATCCGGGCAGCACAGAAAAAGGAAGAGGACAGCGAGATCATTCGTGCCATCCGCAGCACCAAGATGGGCGGGCGCGAACTGCTGGCTCTGCTGGACAACATTCAGGCGGGCAACGTGACGTTCCTGACCGCTGTAAACAACGCTTCGGAGGAAGCAGAAACGGAGGAAGCGATTGAAAAAGATGCTTAAACGGCTGGGAGTTGTTATCCCCAGCACAATTCTGACCCTGCTGATGGCAGTGGGCTTTTCGACCCCGGCCTTTGCCTTTGTGGACACCACTGAGGTGACAGAGGAACCTGTGCAGGTGATCGAGGAAGAGGAACCGACCGAGGAAGAAAAAATCCCGTTCACCATCGCAGGCAACGGCGAGGTGAAGGATGACATCGTGGATGACCCCAGCAAGGAGTTCTTTACAGTCAAGACCAAGGGCGGCAATACGTTCTTTCTGGTGATCGACCGGGCGCGAAACAGTGAGAACGTCTATATGCTTTCGATGATCGACGAGTACGATTTGCAGGAGTTTCTGGACGATGAAGAACGGAACGGCAAGCAGGAAGAAGAAACGCCTGCGGTAGTTCTGTCCGAAACCAAACCTGAACCTACCCCGGATGTGGAAATCGAAGAACCGAAAGAGGAATCGGGCGGCGGCATGAATAAGATTCTGCTGCTGGTGTTCGTGGCTGCGCTGGGCGGCGCAGGTGCTTTCTTCTACTTCTACATTTATAAGCCGAAGCCGAAAGAAGAAACGCCGCAGAGTGAAAATCTGGAAACCGACCAGAGCCTTGCGACGGTGAACGAGGATAATCAGTCCGGCAACGAAAATGACACATAAGAAAACCGTAACATAAGGATGTAGGGGTAGTCGAAAGGCTATCCCTGCTTTTTTTTAAAAAGGAGAAAGCGTTGAAATATCTGGTGATTGCAGAAAAACCGAGCGTATCGAAATCCATTGCAAAAGTGATCGGTGCATATCGGCAGGAGGACGGGTATCTGGAGGGTGGGGATTGCGTGGTAAGCTGGTGTCTGGGGCATCTGGCAGAGTATGCAGCCCCGGAACACTACGATGAACGCTATGAAAACTGGCGTTTTGAGGATTTGCCGATTCTCCCTGTTGAGTGGAAACTGCTGGTACACAATACCAAGAAGCCGCAGTTCAATGTTCTGCGCAAACTGCTCCGCAGCAAGAAATTTGATTATGTGGTGAACGCCTGCGACGCAGGGCGCGAGGGCGAAGCGATTTTCCGCCGTGTGTATGCTCTTGCCGGAAGTAAACTCCCCATCAAGCGGCTGTGGATCAGCAGCATGGAGGATGCCGCTATCCAGCAGGGCTTTGAGAACCTGAGAGATGGCGCGGCCTATGATAACCTGTTTGCGGCGTCCGAGTGCAGAGCAAAAGCGGACTGGCTGATCGGCATGAACGGAACCCGTGCCTTTACGAAAAAGTACGGCAGAAAACAGACCATTGGCCGTGTGCAGACCCCGACGCTGGCGATGCTGGCCGAACGGCAGACCAAAATCCAGAACTTTGTAAAAGAACCTTATTATAAAGTGGAACTGTCCGGTGGTGGCATGGTTGCGGTATCAGAACAGATGGCGCAGGAGCAGGATGCAGATGCTATGCAGGCTGCTTGCGATGGGCAGTGCGCCGTGGTTGGCAGCATCGAGCGAAAGAGGGTGGAAAAGAAGCCACCGAAGCTGTATGACCTGACGACCTTGCAGCGAGAAGCAAACCGCTATTATGGTCTGCCTGCAAGCCAGACCTTGCAGGCATTGCAGGAACTGTATGAAGAAAAGCTGGTGACATACCCAAGAACAGACAGCCAGTTTGTGACCGAGGATATGCGCAAGACGGTGGAATCTCTGGTGCTGGCCTTAGATGGCGCGGCGGCAGACGTAAGCTGCGTTATCGACAACAGCAAGGTCACAGACCATCATGCGATCCTGCCGACGATGCAGGGTGCAAAGTGTGATAAGGAAAAGCTGTCCGCAACCAAGCAGAAGATTCTTTCGCTTATCATCTGGAAACTGGTGCAGGCTGTGCAGCCACCGCTCATCTATGAGGATGTGCTGGTGACGGTATGCTGCCAGGGCAGGAACTTCACGGCAAAATATAAGGATGTTCTGCAGCCCGGTTATACTGCAAAACCTGTTCCGCTTGTGGAGCCGGAGAAGAACAAGGATGCGTCACTTCCGAAAGACCTGGAACTGGGGATGATTATTCCGGTGGTACGGGCAGAGAAAAAGCAGGGCTTTACTTCACCGCCGAAAGTCTATACCGAAGATACCCTGCTGTCGGCCATGGAAACCGCAGGCAACAAGGAATTTGAAAAGGATACCGAGAAGAAAGGTCTGGGAACCCCTGCAACGCGCGCCGCGATTCTGGAAAAGCTGGTATCCTCCGGCTATGTTGAGCGCAAGGGCAAGCAGATGATTCCCACGGAGGATGGTGTGGCCGCAATCCGCAATATCCCGGACTACCTGAAATCTGCCAGTATGACAGCCGAATGGGAAAATGACCTGCTGCGGATGGAGCGCGGCGAGATCAAGCCCCATGATTTTATGCAGGGCATCCATGGATTGCTCGATAAGATGCTGACTGACCTCCGGCAGATTCCTACCGTCGCGGCAGCTCCCAATCATAATAAGGTAAGCGTAGGAAGCTGCCCGGTCTGCGGAAATCCTGTGCATGAAAGTAAGCTCAGCTTTTGCTGTGCAGACCGCAGCTGCAAATTCGCCCTTTGGAAAGAAAGCAGATACTTGTCCAACATGAGAAAAACGCTGGACAAGAAGATGGCGGTAGACCTTTTGAAGAAAGGCCGCACCCATGTAAAAGATTTCTATTCCACAAAGAAGGATAAGACATTCGCCGCTGACCTTGTGATGCGCGTCGAAGAGGGTCGCGCACAGTACAGTCTGGAATTTCCCAAAACACCGATGAAAACGAAAACGTAAAGGAGGTTTGACCCTTGCCACAGATTAACGATATTCGAGAATTGGCGCAGCAGAACGCCCGGTATGTCAGTAACTCGCCACAGGACTGGATGAGTTATCTGGATGTGGCGGCGCGGCTGTACCGCTATTCGTTCACCGATGCACTCCTGATCCACGCGCAGCGGCCCGATGCGACCGCCTGCGCAGAACTGGAACTCTGGAATCAGAAAATGAGCCGATGGGTCAACCGTGGCGCAAAAGGCATCGCGCTTCTGGATGATACCGGACCGCGTACCAAGCTGCGGTATGTGTTCGATATTGCTGACACCCATCTGGTGCGCGGCGGCAGAACACCACTCTTATGGAATCTGGACAGCCACGAGCATGAGCAGGCTATCTTAGACCATCTGGAAGATACCTATGGTTTATCCCAGACAGACAGCATGAACACCGCCCTGATGGAACTGGCACAGCAGCTGACCGCCGACAATCTGGATGAAGCGATGGACGGTCTGGCCTATGAGGTGGCGGATACGTTTCTGGAAGAACTGGACGAAGATAACATCCGCGTCCGCTTCCGGGAACTGATGACCAACAGCATCTTCTATACGCTTTCCCGTCGCTGCGGGCAGGAGCCTATGGATGTGCTGGACGATGATGACTTTATCCGCATTGTGGATTTCAACAAGCTGCCGGTGCTGTCGTTCCTTGGCAACGCGGTTTCCGAACAGTGCGAGGCGGTTCTTTTTGACATTGGCCGAGAGATGCGGAAAATTTACAAAAAAGAAATCACGCAGCAGCTTGAAAAATCCGTTGACAGCTTGTATAATACCAATACGGACTTTAGCACATTAAAGCGCGAAACCAAAGAAAACACGACCAAAGGAGGACAAGAAAATGGAGTTGACGTATTACCGCAAGGGAGATTATCTGTTCCCGAATCTGGCCGTGAAGGACGAGCCGCAGACCATCGGGAAGTACGGGATGCTGCGCAGGACGTACCTGAAAGAGAACCGCAAGAACTGGTATCAGAGTATGCTGATGAGCGGCAGGCTGAACCAGCATCTGGCGCAGATCGAGGAAGCAGCGGAGAGCCGGGTGGAAACCCTGCTGGACAGTCTGAACGAGAAGTTTCCGGCACCGAACAAGGAGGAAGACCCGCTGGCATGGGCGGCACATCAGAACAGCCTGACGGCGATGGCAGAAGAAATCGTCTTGAAGGAATTGGTATACAATTAACCGAACCGACAACAGAACAGGATTTGAGCGAAGCAGAGGAAGAAATTGCCTCTGCTTTTTCTTTTCCTGATTTGCCGACCGTGGAACAGCAGATCCGCGCCATTGAAGCACCGATCCAGGCGCGGTATGCGAACGAGATTGCACTTGATTCTGAAGTAGTCGATGAAATCCTGCGCACGGGCAGCAACCGCAGCAAGGGTCAGCTGCGTCTGATCTACAATTTCATGGTCGAGAAAACCCCGGAAGAATACACGGAGTTTGTGAAAAACGAATACGGCACGGGCGGCAAAGGCTTTGAAATTGTCGGTGCAAAGTATGCCGTTTGGTTCGATGATCTGGGGTTGCGCATTGCGGCAGGTGACACGGCTAAGGGCGGCACGATTGTCAATGCGTTTCTTTCGTGGGAGGATGTCAGCAACCGTATCCATGAACTGCTCCGGCAGGGCGAGTATGCGCCGCAGGCGGTTCTGGATGCTGCACGGCAGAACGCCTTACAGGAACACGCGCAGAGGTTGGCTTATATGGAACGTGATTTGGCAGACGGTGTTGCTGAAGCAGTGTTTCAGGATACAGAAATCTTCAGGGGCGGTTTCCCGGAACTGACGGACAGGCTGGCAGGCTTGCTGGATGATACAGATTTTCTGACTGACCTCAACGAGAGATTGTCTGCGCTGGGGGAAGCCTATGCCGAAGATAAAGACCTGATGCGGATGCACTTTTATAAGCCGGATAAAGTGGCAGCTCTGTTTCAGCAGTTTGCAAAGCCTTATCAAAACTACTCGGCGCGGGATGGCTTTCACTGGAATGAGTACAAACGATTCATCACGGAAGATGAAATCAATGGATATTTCACGCGGGGAAGCAATTACTCGGATAGTCGGCTGGCAATCTATTCGTTCTTTCTGAATCATGAGGACAAAAAAGAACGGGCTGACTTCCTGAAAGAGCATTACGGGATCGGCGGCAGCAGCCATGCACTCTGCGGGGCAGACGATTCTCACGAAGATCACGATGGCAGGGGCATTTCTTTGGAGCGTGGCTCATACGGGAACCCGGATGCAAGCGTTCATCTGAACTGGAATCAGGCCGCAGGCCGCATCGACCAGCTTATCCGTGACAGTGAGTATTTGAAGCCGGCAGACTACTCCCGGATGCCTGCTTATGAGCGCGAGCGGATGGCAATGCGGGTGATGGGATTCTATCACCATCTGCCGAACGAAGTGGAACGGCCTTACCCGCAAGACCTTTACCATGAAGATGGTCGAAAGGCTCTCGTCGAAAAGCTGGCAGACCCTGAACAAGCAACGGAACTTCTGGAGCAGATGGACACTGCACTGCTGTCTGTGCCAATGGATTCCGAAGAATATGAGCGCAAGGCAGAATCCCTCTCTATCCTGCACCAGTATGTCGAGGGAACGTACACGATTTTCCCGGAAAAAAAGAGGGCTGTTGAGATTGCGGTTCCTGAACAGGGGCAAATTTCCATGTTTGACTTCATGGAGCAGGAGCCGCAATCGAAAGAGCAGTCAACCGCCGCAGCGGTTGAGAAACCCAAAAAAGATGCGCCTCTTGCAGATGAAAAGTATTCGGAGCAGACGCTGCAGCCCCTGCCACTGGATGCCGCCAACGAATATAACGCACTGAAAGAGCGCTACCCGGATGCTCTGGTCGGCTATGAGCAGTACGGAAACTTTGAGTTCTACGGCGAGGATGCAAAGCGCATTTCGGAACTTCTTGGCAGCAAGCTGTTGGAAAAGGAAACCGCACTCGGCAAGGTTGAGGTATCTGGTTTTCCGCGTGAACAGTGGGTTTCACAGGCAATGAAGCTCTGGAAGCAGGGGGAGAGTGTCTATCTGTCCGGCCAGCAGGAAGATGGAACCCATGCCCAAACGAAATACTTCCGCAGAGAGGAATATCTGCCTGTTAATACCATCATCGAACTGGACGATAGAGAGTTCCGTGTGGATTCGGTGGACTTTGGAAATGGAACGGTCAGTTTGCAGGACATGACCCTTGCAAAAGAAGCCCGGTATCCGATTTTCCGAACGGAACAGCTGGAGTACATTCGGCATCTGTACGAACAGGCAGATGTACCGATGGAAGAAGCGGTTGAAATCACAGTCTTTACGGCTCTGCACAATGCGGGTGTGGCCTACGAGGATTTCTCCCCGGAGCAGATGGATGTGATCTATTCGGTGGCAGAAGCAGGCGGCGAGCTGGAAGAACTGCTGAATCCCGACTTCCCGCCGGAACAGATGCAGCTGATCGCAGATGTGCAGAACCGAACGGATGCCATTAGCCGCGCAGCGGCAGAGGAAGCCCTTGAACCGCTGACGCAGCAGCCTATGACTCCGGCAGAGGTCAACCATGCAAGGCGGCAGCACAATCTTCCGCTGGACAGTGAAGCAGAAACAGAACAGCCTGTACAGCCCAAACAGGAACCTATGAACTTCCGTATTACGGACGATGATCTCGGCGCAGGAGGACCGAAAACAAAGTATAAAGCCAATGTGGAAGCCATTCGGGTGCTGCAAACGCTGGATGCAGAGCAGCGGCAGGCCACAGCGGAGGAACAGGAAATCCTTTCCCGGTATGTGGGATGGGGCGGCATTCCGCAGGCGTTTGATGAAAGCAATGCGGAGTGGTCGAAAGAGTATGCCGAACTGCAGTCCCTGCTCACGGCAGATGAGTATAAGGAAGCCCGTGCCAGTACCCTGAATGCGTTTTACACTTCCCCTACGGTCATCAAGGCAATGTATGAAGCTCTGGGCAATATGGGATTGTCCAAAGGCAATGTGCTGGAACCGTCCTGTGGTGTCGGCAATTTCATGGGTCTGGTGCCGGACAGCATGGAAAAGATTCGGATGTACGGTGTGGAGCTGGACAGCATTTCAGGCCGCATTGCACAGCAGTTGTACCAGAAAAACAAGATTGCAGTGCAGGGCTTTGAAACGATGCAGTTCCCGGACAGCTTTTTTGACTGTGTTGTGGGCAACGTACCTTTCGGCAATTACAAAGTACCGGACAAGCGGTATGATCGCCACAATTTCCTCATCCACGATTATTTTATCGCCAAGAGCCTTGACCTTGTGCGTCCTGGCGGTGTGGTAGCGGTGGTAACGTCCAGCGGTACGATGGATAAGAAGGATTCCTCTGTCCGTGAGTATCTTGCCAACCGTGCTGATCTGGTCGGTGCGATTCGTCTGCCGAACAATGCGTTCCAGCGCAATGCCAACACGGGCGTGGTTGCTGACATTCTGTTCCTGCAGAAGCGTGACCGTGCAGCGGTGGAGCGGGCAGACTGGGTAGACCTTGGCGAAACGCCGGAAGGCTACTCCATCAACCAGTATTTTGCGCAGCATCCTGAAATGGTGCTGGGCGAGATCACCACGGAAAGCACCCAGTACGGCAAGCAGGAAACAACGGTCAAGCCCATCGAGGGCGCAGACCTTGCCCAGCAGTTGAAAGAAGCAGTCGGAAATATCCAGGCTGCCATCACAGAGCCGGAAATCTCCGACGATGAACTGGATGTGCAGGAAGAACCCATTCCGGCAGACCCAAATGTGAAGAATTTCAGCTTCACGAACATGGACGGGCAGATTTACTACCGCGAAAACTCCTTTATGAATAAGGTGGAACTGCCTGCCGTAACTGCAGAGCGGGTGCTGGGTATGATCGCTCTGCGGGAAACCACCCGAAAACTGCTGGATTGTCAGCTGCATGATGGTTCGGATGCAGAAGTTCAGCTTTTGCAGAATGAACTGAAACAGCAGTACACCGCATTTAAGGCGCAGTATGGCCTTATCAACAGCACGGCCAACAAGCGGGCGTTCCGGCAGGACAGCAGCTATTGTCTGTTGGCATCACTGGAAATTCTGGACGAGGAGAAGAATCTCAAACGGCTTGCCGATATTTTTACCAAACGTACCATCCGTAAGCCGGAGCCTGTTACCTCGGTGGACACGCCAAGCGAAGCCCTAGCTCTTTCTATTGGAGAAAAAGCAAAGGTGGATGTGCCGTTTATGGTGCAGCTCTGCGGTAAACCGGAACAGGAGATCACGGATGAACTGGCAGGTGCGATTTTCCGAAATCCTGTGACACAGCAGTGGGAAACCTCGGATGAATACCTATCCGGCAACGTTCGTGAAAAACTGGCCACAGCAGAAACATTTGCGGCAAACCATACGGAGTATCAGATCAATGTGGACTACCTGAAACGGGTACAGCCCAAGGATTTGGACGCTTCAGAAATTGAAGTACGGCTGGGTGCGAACTGGGTGAAGCCGGAGTACATCACGCAGTTTATGAAGGAAGTGTTCAAAACCCCGAACTACTATGCCGGGATTGACATTAAGGCAACCTATTCCGAAATTTCAGGTGCATGGAACATTTCGGGTAAGTCGCTGGATCGCGGAAATCCGCTTGTCACCAACACTTACGGAACCCTGCGCGTCAACGGTTATAAGCTGCTGGAAGATGCACTGAACCTCCGGGATACCAAAATCTACGATACGATTCACGATGCGGATGGCGACCACCGTGTGCTGAATAAGCAGGAAACCATGCTTGCACAGCAGGCACAGGAATCCATTCGGGAAGCGTTTAAGCAGTGGATTTTCAAGGATTTAGACCGCCGCGAGGATTTGTGTGCGACCTATAACCGGATTTTCAATGCGATTCGTCCCCGTGAGTACGATGGCAGTCATATTCGTTTTGAGGGCATGACCCCGGAAATCTCTCTGATGCCGCATCAGAAAAATGCCGTTGCGCACATTCTGTACGGTAACAATACGCTGCTGGCGCATTGCGTGGGTGCAGGCAAGACCTTCCAGATGATTGCTGCCGGCATGGAAAGCCGCAGGCTGGGCTTATCGCAGAAAAACCTCTATGTGGTGCCAAACCACCTCACAGAACAGTGGGGCGCAGACTTCTTACGACTCTATCCTAATGCCAATGTACTGGTGGCAACGAAAAAGGACTTTGAACCCAGCAATCGTAAGCAGTTCTGCTCCCGCATTGCAACCGGCGATTACGATGCCATCGTGATTGGTCATTCGCAGTTTGAGCGTGTGCCGCTCTCCCCGGAACGGCAGAAGGCTATTATCGAGCGTCAGATCGACGATATTACGCTGGCTCTGGCAGATGCCCGGAGTGAGGATAGCCGCAGTTTTACGGTCAAGCAGATGGAGAAAACAAAGAAAACGCTGGAAGCAAAGCTGCAAAAGCTGAACGACCAGACGAGAAAGGATGATGTGGTTACATTTGAGGAACTGGGTGTTGACCGTCTGTTTGTGGACGAGTCACATTTCTATAAAAATATGTTCCTCTACACAAAAATGCGAAATATCGCAGGTATCGCCCAGACCGATGCACAGAAGTCCAGCGATATGTTTGCAAAGTGTCAGTATCTGGATGAACTGACAGGCGGTAAAGGCGTGACCTTTGCAACAGGAACCCCGGTCAGCAACTCGATGGTGGAACTGTACACCATTATGCGGTATCTCCAGTATGACACACTGCAGAAGATGGGACTGAGCCATTTCGATGATTGGGCGGCATCCTTCGGTGAAACCGTCACGGCAATCGAACTTTCCCCGGAAGGAACCGGCTACCGTGCGAAAACACGTTTTGCCCGGTTCTTCAATCTGCCGGAGCTGATTTCCCTGTTCAAGGAATCCGCAGATGTGCAGACGGCGGATATGCTGAACCTGCCTGTGCCGCAAGCAGAGTACATCAACGAAGTGCTGAAACCGAGCGAAACACAGGAAGAAATGGTAAGTTCCTTTGCAGACCGTGCCGAGGCCGTGCGCAATGGAAATGTGAATCCCAGATTCGATAATATGCTCAAAATCACAAACGATGGCCGGAAATTGGCACTCGACCAGCGTCTTATGAATGAGATGCTGCCGGATGAGCCGGAGAGTAAGGTGAATCGCTGTGTGGACAATGCGTTCAAGGTCTGGGAAGAATCTGCCTTGGATAGGGGAACACAGCTGATTTTCTGCGATTTATCGACACCAAAAGCCGATGGTACATTCAACGTCTACGATGATGTGCGGGAGAAGCTGGTGGCGAGAGGTGTTCCTCGTGAGGAAGTGGCGTTCATTCACGAGTACAACACGGAAACCAAAAAGGCAGAGCTTTTTGCAAAGGTGCGTGCCGGACAGGTGCGTATCCTGATGGGGTCTACGCCGAAACTTGGCGCAGGAACCAATATTCAGGATCGACTGATTGCCCTGCACCATCTGGATTGTCCGTGGAAACCGTCTGATCTGGAACAGCAGGAGGGACGTATTCTCCGGCAGGGAAACCGGAATAAGCAGGTAAAAATCTATCGTTACGTCACCGAAAATACGTTTGATTCGTATATGTGGCAAATTCTGGAAAATAAGCAGAAGTTCATTTCTCAGATCATGACGTCCAAATCTCCTGTCCGTGCCTGCGATGATGTGGACGACACTGCACTGTCTTATGCTGAAATCAAGGCACTGGCAACGGGCAATCCCTACATCAAGGAAAAGATGGACTTGGATATTCAGGTCAGCAAGCTCAAATTGCTGAAAGCCAACCACACCAGCCAGATTTATAGTCTGGAATCGGATATTGCGCGCCGCTATCCGCGAGAAATCGCTGCGGCAAAGGGTCAGATCGAAGCACTGAAAACCGATATTGAAGCGGCAAAACCACTTCTGGCGCAGGATAAAGACCACTTCGCTATTGAAATCAGCGGCAAGGTGTACACCGAACGCAAGGAAGCGGGTGCAGCCATCATCGAGGCTTGTAAGGCTCTGAAAGCAGCTGGCACCGAGGGCAGGATCGGCAGCTACGGTGCGTTTGAACTGCATTCCCGGTTTGACAACTTCGATAAGACGTTCCGCTTATCCATCAAGGGCGCGTGGAACTATTCGATGGAAGTGGGCAAAGACCCGCTGGGTAATATCCTGCGCGTTACCAATGCGCTGGCAGGCATCGAAAGGACACTACCGCAGGTGGAACGCAGACTGGAAACCTTGGAACTGCAGTTGGCGCAGGCAAAGGAAGAAGCCAAACGTCCTTTTGCGCAGGAAGCAGAATTGGCTGAAAAATCCGCGCGCCTTGCAGAGCTGAACTCTCTGCTCAACATGGATGAAAAGGGTAGTGAGGATGCGCTGGGAGTGGACGAGGATGCAGCCGAAACCGAAGTCGCAGACAAGCCGCGACAGCCTGTGAACTACGCAGGCCGCGTTGCAGAGCGCACTGCGGACGATGTGCGGAAACCCTCTGTGCTGACACAGCTTCATGCAAAGCAGGCAGAGCGCACCGCAGAACCGCAGAAATCCCAGAAGCGGAAAAGTCACGATATGGAACTGTAAATGAGCAGCCCCGTCAGTTTATCTGACGGGGTGTTTTTTAGGAAGGAGGAAATTTGCTTACTTTAACACCGATCAATCTGAAAACGGCAAACGCATTTGTACAGCAGTATCACCGCCACCATAAGCCGACACGAGGACATAAATTCTCTATCGGCGTATCGGAAAGTGGTGCGCTGGTGGGCGTTGCTATCTGCGGCAGACCTGTGGCACGGCGGCTGGACGATGGCTACACGCTGGAAGTTAATCGCCTGTGTACGGATGGAACGCCGAACGCTTGCAGTATTTTGTATGCGGCGGCATACCGTGCAGCACGGGCCATGGGCTACAACAAAGTGATCACCTACATTCTGGATACGGAGAATGGCAGCTCCCTGAAAGCTGCCGGCTACACCTGTGAGGGCAGAGCCGGAGGCTTGGAATGGAACGGTGCAAAAGCACCAAAACAGGCCGACCAATATCCGCGCCAGATGAAAACACGATGGGTCAAGAAAAAGGAGGGCTTGCATGGCAGTTGACCGCAAACAGCAGATGAAAGAAATCACGGAACGGTTGGAGCAGGGTGTAAAAGACATTTTTACATCGGAAATGTACACGACATACCTGCGCACGATGGCAAAATTCCATAATTACAGTTTCAACAATACGCTACTGATCGCTATGCAGCGGCCTGATGCCACACTGGTGGCAGGGTTTAACGCATGGAAGAATAAGTTCAACCGTTACGTCAAAAAAGGCGAAAAGGGCATCCAGATCATTGCTCCGGCTCCTATCAAGGAAGTGGAGGAGCGCGAGAAAATCGACAAGGATACGGGCCTGGCTGTACTGAACGAAAACGGTGAACCGGAAATGGAACGTGTCGAGTATGTGGTTCCGCGCTTCCGAGTGACGACGGTTTTTGATGTTTCACAGACCGATGGGGAACCGATTCCGTCGCTGGAAGTGAACGAACTGACGGCCAGTGTCAAAGACTATGCGCTACTTACGGCGGCAATCGAGCAGGTATCGCCTGTGCCGATGCGGTTTGATGAAATCGAAGGGGATGCCAAAGGCTATTACAGTGATGCAGACAAAGAAATCTGCATTCAGGTCGGCATGGGCGAGAGCCAGACCATAAAGACGATGATCCACGAGGTTGCTCATGCGATGCTGCATAACAGCGATTTCATGAAGCAGAACGGCGAGGAAAAAGACCGGCTTACAAAGGAAACCGAAGCCGAAAGTATCGCATTTACGGTCTGCTCGGCTCTGGGCATTGACACATCCGATTATTCATTTCCGTATGTGGCAAGCTGGGCCAGCGGCAAGGAGATGAAGGAACTGAAAGATTCGATGGATACGATTCGATTGACCGCAGCCGACTTTCTGGAAAAACTGGAAGCAGCGGTGGCAGAAAGGAGTGTGGAGCGCATGACGGCGATGGAATATGCTGAAAAGCTGATTGCGGACAAGGAACGGGACAAAACCGTTTTTGACAACAGCCAGCGAAATCTCATTGTAAACTTTGCTTACAAGCTGGATGACCGGGCGGCAACGGAAGAACTTGCCAACAATCTGGCGGCTGCGGTTGCGGCTGAAAACACGGAAGAAATCAATCGCTTGATGTGGGAAGCAGAGGAGAAGATCGAAAGTCTGCCGGATGGCATGATCGGTCTTTCGGAAATGCACGAATATGGGTATCTGAAAGATGATGTTCTGCCGCTGACAAAGGAAGGCGCACGGGAGTGGCATCGGCTGGGCGAACGGATTTATCCGCTGTTTCAGGATGGCACGGCAGGAGATTTCGCCAGTCAGGAAGAGATCGAACAGCATGATGGCATTTTCGGAATCAAGGCTGACGCATGGAGTGCAATTTTGCTGGAAAAGAACGAAGAGTATCTGGAAGATGAGTATGCCCGCCCGGATGCCGCACTGACGGTGATAAGTCGAGAGCAGGCTCTGCGGCTGTTTGATGAGGGCAAGCAGATTTATCTTATCCGTATCAGCCCGTGGCCAGTTCTTGTCACAGGGCGTGAAGAAATCGAACGTGGAAGTGACTATTTCCAGATTGCAATAGCAGATTTGGAGCAGGAGCGGAACATGGCAGAACGGGAAAATATGTTGCTGTATGGCAGCGAAAAGCAGTTCGGTATTTATCAAATCACAGAGCGTGACCCGGAACACGACTACCGCTTTATGGGGCTGGACTATGTGGAGAAGAAAGGCATAACGGTTACCCGTGCAGATTATGACCTGATCTATGCCGCACCGCTTACGGAAAAGGATACGCTGGACGGCATTTATGAACGGTTCAATATCCAGCGTCCGGCAGACTTTACGGGCCATTCGCTGTCGGTCAGTGATGTGGTGGTGCTCAACGATGGCAGTACAGTCAAAGCCTACTATGTGGACAGCATTGGATTTGCAGAACTGCCGGATTTTTTCAAGGAAAGGAATCTGGATTTGCAGAAAGAAAACCTTTTGAACGAAGAACTGCAGGAAATCGAAATCTTTGATAAGCCGGGTCTTTTCAGTAATGGCCGACTGCGGGATGAAGATGTGCCGGAGGGCTTATATCGCTATGATCTGCGCGGTTCGGACTACGACCCAGGCCAGCCCATTACAGTGGAGAAAACTGTGGTGGTGAACCATGCGGCATCTGTCCTGATGGCCGAAGAACTTGACCTTGGCGCGGAGGGGCGGCTGGAACTTGGCGAGGAAGGACTGAACTTCACAGGCGCAGAGTTGACCGTGCGAGAGTTCATGGAGGAACAGCAGCAGAAAAGAAATGGACTGATCCACGGCGATTCCGACCATATCGCAGTCGAGGGGCATATCGGCACATGGTACGCTATTGATGAAACGGAGATTGGCGGCGAGAAGTTCTTCCTGCTGGAGCATGAGGAACACGGCGACATGGCGGCTTGTGTTGCAGTCAATGAGTGGGGCAAGTTGGTAGCGGAGGATTTGTGGAACGGCTTCGATGAAGATTTTCAGGAGGCCGTGCAGAAATATTTCTCTGAAAAATGGAATATGCCGAAAAAAGAAGATGTGGTATCGGAGATCATTGAAAAGGCTGTGCCTGTGCCGGACAACAGCGCACAGGATTATTCGGATGTGCCTGTCTACTACGAGCCGTTCAGCTATGCCAAAGAAAATGACGAGGTGGATTTGTACCGTACATCCTATCGGCTGAACAGCGAGTGCAAGCAGGCAATCCGTGAAGCGATTGCGGACAATTATGACGGAATGTACCTTGGCGATGATGCAGTCAATCAGGTGGTGCGGCAGTACGGCATGAAGCGTGTGGGCTACATCCTGGCGAACACTCTGCACCATAAAAGCTACGATGGCCGCTTTTCTCCCGGCAATAAGGAATGGGCAGAGCAGGTCAGCACCCCGGAGCATAATGCAGACCGCATGACCTTCCGCACGGATTGGGTGGTTGACAGCCACCTGGCTATTCTGGATGGCTTTGTAACGATGTTCAGGGGAGAACTGGAAGCACAGAAAACACGGGAGCAGGCTTTTGTAAAGCAGTTCTATGTGGTCGAAAATTTGCAGGACGCGCCTTTGAAAATTGAGCGGTTCGGCAATCTGGATGATGCAATGTCACAGTATCAGGCCCTTCCGAACCATTACATGAAAGCCTTGGGCGTGGAGAAAAATCCTGATCCTCTGCCGGGTTCACTGGATGTTTTGCAGTGCAGGAACGGCATTGACACCATCGTAGAGGACTATAAAACGGTTCCGGGCTGGGATAACCCGTATATCCAGAATCATGTTGTCCAGCCGTTACAGGGGGCGTTAGCTGTGCAGGATGTGGAGCTGGCCTACGAATTGCCGGATGCCTATTTTCATATCCAGACCTGTGAGGATGGTCTCGACTATACCTTATATAATAAGGACTTCACGGAGCGGGATGGTGGCATCCTTGAAACGGACGGAGATAAGTCTGTGCAGGAGGCTATGACGGAGCTGCTGGCAGAGTTCGGTTGCGATGCAGCACAGGGCAGGATCATGGACGCGGCAGAACTGCGGGAACAGGCTGATACGGCGGCTGAACAGCAGGCAGAAGTTTTGAAAGAAAAACTCGCTGCAGAAAGACCTGCGCCGGAAGAAACGCTCAACTTTTATGTTGCGGAGTGTCTGGAGTTTACGTTTGCGGGAGAGTTCCACGATCATCTGACAATGGAAGAAGCCTTGGAAGCCTACGACAAGATTCCGTCTGAGCGGATGAACGCCGACAAGTGCATTGGATTCTGCATTGAGGAAGATGGCGGCTTTGTTGGAATGTATGAGCTGGTCGTGAACGACAAAGTGCAGCGTGAGAACATCAACTCCATCAACTATTTCAGAGATGATAAGCTGGTGCAGCAGGCTATTTCCGATATGGAAAAGCTGATGGCGGCACGACAGCAGAGCAAGGAGCAGGAACGCGGCAGTACGAAAAAGTCTGTTCTGGATGCCCTGCGCAGTCTGAAAGCCAAGAAACAGGAGCAGCCTGCACAGGAACAGGATAAGCCGAAAAAAGCGAAAAAGAAAGGAATGGAGTTATGAGCAATGTACGCTTTGATGAACTGGAATTGATGCTGATGGCGATGTTTGAGCAGCCGACGCTCAGGGATACGATTCAGGTGTTGACGGAAGCCCAGCCGCTTGTGGCAGAGGATGCGGAGATGGCTGTACTGGTTCGGCAGACGATCCAGAAGATGCAGCAGTTGAATGAGCAGCAGTTCAAGGGGCTGGAACTGGAATGGCATAGGCCGGAGGATGATGCAGGAAAATGAGTTCAGATATATTTGTGATTTACCAGATCGACAATTCCGAGAAAAATCGTGAGTATCGTTGCCGCAGCTACGAATACCAGATTCAGCATGGCTTTATGATAACCACAGACAATTATGGTACGGGCTATTCTGGTACGGCTACGCGAGGAATGGGCGCGGAAGCGATTCGTAAAAAGATGGAAAGCATTAACCCGGACAAATTCAAAATTAGAAAATTTGGGGTCAGTGATGTAATCGGATTGACTGAGGCAGGCAAAACCTCTTTTTTCTATGTTGATAAGGATAGGCTGGTGAGATTCAACGGCTTTTTCCCAAAGCCCCAGAGTGGCACATACCTGATTCTTGATGAGGGCGGCTATCAGGTGGCAGGACAAAAAGGCACATGGATGGTATCGGATGAAGTAGAGGTCGATGGTCAGCGGTTTGTTCAGATGAGAAGTGAACAAACGAAGAATCCACCGCCGAGCATTATTCTTCACGAGAGCGGAGCCTTTGTGACGCAGACAGCTTTAGGTTTCGATGGAGAAGCTACCAGAAAGATGTGCGCTTTCTTGCAAGACCCAAAGCCTGACCTGCTGCACCACCAGAAGTTCTTTGAAAACGGCACAGCGGAACGTGCCAAAGAATCCGGCACAGAGCAAAATTACAATATGATAGATGGCTGCGTCAATAATGTGCCGAAAAAGCCCCGGCGCATTGGTGGCAGGTGGTCGGTGCTGGATCGGCTGCATATTAAGCAGGCTGAGCGGCGACAAAAAGACAATGCACCGCAGCAGGAGCAGGAAAGAAGTCGAAAAAGTTAAAATGCCGTAATGTCGTTGAGATGGCTTCCCCCAAAAGGAGGCCATCTTTTTTGCGTTAGAGTCGTAATGTAAAAAACTTTTTTACATTACGATTGATTTCCCGAAGCTGATGGTATATAATA
>OGHL01000918.1_pt1 | contig 18941 bp, 18 predicted proteins | sample 1571391 | NCBI WGS metagenome assembly OGHL01 (sample SAMEA2581948, study PRJEB24529) | metagenome | biome: Human gut stool | place: China | collected 2011 | reverse complement strand
CTGCCGCACCTCGCTCGCCGTATCGGCACTTAGAATTATGCGGTATTGCCCTATCATAATCAAAACGCAGAAGCAATACAACAGCCACAACGGGCAAGCCCGCTGTGGCTGTTGCTTTTGGTGCCCTTTTTCACGCGGTAAGAAGAGCGTTCCCATTTATTTTGATTGTATCGTTGATACTGCCATTATAATGCTGCCGTGAGATAACAATAGCCCGGTATCCGCTTTGCTCCAAAAAGTGCGGTACCGGGCTGTGGCGATATTCTCCTGCTTATTTCCATCCGCGGGCGGTGGGGTCCAGCATTTCGGCAGCGGAATAGATCAGCGCGTTGCAGATGGCCGCCGCCACGTTGCTGCCGCCCTTGCGGCCCATGGCAACAATGGCGGGCACGCCGTGGCTTTCGCACACGGCAAACAGGCGCTCCTTGCTTTCCACCACGTTCACAAAGCCCACCGGCACACCGATAACCAGCGCCGGGCGCAGGCCGTTTTCAATTTTCTCGGCAATCGTCAGCAGGGCGGTGGGGGCGTTGCCCACGGCCAGCACGGCACCGGGGTATTCGGCCGCAGCCTTGTGCATAGCGGCCACGGCGCGGGTGGTGCCCGCCTGTTTGGCCGCTGCAGCCACAGCGGGGTCCGCCATAAAGCAGAGTGCCTGCCCGCCCAGCTTGGCCAGGCCAGGCTTGGTGATGCCTGCCAGGGCCATGTTGGTATCGGTGATGATCGTTGCCCCGGCGTGCATAGCAGCAATACCGGCGGCTACCGCGCCGGGGGTAAAGTGCAGGGTCTGCGCATAGTCAAAATCCGCGGTGGTGTGGATGACCCGCTTGACTACAGGGGCGTTTTCCGGCGGGATGTCCAGCCCGCGCTGGGCCAGCTCCCCGGCAATAATTTTCATGCTGGTGCGTTCAATATCGGCGGGCAGGTGGTGCTGCGGCATCATTGGTCATTTCCCCTTTCGGCGGGCTGTGCAAGGCCCATAGCCGCATACACGGCGGCCAGATCCAGGTTATGGCGTACCCCATCGGCCAGCAGATCCAGCTGCTGGGTACGGTATTCCTGCATGGAGATTGGCGCTGCCGCGGCGGGATTGATGCCCTTGCGGCGGCAAAGATAGGCGGCAAACTGCTCGGTCAGCTCGCCGCTGTCAAACAGGCCGTGCAGGTAGGTGCCAAACACCTGGCCCTGCACGCAGCCTTCGGGGGTGCCGTCCGCCAGGGTGCAGAGCGGTGCGCCCTGCACGGTGGTGCGCCCGGTGTGGATCTCGTACCCGGTCAGGTGCGCCCCGGCAAAGGGCTCCGCCGTCACGGTCGCCTGGCTTTGGGTGCGGCGCTTTTCGGCGGCAAAGGTGGTTTGGGTGGGCAGCAGGCCAAGGCCGCGCAGGGTCTGCGGGCGACCGCTCTCGGTGCCTTCCGGGTCGGCCAGGGTCTGGCCCAGCATCTGGTAGCCGCCGCACACCCCCAGCACCGGCGTGCCGCGCTGGGCCAGCTTGCTGATGGCTGCTTCCAGCCCGCACTGGCGCAGCCACAGCAGGTCGTCCACCGTATTTTTTGTACCGGGCAGGATCACGCAATCCGGCGCGCCAAGCTCGCGGGTGGTCTGCACATAGCGCACGCCAAGCAGCGGGTGCTGCTCCAGCGGCATAAAGTCCGTAAAGTTGGAAATATGCGGCAGCCGCACAATGGCAGCATCCAGCGGCTTGACGGCATTTTTGACCTGCAGCCGGTCGGAAAGCGAATCCTCGTCCTCAATATCCGCCTTTAAGTACGGCACAACGCCAAACACCGGCAGGTGGGTTTTCTCTTCCAGCATGGCAAGGCCGGGGCGCAGAATCCCAACATCACCGCGGAACTTGTTGATGACAAGCCCTTTGATGCGCGCCCGTTCGTCCGGCTCCAGCAGTTCCACCGTGCCAAACAGCTGGGCAAACACGCCGCCGCGGTCAATATCACCCACCAGCAGCACAGGGGCATCCACCAGCTTGGCCAGCCCCATGTTCACGATGTCATCGGCTTTCAGGTTGATCTCTGCCGGGCTGCCCGCGCCCTCGATGACGATAATATCAAAATCTTCCGCCAGGCTGTTGTAAGCCGCCAGAATATCGGGGATGAGCTGTTTTTTACGGCGGAAATACTCCGCCGCCGGCATCTGGCCGCGCACTTCCCCGTTGACGATCACCTGGCTGCCAATATCGCTGCTGGGCTTGAGCAGAATGGGGTTCATCCGCACATCCGGTTCCACCCCGGCTGCCTGGGCCTGCACCACCTGGGCGCGGCCCATTTCCAGCCCGTCACGGGTCACAAAGCTGTTCAGCGCCATGTTCTGGCTTTTGAACGGGGCCACCCGCCAGCCATCCTGGGCAAAAATGCGGCAGAGCGCCGCGCACAGCAGGCTTTTGCCCGCGCCGCTCATGGTGCCCTGCACCATAATACATGTTGCTTTGCTCATTTTAGTACCTCCCGCATGGTCTGCAGCAGCTGTTCGTTTTCCGGCGCGGTGCGCACGGCGGTGCGGTACCAGCCGGCGCTCAGCCCCGGGTAATTGCCGCAGCTGCGCAGGCAGACGCCCCGCTGCTGCAAGGCCGCACCCAGCGTTTCTGGCGCACGGAACAACAGGTAGTTGGCGCTGCCCTCGATCACCTGCAGCCCCAGTGCCCGCAGCCCGGCCGCCAGTCTGGGGCGCTGGTCGGCAATCAGGGCTCGGACGGCATCGGCATAGGCGGTTTCCCGCAAAGCGGCAGCGCCCGCAGCCTGCGCCAGGCTGGATACCCCCCACGGCTGGCCTGCGGCCTGCATTTTGGCCAGCAGCGCCGTGTTGGAACACAAGGCATACCCCAGCCGCACCCCGGCCATGGCGTACAATTTGGTGAACGCTTTCAAAATAACAAGGTTGGGCGCGGTTTGCAAAAGCGGTTTGGCCGTCAGGGCATCCCGCTGCTGCAAAAAGTCCAGAAAGCACTCATCCACCACCAGCACGGCCCCGCAGTCCGCACAGCGGCGCACCAGGCGCTGCACCAGCTCCGGCGGGGTAATTTGCCCGGTGGGGTTGTTGGGCTGGCACAAAAACACCAGGTCAATGCTTTGGTTCACTGCCTGCACAAAGGCTTCGGTTACGGCAAAATCATCGGCCTCATGCAGGGTTTTCCGCTTTACTTCGCAGCCAACGCTTTCCAGTGCGGCGGCATACTCGGCAAAGGTGGGGGCGGGCAGCAGGGCGCGGCGGGGCTTGAGCGCCCACACCAGCCGGTAGATCAGATCCGCCGCCCCGTTGCCGCACAAAATCCACGGTTCCGGCAGCTGTTCCGCCCGGCTGAGTGCCGTGCGCAGCTCCCGGCAAAGGGGGTCCGGATAGCGGTCCGCCGTGGGCAGTGCCGCAACGATGGCATCCGCCACGCCCTGGGGCAGGCCCAGCGGGCTGACATTGGCCGAAAAATCCAGCGCATCATGCCCAAAGCGGGCGCGGTAGCCTGCCCAATCACCGCCATGTACCAGTTCCATTCCGTTCTCCCCTTTTCGTTGTTACATCGCCAGCACCAGCAGGCGCAGGGCAATGCCCAACACCAAAGCCAGCAGGCTTTCGGCATACATCATGCGGTCGGCCCGCAGAATGTCCTTTGGTTCCACGGGGCGCAGCGCATCCCCGATGGTGGGTTTATCATAATACTCGCCAAAATAGTAGGCGGGGCCCGCCAGCTGCACGCCCAGGGCACCGGCGCAGGCGCTTTCGGTCTGGGCGCTGTTGGGGCTGGCATGGTTGCGGCGGTCCCGCCGCCAAATCTTCCACGCGCCGCGGGCACTGCTGCCGGTCAGGGCGGCAGCGGCCACCCACAGCAGCCCGGCCAGGCGGCTGGGCAGATAGTTGGCCACGTCGTCCAACCTGGCGGCGGCACGGCCAAAATACAGGTATTTCTGGTTTTTGTAGCCCAGCATGCTGTCCATCGTGTTGATGGCCTTATAGGTCAGCGCCAGCGGCGCGCCGCCCAGCAGCATGTACAGCAGCGGGGCAATCACACCATCGCTGGCGTTTTCGGCCACGGTTTCCACAGCGGCTTTGGTCACGCCCTCCGCCGTCAGGTTTTGGGTATCGCGCCCCACAATGCGGGCCACGGCCTTGCGGGCGGCGGGCAGATCCTGCTTTTGCAGCTCTTTGTACACATTGCGGCTTTCCTGCGCAAGGCCCCTGGCGGCCAATGCCTGAGCACACCAGAACATCTGCACGGCAAGCCCCGCCAGCGGGTGCAGCGCCGCCGCCAGCCTGCACACCAGCGCTGTGATGAGGAACGTGCCTACCGGCAAAATGGCGGCCAGCACCGCCCCGCCGCAAAGCTCCCCCTGCGGCGTTTGGGGAAATTGTGCGCGCAGGCGTTTTTCCAGCGCGGTGATGGCTTTGCCCATCAGCACAACGGGATGCGGCAGCCAAGCCGGGTCGCCAAAAATGGCATCCAGCACAAAGCCACCCAAAACGGCCCAGCAAATCAGCATGGTAACTCCTTTGTATACTGCACGGTTTTGACCACGCGCAGGGTTTTCTGGTGTACCCAATCGGCGGCATCCAGCACAAAGCCGCCCGCCGCGGGAGCACACCAGGAATAATAGTTTTTATGGGGCACGGCGAACCGTTCCAGCGCCGCCATCTGGGTGCCGCCGTGGGCAACGATCACCAGCTGTGGTTCCCCCGCCGCCAAAGCGGCATCCACCAGCGCGGCAAATGCTGTGCAGACACGCTGGCAGAATTCCGCCTTGCTTTCCCCGCCCGGGCAGCGGCCTTCGCAGCCGGTTTCCACCCAGGCGCGGTACTGGGGGTCGTACTCCATCTCCCGGTAATTGCGGCCCTCAAACACGCCAAAGTCCATCTCTTTCAGCCCGTCTGCCACAACCAGTTCCGCATCGGGGAAAAGCACTTCCGCCGTCTGCCGGGTGCGCTGCAAGGAAGTAATCATGACCGTTTTGGGGGCAAAATCCGCCCGGCGCAGCTGGGCAAGGCCCTGCGGGCACAGCGGTACATCCCGCCTGCCCTGGTAGCGCTTTTCCTGATTATCCTGCGTTAAGCCGTGGCGCAGCAGGTAGATCAGCATGGCGACAGCTCCCCTTTCAGCACGGTGGGCAGGCCGCAGAACATCTGCACCACACAGTCGGCCCGCTCAGCCAGCAGGCAGGCAAGGCGGCCGGCGGCTTCCCGCGCGGCGCGCTGGACGGGGTCAATGGGCACCACGCCGCCGCCAACCTCGGTGGCGGTTACTACGTCATATTGGGCAAGCTCGTCCGCAAGGGCGGGCAGGCTTTCGGCATTGGCGGCAAGGGTCTGCACCTCGTAAATCTGCCGCCCGCCAAAGGGTTTGGCAAAGGTACGCTTGCCGCTGTACAGCGGGCCGGTAATAAACAGCATGTTACAAAAATCCCTTCCACTGGCAAAACACAAGGGCCGCCAGCATATACAGTTCCGCTTTTTGCAAAAACCACCCGGCCAGGTCCCCGGTAATACCGCCAAACTGCTTGACCGCCACACGGTGGTAGCGCCACAGGGCAACCCCTGCCGCCAGCGCCAGCACGCCGCCGCCCAGGGCAAAAAGTGCCACTGCCAGCACAATGCTAAGGCATCCCAGCACCCGGCGCACCGTGATGCGGTCCGCCGCCGTGGCAAATGTGTGCGCAAGGCCGGTATTTTTGGCCAGGGGAAAGGCCGCCACTGCGTAACCGGAGCAGGCACGCTCCAGCACCAGCGCCAGCAGCCAGACAGCCCCCACCTGCGGGGTAAACTGCACGCAGCAGCACAGCGCAAAGTAGGCCACAAAGTAGCTGCACAGCCGGATCACGGCGAACGCGCCGCAGTGCGGGTCCTTGAGGATATCGAGCTTTTTCTGGGTATCGCCATAGCTGCAAAGGGCATCACAGGTGTCGGCGTAACCATCCAGATGGATGCCGCCCGTGACCCAGATGGGAATCAGGCAAAAGCCCGCCGCGCGCACCATGGCGGGCAGCGGCAGGCTGGCGCACACGCACCACAGTGCGCCGCACAGCACCCCCACCAGCGGGAAGGCACAGAGCGAATACCGCATGTTTTTCTCGTTCCAGTCAAACTGCGGCACCGGCACAGCCGAGAACATGGCCAATGCCACGGCGATCGTCTGCAAAACTGTCATGGGCGTTCCCCTCCTTTGTAGTACACCGGCAGGCCGCACACCACGCGGCAGACGGCGTCGGCTTTGGCGGCAACGGCATTGTTGACCATGGCAAGGGCCTGCAGATAAAGGTCTGTCTCCCCGGCATAGTCCGCCCCGCCGCTGAATACCTCGTCGCTGACGATGATAAGATGGTTGCATTGTGCGGCGATTGCCTCGATCCCCGCCAGCATTTTTTCCGCCGTCTGCTTGGGTGGCAGGCAGCTGCCGTCGGGGCGGTACAGCTCATTGGCAGCCAGGTTGCCCAAATCTTCCAGCAGGGCGGTGCCCTGCTGCGGCAGGCGGACAAGATGCAGGTTTTGGGGACATTCCACGGTAGCAAACTGTTTTTGCGCCCGCATGGCGCGGTGTTTGGCCACCCGCGCGGCGCACTCGGCGTCCCACACCTGCATGGTGGCAAGGTAATAGCGCGGGCCGCCGCTCTGCACGGCAAGGTGCTCCGCATAGGCGCTTTTGCCGCTGGCTGCGCCGCCGATAACCAGCGTCAGCATTGTGGGGTGTACGGCGCAATGCCGCCCTCCGCAAAGGAATAGCAGCCGCGGTAGACGGCCAAAGCCATATCCCACAGCGGGATGGAAGCCACCGCGCCGGTGCCCTCGCCCAGATGCAGGTTGGCGGTGATGAGCGGCGCTTTGCCCAAAGCATCCAGCACCATATGGGCGGCAGGCTCCGCCGAAACATGGCTGGCAAACACCGCCTTGGCTGCTGCGGGGCAGAGCCGCACTGCGCACAGAGCCGCCACGCTGCTGATAAAACCATCCATCAAAATGGGCACACCCTCCAGCGCGCCGCCCAAAAACACGCCGCACAGCCCGGCAATATCAAACCCGCCCAGCTTGGCCAGCACATCCAGCGGGTCAGCGGGATTGGGCTGGTTGTGGGCAATGCCGCGCCGGATCGCATCAATCTTGCGGGCAAGCCCTGCATCCGAAAGCCCGGCCCCGCGTCCGGTCATGCTCTGCACGGGAGCACCCAGCAGCACGCTTGCCACGGCGCTGGAGGTTGTGGTGTTGCCAATGCCCATCTCCCCCGTTGCTAACAGTTGAACTCCCTGCTGCTTTTGTCCGCGCACCAGCGCAATGCCGCAGCCGATGGCCTGCACAGCCTGGGCGCGGGTCATGGCCGGGCCGCAGGTAAAATCTTTGGTGCCGGGGGCAATGCGGCAGTCCTGCACGCCGGGCACCGGGGCACCGGCAATGCCCATATCCACCGGCACAACGCTGCAATGTGCGGCAGCTGCCATCTGGCACACGCTGGTGCGCCGCGCGGCAAGGTTTTGCAGCACCGCGCGGGTCACGCTGGCATCGGTTTGGCTCACGCCCTGGGCCACCACGCCGTTATCGGCGCACAGCACCAGCACGGCGCGGCGGGCAAAATCCAGCTCCGGGGTGCCGGTCAGGGCGGCGGCGTCCTCCAGCATGGTTTCCAGGCTGCCCAGCCCGCCCAGCGGTTTGGCCAGCGCGGCCCAGTGGGCGTGCGCCGCGGCGCGGGCAGCTTCATCGGGCGGGGTGATGGTTTGCAGCCGTGTGTTCAGTTCAGGTTCCGTCATACCGTTCTCCCTGTTTTTGTTTGGGCATACTGCGCCGCAGCCGTTACAAAGCGCTGCGGCAGTGGGGTGCCCGCCCAGTATAGATGCGGGAACCCCGCATACAGATGCCCGTTGGCAAAGCCGCAGTCCCAATGGCGGCCATTGGCTTTTTGGGCGGCAAAAGCGGTGCCGTTGCAGGTGGAATCCCAATGGTGGAACTCATGCACGGGCACCGGCTCCCCTGCGCGGAAGAGCATGCTGTCCGCCTGCGGGGTGAGCGCGGCATAGCCAAAGCGCACCAGCCGCCCCACGCGGAACCCCTGCCCCGGCAGCACACCCGCCATGGGGTGGGCGGTTCCGGCGTCATCTTCCAGCGTTTGGCCCAGGTACAAAAAGCCGCCGCATTCCGCCACGGTGGGCAGGCCGCGCTGCACGGCGGTGTTTATGGCGCAGCGCATGGCGGTGTTGGCCGCCAGCTGGGCGGCGTACAGCTCCGGGTAGCCGCCCGGCAGGTACAGCCCGCCGATATGTTGCGGCAGCGCGGCATCCCGCAGCGGGCTGAAATAGCAAAGCTCTGCGCCTGCGGCCTGCAGGCTTTCCAGCGTTTCGGCATAGGTAAAGCAGAACGCTTCATCCTGTGCCACGGCAATGCGCACGGTGGGGGCTGCGGCCTGAACTGCAGGGGCCATTGGGGCCGGGCGGTCAAACAGGGCCAGCAGCCGCGGCCAGTCGATATTTTTTTGCGCGGCGGCGGTCAAAATCTGAATTTTTTGCTGCAAATCAGCAATTTCGCCCGCGGTTTTCAGCCCCAGGTGGCGGCTTTCGATGGCGGCATCCGGCATGGGGGGCAGAAAGCCCACCACCGGCAGGCCGGTTTCCCGTTCCAGCATGGGGGCCAGCAGCTTGTACAGCATCTCGGTGCAGTCGTTCAGCAGAACGCCCGCAATGTGGTGCGGCGTGCGGAACGCTTTTAAGCCTTGCAGCTGGGCGGCCAGCGTTAAACTGGCCCCCTTGGGGCGCACCACCAGCAGCACCGGCAAGTCCAGCACATCGGCGGTGTGCCAGGCGCTGGCGGCAGCGCTCACGCCGCCAAGGCCGTCATAATAGCCCATGGCACCCTCACACACCGCGCTGCCATGGCCCGCCGCGCCGCTGGTGTACAGCCGTCGCACGGTCTGCGGGGTGGAGAAAAACAGGTCCAGATTGTGGCTGGGTACCCCCAGCACGGCGCGGTGAAACATGGGGTCAATGTAATCCGGCCCGCACTTGAACGCGCAGGGCTCCAGCCCGCGGGCTTTCAGGGCGGAAAGCAGGGCGCAGGCGGCGGTGGTTTTTCCGCTGCCGGAACTGGGCGCGGCCAAAAGCAGCTGCAGCATTCTCATTCCCTCACGATCAAAAATACCGGGTTGTTGGCCATCATCAGGTGCAGGCTGCCTGCCGCCTTGCTGCGGCTTACGGCAATCTGGGTCACCTGTGCGGCCAGCCCGTGGGCGGCCAGGGCGGCAATACTCTGCTGCAAGGTTTCCAGCGCAATGGCGGCGATACAGAGCCGGGTCTGCGGGTTGGCGGCCAGGGCGGCATCTACAATGGCCTGCATATTGCCCTTGCTGCCGCCGATGAAAACAGCATCCGGCGCGGGCAGATTTTGCAGCGCTTCAGGGGCTTTGCCCGCGATCAGCGTTAAGTTACTGACGGCAAATTTGGCCTGGTTCTGGCGAACCAGCGCGCAGGCATCGGCATCACATTCCACCGCGTACACCTGACCCATGGGGGCGGCCAGCGCCATTTCCACGCTCACGCTGCCCGTTCCGGCACCGACATCCCACAGGGTATCCGTGGGGGCAACGGCCAGCTTTGCCAGCGCGGCGGCGCGCACCTCCTGCTTGGTCATCGGCGTTTTGCCGCGGATGAAGGCTTCATCCGGCAGGCCAGGCACGCGGGGCTGCGGTTTGGGGCAGGGCTCCACCAGCAGCACGCTGAGCGGCGCAAAGCTGCCGCCCGCCAGCGTTTGCACCGTATCGGTGATGACCTTTTGCTGCGGGGTGTCAAGGTTCTCACCAACCGTGGCCTGCACCGCGCCAAAGCCTGCGGCGGCCAGAATCTCACACAGCGCGGCGGGGCTGGTATTGCGCCCGCCCGTCAAAAAAAAGGTCGGGCGGTCGCTCCGGCACTCTGCCGCAGGGGCGCAGGCACATCCGTGGGCGCTGACAAGGTGCCAGTTCTGCCACGGCCTGCCCAGCGCCGCGGCCAACAGCTGTACGCTGGAAATCCCCGGCAGCACCGTTACTTCCGCCCCCTGTGCCCGCAGCTTGGGCACCAGCGCCGCAGCACCGGAATAAAAGCCGGTATCCCCGCTGTAAACCAGCGCGGCGGTCTGGCAGGGCTCCGCTTGCAGGCAGGCCAGCACTTCATCCGGCAGGTAAATTGGCTTGCGGTTGGGGGTACAGCCATCCGGCAGGTTTTGCAGCAGCCGCTTTGCCCCCAGAATCAGCCCTGCCGTTTGCAGGGCCTGCAAACCCTGGGCAGTCAAACTGCCGGGCAGCCCGCTGCCCATGCCAACCAATGTAATCTTCATAACAGCTCCCTGCATCGTTGCAAAATTTCTTCGGCGGTCTCGCCGCATTCCTCCGGGCGGCGCAGCACAACCAGCGCAGCCCCGCTTTGGGCGGCAGCCTGGGCTTTCTCGGCAAAGCCGCCCGCGCTGCCGCCGTCCTTGGTGACAAGGTAACGGATGTGGAACTGCTGCATCAGTGCAAGGTTCAGTTCCAGCGTAAAGGGCCCCTGCATGGCAATGATGTTGCGGTGCGGGATGCCCGCGCCCTCGCACGCTGTAATGCCCGCCACGGTGGGCAGCACCCGCGGGTACAGGCGGGCGGCATCCAGCCCGGCAAAGGCCGCAAGCTCCTTGGCGCCGGTGGTGAGCAGAACATTGCCCTGCGTTGCGGCTAAATACTGCGCGGCCTGGGCGGCACTGCCCAGCACCACACTGCCCGCGGGCAAGGTGCTGGCGGCGCGCAGCAGGCGGTGGTACTCTACCCCGGCTGCATTGGCGGCGGCGCGGATGTTTTTGGTGGCTTCCACCGCATAAGGGTGGGTGGCATCCACACAAAGGGCTGCGCCCTGCAAAAGCTCCGCCATGGCGCCGGGCAGCAGGCGGCCGGAATGTACGGTAATGCCGGGGGCCTGGCCCTGTTCCTCGGCCCCCAGGTCGGTTGCCACGCTGACGGTAACGGCAATGCCCAACGCGGCAGCGGCGCGGGAGAAATCCCGCCCTTCGGTAGTGCCGCTGAACACAACGATCCTCATACCCCGTGGTACCCCCGCGGCGTTACCATCCACCCGCTGACCTGGTGGGTGGCGCTGTTGCCGATGAACACCGTGGTGAACATATCCACGGTGGTGTGTTCCAGCTCGGCCAGTGTCATCTGGCTGCTCTGCTGGCCGGTGCGGCCAATGCTGCGTATCACACCGCAAAGGGTACCCGCCCCCTTGCCGTTTTGCAGCAGGATGCGAACCGCCTTTTGCAGGTAATCCGGCCGCCCTTTGGAGGAGGGATTGTACAGCGCCACGCAGAAATCCCCCATGGCGGCGCAGGCCAGCCGCTTTTCGATCATCTCCCACGGAGTCAGCCGGTCCGAAAGGGAGATCACGCAGAAATCATGGGCCAGCGGTGCGCCCAGCACGGCGGCACCGCTTAATGCGGCGGTCAGGCCGGGAACGACCTCCACTTCCACATCGGGGTATTCCGCCGCCAGCTCCAGCAGCGGGCTGGCCATGCCGTACACCCCGGCGTCGCCGGAGCAGACAAGCGCCACCGTTTTGCCGGTCTGGGCCGTTTGCAGCGCCCAGCGGCAGCGGTCAATTTCTCTGGTCATACCGGTGGCATAGGTTTCTTTTTCCGGGTACAGGGGGCGCACAAGGTCGATGTAAACGGTGTAACCGCACAGCACATCAGCCTCTTGCAACGCATGGCGGGCCTGCGCGGTCAAAAACTGGGCATCGCCAGGGCCAAGGCCCACAACGGATACAAGGTTACGCTTCATCGGTTTTCCATCTCCAATCCGGGGCAAAGGGGCGCACGGCAGCGGCAAAGGTCACGCCGGTATGCGCATATTTGGGCAGCAGCAGCGTGCCGCCGGAAGCCAGCACGGCGGCGCGCTCGCAGACGTTATCCACACCCGTCACTCCCTGCACAAAGCGGGAGGCGCTGAAAGTTCCGGGCACAGCGCGCAGCTGGGCGGCGGAATAAAAGCTGATCGGCCAGCCGTGGCTGCGGCAGAACTCCAGCAGGCCGGGTTCGTTCTGTTTCAGGTCAATGCTGGCGGCGGCGGTAATTCCGACCGGGGCCAAATTTGTATCGGCGCAGAACGCTGCAAACGCGGCTTCCAGCTGGGCGGCGGTGGTACCGCGCTTGCAGCCAACGCCCAGCACGCCAATGCGGGGGATCAGATGCAAAGCGTTCCCCTGCGGGGTCATTGTCAGGGCAAAATCAGCGCCAGACGGTTCTTTGGCTTCCGCCACACCGGCGGGCGGGGTGCCCGCAATGGCCCAGGGGGAAACATACCGCACCGTTTTGCCGGCCAGCAGTGCCCCGCTGACCAACTTAATGCGCGGGGTTTCCCACACAGCGCAGTTTTGTTTTTTGGCCCACTCATCCACGGCAAACAGGCCGTTGGCATCGGTCGCCGTGGTGATCACCGGCACCGCACCACAGGCGGCAGCCAGTCGGCAGGCCAGGTCATTTGCGCCGCCCAGATGGCCGGAGAGCAGCGGCACCGCAAAGCGGCCGCATTCATCCAGCACCACAACGGCGGGGTCGGTGGCCTTGCTTTGGCAGTGGGGCGCAATGGCCCGCACCGCAATGCCCGCCGCCCCCACAAACACCAGGGCATCCGCCGCGGCAAACTGCTGGGCCGTCCACCCGGCCAGCGTTACCCCGCCCAGCCCGCAGCGGCTGACGGAGCCGGGGCAGGTTTGGGCCAGCTGCTGCGCCAGCGCCAGCCCCTTGGCCGTAAAGGCAAGATACGCACAGTTCACGGTTTGGTCCCCTTGCGGTATTCGGTGGTAAAGGCGGGGTCGTACAGTTTGCTGCGGGCATAGCAGCGGCCAAGGAAATCCCCCACCACGATCAAGGCCGTTTTGGTAATGCCCGCCTGCTTGGTGCTTTGGGCCAGGGTGCCAACGGTGCAGCGCACGGTTTTCTGCTCCGGCCAGGTGGCCTTGTACACCACGGCGGCGGGGGTGCTTGCGGTGTATGCCCCCTGCAGCAGCGCTTCCTGCACTTTATCAATTAAGCCGATGGAGAGAAAAATCACCATGGTAGCGCCGTGGCTGGCCAGGCTGGCGAGCTTTTCCTTTTCCGGCACGGGGGTGCGGCCCTCCATGCGGGTAATGATGACCGTCTGGCTGACGGCGGGCAGCGTGTACTCGGCGTTCAGCGCGGCGGCGGCACCGCAAAAGCTGGAAACACCGGGCGTATCATCGTAAGCAATGCCGTCGGCGTCCAGCGCGTCCATCTGCTCCCGGATGGCCCCGTACAAACAGGGGTCCCCCGTGTGCAGCCGCACAGTGGTTTTGTGTTCGGCTTCCATTTGGCGCATCACGGCAAGCACCTGTTCCAATGTCATTTCAGCACTGTTATAAATGGCGCAGCCGGCTTTGGCCAGCCCCAGCAACGCCGGGTTGACCAGGCTGCCCGCATAAATAATGCAGTCCGCCGTTTGCAGCAGCGCCGCACCGCGCCGGGTAATCAGATCCGGTGCGCCGGGGCCTGCGCCCACAAAATGTACCATACCTCATTGCTCCTTTTTCTGCCAGCTTTGCAGCAGCTGGGCGGCGGTCTCAGTCTGGCCCAGCGGCCCGGCCTGGTTGGAAAACAGTACAGCCCCCACCCGGAACGCCCCCGCCACGCGGCGGTCCAGATGCAGCTGGATGGCCTGCAATAGGCTTTCGAGCACCGGCTCCCGCAGGTTTTCGGCATCCAGAATGTCCAGGCAGGCGTCCGTTGTGGCGGCGTCCATCAGGGCGCGGCAGGTGGCCTGGCTGGCCCCGCAGAGCGCCGCATGGGTGCAGAACAGTTCGGTGCGGCAATCCGCCATGCGGGAATGGGTGTTCATAATGCCGCCTGCCAGCTTGACCAGCTTGCCGATGTGCCCCACCAGCAATACCTCTGCAAACTGCTCCGCAGCGGCCATATCCAGCGCATCCCCCATAAAGTTGGAGCACTTGACCACCGGGATGCTGCTGTATTCCGGCAGGTTTTGGGCCAGGTAGTCCAGCCCATAGTTGCCGGGGGCCAGGATCAGCCGCTTGGGGCTTTGCTCCCGCAGGGCGGCCTGGTGGATCTCCAGCTGCACGGTATCCAGGACGGCCTGCTGGCTCATGGGCTCCACAATGCCGCTGGTGCCCAGGACGGAAAGCCCGCCTTCCACCCCGATGTGGGGGTTAAAGGTGCGTTTGGCGGCTTCCTCGCCCCCCTCGATCGAGATCATTACGTCAAAGCCGCCGTCATACCCGGCTGCTTCGGCCTCCGCGTGCAGGGCGTCGGTGATCATCCGGCGCGGCACATGGTTGATGGCCGCCTGCCCCACCGGCTGGTCCAGGCCGGGCTTCGTCACACGGCCCACACCGGGGCCGCCGTCAATCGTGACCTGGCCGGGGGCATCCGGCAGCAGGGTGATGTCGGCTATGACCGGCAGGCCGGTGGTAACGTCCACATCGTCCCCGCCGTCCTTGCGGATGGCGCACTGGGCGCCGGCGGCTGTTTTGCGGCAGTAGATGGGCGCAACTTCCACCACAATGCCTTTTGGGGTGCGCAGGCCGACGGATTCCGGCGCTTTACCGGTCAGCAGCAGGCGGGCGGCCCCGGCAGCGCCAAGGGCGGCGCAGGTGCCGGTGGTGTAGCCGCAGCGCAGCAGCTTTTGCCCGCTGCGGATGTAATGTTCAAACCTGGGCGGCTCCTGTTTGGCGGGTCTCCGTTCGGGTTCACGCTCCGGCTGGGGGCCGTACAGTGCTTCATACTGCTCTTTGGTCAGGCGGTACAGCGTGCGGATGTTCTCTGCGGCAAACGCGTCTTTCGGTGTCATCACGCCGGAAACGCCCTGCGGCGATACGCACACCACGGTATCCGCAATTTTTTGCGCCAGCTCCAGCTCGTGCAGGCTGACAATGACGGCCACCTGTTTTTCCTGTGCCAGCTGGCGCAGGATGGTCAGCAGCTCAATTTTGCCTTTGATGTCCAAAAATGACGTTGGTTCGTCCAGCATGATAATTTCCGGCTGCTGGCAGACGGCGCGGGCCAGCAGAATGCGCTGGCGCTGGCCGTCGCTGATTTTGGTAAAGTCCCGGTCGGCCAGCTCATCCGCCTGCACCAGATGCAGAGCATCCCGCACCTGCATCCTGTCCTGCTCGGACAGGATGCCCAGCCGCCCGGTATAGGGGATGCGCCCGGCGGCGGCAAACTCAAAGCAGGAAGTCAGCTCGGTGCGGCGGGTATGGGGCAGCATCAGGGCCAGCTTCCGGGCCCGGGCTGTGCCGGTGTAATCGGTCAGGCTGCGGCCATCCAGCAGGACAGCCCCGCCCAGGGGGGCCAGCTGGCCCGCCAGCGTTTTGAGCAGGGTGGATTTGCCCGCGCCGTTTGGCCCGATGAGGGCCAGGATCTGCCCCGGCACCGCCCCCAGCGTGATGCCGGAAGCAAGGGGCGCGCTGCCATAGCCGATGGCCAGTTCTTTCGTTTCACACAGGTATTTCATCGCACACCCTCCTGACCCCGGCGCACCAGCAGCCAAATGACCACCGGCGCGCCAAACACTGCCGTTACGGCGCTGATTGAAAGCTCGGTGGGGGCAAACATGCTGCGGGCGATGAGGTCACACAGCAGGCAGAAGGCGGCCCCGCCCAGGCAGCACCCGGGCAGCACCACCAGCGGCCTTGCACTGCCGAACAGCTGCTTGACCAGATGGGGCACCGCGATGCCCACAAAGGAGATGGGCCCCGCAAAGGCCGTGACACAGGCGGCCAGCAGGCTGGAAAGCAGCACCAGCAGCCGGGAAAAGGCTTTGACATTGATGCCCACGCTCCGGGCGTAGGCCTCCCCCATCTGGTAGGTGGCCATGGGCTTGGAAAGGCAGAATGCTGCCGCCAGAGCGGGCAGCACCACCAGCGCCGCCGCCCGCACATTGCCCCAGGTCATGCCGGAAAAGCTGCCCTGAGACCAGTTGTGGAGGTTGACGATGTTGCTGTCCTGGGCAAAGGCCACCACAAACTCCGTGACGGCCGAACAGATGTAGCCGATCATTACGCCGCAGATGACAAGGATGCTCATCCGCTGCACCCGCCGGGAGACCGCCAGCACAAAGGCCATGGAGGCCATGGCCCCCGCAAAGGCGGCTGTGATCAGGGTAAGGGAGCTGGTGAGCAGGCCATGGTTCAGAAAAGCCACCATGACCAGTGCCACGGCCAGCTTGGCCCCGCTGGAAATGCCCATGACAAAGGGGCCTGCAATGGGGTTGGCAAAAAAGGTCTGCAGCAGGTAACCCGCCGCCGAGAGCGCCGCCCCCAGCAGCACCACTATCACGGCCCGGGGCAGGCGCAGCTGGGTGATGATGCCCACGCTCAGAGCGTCCTGCCCGCGGCCGGTCAGGGCCGCCAGCACTGCCCCCGGTGTCAGGGACACACTGCCCCAGAACAGGTTGGCGGCAAACAGCACCGCCAGCAGCAGGGCAAGGATGCCGTAAGAGAAGATCAGGCGCTTTTTGCTGGTCATAGGTTACTCTACTTTCCTCAGAAATTGCAGGTCGGCGGGGTCATCCTCCGTAAAGACACGGCGCAGGTCGAGCACAAAATCCACCAGCGCCGTACTCTGCTGGAAAAAGCTCTGGGTGGTGCACCAGACACTGCCGCTCTGCACGGCCTTAAACTCGGCCAGCAGGGGGCATTTTGCCACCAGTTCCTCCGTGGTATGCACCACGCCCTCAATGGTGCTGTTGTAAAGGAGTACATCCGCATCCTTTGCACCGGCGTAAAAATCCTCCAGCGGCAGGTTCATGGTGGAAAGGTTGTTGCCGTTGTCGGTCAGGTCCGCAAAAACATAATCACCGCCCGCCATCTCGATCATCTGGGCCACATAGTCGCCGCCCTTGCGCACATTGGCAAGGTTGTTGGCTGTGATGGAGAAAAAGGCACAGCGCTTGCCGGTGGAAGCCTGCCCGGTCAGCGGTGCAAGGCGCTCCACCTGCCGGGTGAATTCCTGTTCCGCCAGCTCCTCTTTCCCCAGCAGGATGCCCCAGAACTTGAGCCATTCCAGCCGGGCCAGCGGGCCGCTCTCATAGCTGGAGCGCTCTACCAGCACCGGGATGCCGAACCGTTCCAGCTGCTCCTTGACCTCCGGGGTGTGGTAGATCATGGTGTTCTCAATGGCAAGACCGCAGTTGGCCGCAAGGATCTTTTCGTAGTCCGGGGCGCTGTACTTGCCCGCATAGGCAATGCGCCCGGCCTCCATGGCGGCTCTGGCCTCATCCAGATACCAGCCCTCCGCCCGGGTGCCGGAAAGAGTCACGCTGTTCAGCCCATCCAGCGCGAGGAACAGGTCCATCACCGAGGTGGAGACAAGGTAGATGTTCCGGATGGGCTGGCGCAGCACGGTCACGCTCTCGGGCAGGCCTTCCACCTCAGCGGCATCCTCCGGGGTCACAAGGAACTGCTCCCCCGATTCGGTCAGGGTCAGCATGGTATAGCCGCCCTCATAGCAGTCTGCAGTAAACTGTGTGGCGTAATCCAGCGGGCAGGCATGGTCAAAGACCAGCTCCTCCGTGCTGGCGGGAGCTGTTTCGGAGGCGGCGCAGCCCGACAGGGCCAGTGCTGTAAAAGGCAGCACGCGCAGGAATTGTTGTCTCGTCAGTTTCATCCGTTCAGCGCAAAGGTCAGCGTATACTCGATCTCATGGGGGGTGCTCATGGCTACGGTATCGGCAGTGACAGCCAGCGGGGTGCCCAGTGCAGAAACAGGGATCTCAAAGGTGGAGTTGCCCTCGGTGTTGGTGGGCAGATACTTCTCGCCGTCCACGATCATGTAATCATAATTGGGGCTGCTCCACAGGATGACAGCGGTCATTTTGCCGTCCGCCACGGTCAGGGCGGCAGGGCTTTCCACGGTGGCACGGCCAGAGCCGCCCTCCAGGGTCACATTCACGCTGTATTCACCGTCCGCAGGGATCTCGGCAGCTTCCTCAGTCTTGGGCTGTGCATTGCGGATGCTCACGGTGTGGTCATACCACTTGCCCTTGGTCCCGAGGAGTGCCAGCTGGAAGTCCTGGTCCACAGCGGCCACGGGGATATCATAGCCGTAGACCTCCTCCGAGGTGCCATCAGAGTAGGTGACGGTGTCGGTGGTGGGCAGCAGCCAGTCTGCCTTGTTGGCCTCGGCATCGGCAGCCATGCCAACATACAGGTTGACGATCTTCTTGGAGGACAGACTGACATGGAAGGTCATCTGCCCGTTCTCCACGGTCAGGGTGCCCATGCCATTGCAGGCTTCGTTGGCGTGGAACATGCCGCTGTCGGTGTCGAACTCAGCCGTGTACACGCCGTCCGGCAGGGCGGCTTCGGTGCTTTCGGAAGCGGCGGCAGCGCTCACGGCAGAAGCGGTTTCCGAGCTGACAGCAGAGGAAGCAGTGGAAGAAGCCCCGCCGCAGCCGGTGAGAGCAGCGGCCAGCATCAGAGAAGCAACGGACAGGGAAACAAACTGTTTGCAGTGCATAAACAAAATACCTCAAAAACTCAGAATTTGAAATGGGAGTGTTTCTCCTCATGCGGGGAAGCTCTCCATAAAAAATGCCCGAAAAGATCTCTCCCTTCGGGCATTGGAATGCGGAATATTAGCCGTTCAGGGAATCAATGGCGGCTTTGGTGTGCTCAATGTAGCGCTGCTGGATGTCCTCGATCTCACCCAGACCGGCGATCTGGCACTCCACGGACGCGAAGTCACCGGAGGCCTGGAACTGGCTCAGCCAGGAATCGTCATCCGCACCGGCCATATCGTTGTTGGCGTGGTCACCGGCAACGACCATCAGGGGGCGCAGGATGACCTTGGTGTAACCGGCCGCTTTGACCGCCTCGATGACGTTCTCGCAGGCGGTCTCCTCGGGCTCACCCTCCACCGTGCCGATGAACACGTTGCTGTAGCCCAGGGTCTGCATGGCGGTCTGCATCTGGCTGTAGCTCACCTTTGCGGTGTGCG
>OGHL01000910.1_pt1 | contig 19047 bp, 15 predicted proteins | sample 1571391 | NCBI WGS metagenome assembly OGHL01 (sample SAMEA2581948, study PRJEB24529) | metagenome | biome: Human gut stool | place: China | collected 2011 | reverse complement strand
GGTGCGGCGGCGATCTCCGAACCGGCCAGCGCGCCCTTGTACTTCATCACGCGCTTGGCGTTGCGCGGGCGGCACTCGGCGGCCGAGGCGTTGACCGTCACAACGGCCGGAATCGGGCACTCGACGACCTCCGTGCCGTGCTCCAGACGGCGCTTGATGACCAGCGCGCCCTCACGGACTTCGAGAATCTCCTCGGCATAGGTCACCTGCGGAAGACCGAGCTTCTCGGCGACCTGCGGACCCACCTGCGCCGTGTCGCCGTCGATGGCCTGACGGCCTGCGAAAATCACGTCGGGGGCGATCTTCTTCAGCGCGCACGAAAGGGCGTAGGAGGTGGCCAGCGTGTCCGAGCCGGCGAACTCGCGGCCCGAAAGCAGGTAGCCGCTGTCGGCCCCGCGGAACATCGCGTCGCGGATGATGTCGGCGGCGCGCTGCGGACCCATCGTAAGGATATGAACCGTGGAACCCGCCACACGGTCCTTGAGCCGCAGGGCGGCTTCGAGCGCATTGAGGTCCTCGGGATTGAAGATGGCCGGAAGCGCCGCGCGGTTGACCGTCCCTTCGGGAGTCATCGCGTCCTTGCCTACGTTGCGGGTATCGGGAACCTGCTTGGCCAAAACAAGAATTTTGAGGTTTTGTTGTTGCATATAAGTAAGTAATGGTTATATATTGAATCCTTTTCCTTCTTTCACCGCTGTCGTCGCGGCGTTCCGTCGCGTTCGCGAATCTGCCCCGCCCCAAGCCCTCCCGCGGGAGGGACTTACGGCGTAAAACACGCCCTGTTTCTGCTTGGGCGGCTCGGCAATCCGCAAGCGACTGCCCCCGCCTGTCGCCGCAGTTGTCGCAATGCGACCGGGTCGTCAACCGGGATTTCGGCCGAAACGCGGACGGGCGGAAATCACACAAAAACGCATCCCTAACCTGCCACTGGGCAGCCGGGATGCGCGGTTGCTTATCGGACGATCGTTTCGCCGCGGTCGGGGCCTACGGAGATGATCTTCACGGGGACGCCCGTCTGCCGCTCGATGAACTCCACGTAGCGTTTGAACGCCTCGGGGAACTCCTCGTAGCTGCCGTACCGGCGCAGGTCGCATTTCCAGCCCTCGAACTCGGTGTAGACCGGACAGAGGTCGCCGGTGATTTCGTAGGGGAACTCCGAGGTGGTGCGGCCGCCGATCTCGTAGGCCGTGGCCACGCGGATCGTGTCGAAATCGTTCATCACGTCGGATTTCATCATAATCAGCTGCGTCACGCCGTTGACCATGATCGAATATTTCAGGGCCACCATATCGAGCCATCCGCAGCGGCGGCGGCGGCCCGTGACGGCGCCGAACTCGTGGCAGCTGTCTCACAGCTGGTCGCACGTCTCGTCGAACAGCTCCGTGGGGAACGGTCCGCTGCCCACGCGCGTGCAATAAGCCTTGAAAATGCCGAAGACCTCGCCGATGCGGTTCGGGGCGACGCCCAGCCCGGTGCAGACGCCCGCGCAGACGGTGTTCGACGAGGTGACGAACGGATAGGAGCCGAAGTCCACGTCCAGAAGCGTTCCCTGCGCGCCTTCGGCCAGAACGGACTTGTCCTGCGAGAGGCAGTCGTTGACGAAATATTCGCTGTCGATGATGTGGAAGCGGCGGAGGTATTTGACTGCCTCGAACCACTGCTTCTCCAGCTCGGCAATGTCGTATTGATAGTCGAGACTCTTCAGGATCTTCTCGTGGCGCGCCTTGGCCGCAGCGTAGATGCTTTCGAAATCGGGACTCAACAGATCCCCTACGCGCATGCCGTTGCGGCTTACCTTGTCGGTATAGGTGGGACCGATGCCCTTGCCCGTCGTGCCGATCTTGGCGCTGCCCTTGGCCGCCTCGTACGCGGCGTCGAGCATGCGGTGCGTGGGCAGAATCAGGTGGGCCTTCTTCGAAATGCAGAGCTGTTTGGTCAGGTCATGGCCGCTGGCAGCCAACGCTTCGGCCTCCTCGCGGAAAAGCACCGCGTCGATCACCACGCCGTTGCCGATGATGTTGGTCTTGCCGCCCTGGAAAATGCCCGAAGGAATCGAGCGGAGCACGTATTTCTCGCCGTTGAATTCCAACGTGTGACCGGCATTGGGACCGCCCTGGAAGCGGGCCACCACCTCGTAACGAGGCGTCAGCACGTCCACAACCTTCCCTTTGCCCTCGTCACCCCATTGCAGGCCGAGGATAACGTCAACTTTTTTCATTGTATCCGGTTCTGTTTTATGTTTGCAAAAGACATTTTTTGCATCCAAAGGTACGAATTATTATCCGAAACGCCCAAGCCGCGCGACGGACTTTTCAACAAATTATGAAGAAAAACCGTCCTTTTCGGACGGTTTTTTGCCGTAAATGGGGAAATAACGCACTCGGAAGCGGGGCCGTTCCGCCCGGAACCGAAATCCCCGCAACGGCCCGCCGGGCCGTTTCATGCCGGAAATCACTTGCGGATGAGTTCCGTCGGTCCGTTGAAGTCGACGCTTTGCGAGGCGAGGCAGTAGACCGTGGCAAGGGAGGGGTTGCCGCGCACGTCGGCACGCAGCCCCGAGGCGCAGGAGGTCACGTCCAGCGACCCCGCGAGGGCATTGTCCGGACAAAGAAGCGTTGCGAGCGAGGCGTTCGACTGCAAATCGAGGCGCGGCAGCGAGTTGCCGCCGCAATCGAGGTATGCGAGGCCGCGCAGGCCGTTCACGTCGAGCGACACAAGGCCGTTGTCCGAGCAGTCGAGCCATTCGAGGCGCGTCATCGTGACGTCCAGCCGCGTGAGCGCGTTGCCCCGGCAGTCGAGCCGTTCCAAACGCGTGAACTCCTTCAGGTCGGAGAGCGACGCGACGCCCCGTTCCGGACACTCCACCGTGCGGACACGCTGCGCCTCGTAGCGCGAGATGCGGCCGTCGCCATCGACGTCGAATTCGCCCAGGCAGTAGGCCTCGAAGGCCTTGTCGTAAAATGTCAGGTAGATGTATCTGTTCTTCTCGTCGCGCTCGTCCTCGGCAAGGCCGCAGGCCGCCGAGAGCAGTAGGAGCAGGACGGGAAGGGCGCGGACCATAGGCGGCGTCAGATGTTCACGTCGTCGTCGGAGGCGTCCGAAGCGTCCGAGCTGTCGTCGTCGCCCTGAATGTCGTCGGCCCCCTTGATCTCGTCGTCGTAGTAGTCCTTGTCGTCGTCGTCGTGCGAATTGTCGTCGACCTTCACGTCGATCTTCACCATGTAGGCTATCTCGTCCGTATCATAGGGAACGGCATAGAAAAAATCGCCGTTGGGCTTGTCGACACGGATCATCGCATCGGTGAATCCCAGCGGGTATTTCGCCTTCACAGCCTCCTGCAACTCGGGGCTGAGGTTATGAAAACTCGTCGCAATATGTTTCTTCACGATATTCGGTTTAGTCATGGTAGTGTCTCGAAATTTTTTGCAATTATAAGCAAAATTTGAATATCGCACCACATCTGCAATTTTTTTTTGCATTTTTTTTGATTTTACACCAAATTCACCCGTTGTTAAGGACAAAATATGTAACTTTACACACGTTATTTAAGGATTATGGTACGCGAACGGATCGAGGAGCTGCGCCGGCAGCTCGAACTGCATAACTTCAAATATTACGTCGAAAACGCCCCCGAGATTTCGGATTTCGAGTTCGACGCGATGATGCGCGAACTTCAGGATCTGGAGCGCGCACACCCCGAATACGCCGACCCCAACTCGCCTTCGGTGCGCGTGGGAAGCGACCTGACGGCCGAGTTCCGGACCGTGAAGCACCGCTACGCGATGCTGTCGCTGGGCAACACCTACTCGCTGGACGAACTGCACGAGTTCATCGGCCGCATCGAACGCGAAGCCGGGGCCACGGACTACGTCTGCGAACTGAAATTCGACGGCACGGCCATCTCGCTCACCTACGAGCACGGACGGCTCGTGCGCGCCGTGACCCGCGGCGACGGCATCGAGGGCGACGACGTGACGGCCAATGTCCGCACCGTGCGCACGGTGCCCCTGCGCCTGCGGGGCACGGACTGGCCCGACCTCTTCGAAATCCGCGGCGAGATCCTGATGCCCTACGCCTCGTTCGACCGCCTCAACGCCGAGCGCGAGGCCAACGGCGAGCAGCTCTTCGCCAACCCCCGCAACGCCGCCGCCGGGACGCTCAAGCAGCAGTCGTCGGCCGTGGTGGCCCGGCGCGGACTGGACTGCACACTCTACCAGCTGGCGGGCGACGAGCTGCCCTTCACGAGCCATTGGGAGAGCCTCGAAAAGGCCCGCCAGTGGGGGTTCAAGGTCTCGGACGCGGCGCGCATCTGCCGCAGCGTCGCCGAGATCGACGCATTTATCGAACACTGGGACACCGCACGGCGCCGCCTGCCCTTCCCGACGGACGGCGTGGTGATCAAGGTCAACGACTTCGCCGTCCGGCGCCAGCTGGGATTCACAGCCAAGGCCCCCAAGTGGGCCGTGGCCTACAAGTTCAAGGCCGAACGGGCCGCCACGCGGCTCGACAGCGTGTCGTTCCAGGTAGGACGCACCGGGGCTATCACGCCCGTCGCCAACCTCGAACCGGTGCTGCTGGCCGGAACCACCGTGCGGCGCGCGACGCTGCACAACGCCGAGCAGATGGCCCAGCTGGACATCCGCCCGGGCGACACGGTCTACGTCGAGAAGGGCGGCGAGATCATCCCGAAGATCATCGGCGTGGACCTCGCGCAGCGCCCGGCCGACAGCCGTCCGTTCGAGTACATCACCGTATGCCCCGAGTGCGGGACGCCGCTGGTGCGCTACGAAGGCGAGGCCAAGCACTACTGCCCCAACCAGAGCGGATGCCGGCCCCAGATCATCGGGCGCATCATCCACTTCATCCGCCGCAAGGCCCTCGACATCGAGGGGCTGGGCGAGGAGACCGTCGAACTGCTCTACGAAAACGGACTCGTGCGCGACGTGGCGGACCTCTACGACCTGCGGGCCGAACAACTGGCCCCCCTGCCCCGGCTGGGCGAGAAGTCGGCCGACAACATCATCCGCTCGGTGGAACGCTCGAAGGCGGTTCCCTTCCAGCGCGTGCTGTTCGGGCTGGGAATCCGCTTCGTGGGCGAGACCACGGCCAAATACCTCGCCGAGCATTTCCGCTCGCTGGACGCCGTGATGCGGGCCACGCGCGAGGAGCTGGTCGAGGCCGACGAGGTGGGCGGACGCATCGCCGACGCCATCATCGAATACTTCGCCGAGGAGGACAACCTGCGGATCATCCGCCGCCTGCGCGCCGCGGGGCTGCAATTCGAAGCCGAGGCGCGCCGCCTGGCGTCGGAGGCGCTGGCGGGCCGGAGTTTCGTGGTCTCGGGCAAGTTCACGCGGAGCCGCGACGAAATGAAGGAGCTGATCGAACTGCACGGGGGCCGGAACCTCGCGGCGGTGTCGGGCAGCGTCGACTACCTCGTGGCGGGCGACAAGATGGGCCCGGCGAAGCTGAAGAAGGCCGAGAAGCTGGGTGTAAGGATCATCTCCGAGGAGGAGTTCATCGCCATGATCGAAGGCGGAGGCCCGGTGGAAAAGGCCGCACAACAGGAATTATTCTGACAGGCGCAAGACGCCTGCTTTGAGGACTGACGCAAAACGACAACAGATAAAACGACAATCAGAGACATTATGCTACGACACAAACTTTCCGGCGTGGGCGCCGCGATGATCACCCCTTTCACGGCAGACGGCCGCGTCGACTACAAGGCGCTGGCCCGCATGATCGACTACGTGATCGACGGCGGCGTGGACTACATCGTCGCACTCGGCACCACGGCCGAGACCCCCACGCTCTACATGCCCGAACGCGCCGTGATCGCCATGTTCATCACCAACCAGATCGCAGGCCGCGTGCCGCTAGTGATGGGCTGCGGCGGCAACTCCACCTCGGAGGTGCTGGACCAGCTGCGCGAATTTGACCTGCGGGGCGCCGACGCCATTTTGAGCGTGACGCCCTATTACAACAAACCTTCGCAGGAGGGTCTCTACCAGCATTTCCGCACCGTCTCGGAGCATTCGCCCCTGCCGGTGATCCTCTACAACATCCCGGGCCGCTCGGGCGTCAACATGACCGCCGAGACCACGCTCCGCTGCGCCGCCGACTTCCGCAACGTCATCGGCATCAAGGAGGCGTCGGGCGACATCGGGCAGATGCAGCGCATCCTGGACAACCGTCCCGAGGGATTTCTCGTGCTGTCGGGCGACGACGGCATGGCCATCGAGCTGATGCGCCGCGGAGGCGACGGCGTGATCTCCGTGGCGGCGAACGCCTTCCCGCAACGGTTCATGGAGTGCGTGAACCATGCCAAGGCGGGCGACTTCGACGCGGCGGAAAAGGCTTATGCCGCGCTGGACGAAGCCGTGCACGCGCTCTTCGAGGAGGGCAACCCCGTGGGCGTGAAGTGCGCCCTCTCGGTGATGGGACGCATCGGCGACACGATGCGCCTGCCGCTGGTCGCCGGATCGGGAAAACTCCGCGCGAAGTTCGAAGAGCTGATCGCCAGATACGATTTGCGCTGATTTTGCGTTTGTACCGGAAACGACCGCTATGAAACGATTGCTGCTTCTCTCACTGCTGGTTCCGGCGCTGGCCGCCGCCGGAGTCCCCAACGAGGACATGATCCTCGACCGGACGATGGACGCCCAGTCCGCGTTCTACTACCCCGCGCTGATGATGCGCTACAACGCGGGCGACGAGACGCTGACCGACGAGGATTACCACTACCTCTACTACGGATACGCCTACCGCGACGAATACAAGCCGCTGGCCGTGAACCCCGATCTGGACAAAATGCTGATGCTGGCCTCGGGCATCGACCCCGACAAACCCGACAGGGCCACACTGGAAACGATGGTCTCGGTGGGAAACGACGCCCTGAAACGCGATCCGTTCAGCCCCAAAATCCTCAACCTCATGTCGTTCGCCTACGGTGCGCTGGGCGACAAGGAGCAGGAAAAAGCCTGGTCGGACCGCATGAACGGCGTCATCCGCACGATCCTCGGCTCGGGCGACGGATTCACGCAGAAGACCCCGCGCCATGTGCTGATGTTCGACCACGCGCTCGACGTGCTGGCCGCCGAAGGGCTTTCGTTCGGCAAGGCGCGCATCGTCAGCCGCACGGTGGAGTTCGTGCCGCTGGTCGTTCCCTATGTGGTCGAGGGCAAGAAGCGCAAGGGATTCTATTTCGATTTCAGCCGCGTCTACTGGAACAAACCCGAGAGTTACACCTACCAGCGCGACCGCACGTGGCAGTTCAACAACCTCAAACCCCGCACCTATAAATGATCCGCATTCTCCGGCATACGCTCTGCCTCGCCCTGCTGCTGACGCTCGCGGCCTGCGAAAAAGACCGCGAGCCGCGAATCGAGGTCTCGACGGGAGAGATTCACCTCCCGGGCGACGCTTCGTCCGGAACGACGTTCACCGTGTCGGCCGAAGAACCGTGGACGCTGTCGTATACCGGCGAGGGATTCGCCGTGACGCCGGACGGCGGCGCCCGCGGGGAGACGACGGTCACGGTGACCGCCTCCGAACCCAACTCCGCCAAGGCGCGCCGGAAGCTGGGCACGATAACCGTCCGCCACCCCGCCAACAAGGACGGCTATCCGGTCGAGGTCTACCAACGGCCCGCCGTGGCGACGCAGACCCTTCTGCTGTACATGCCCGGGTTAAGCCTGATCAACTATTACGAGCGCAACATCGAGGGCGTCAGTGCGGCCGTGACGAACCAAATCCCGGGCGACGGGCGCATTCTGGTCTGCTACCAGCCCGAGAAGCATTCGTCGGCCGTCCTGCAGGAGATCCGTTACGACCCGGCGACGGAACGGTGCGAACGAACGACGCTCAAAACCTACGACGGCTTCAACGCCGGAAACCCCGAAAAGGTACGGCAGCTGTTCGCCGATGCCGCGGAGCTGGCTCCGGCCCAAAACTACGGGCTGATCATCGGCTGCCACGGCAAGGCGTGGATTCCGGTCGCCAGCGGCTCGCTCTCCTACTCGATGCGGCGTTCCGCCGAGGACGACCTATGGGCCGCGCCCCCGGGAGCCAAGCAGACCCGTTCGTTCGGCGACAAGGGCTACGAACTGAACATCACGGAGCTGAAGGAGGCGCTCGAAGCGCAGCAGTTCCGTTTCGACTACCTGATCTTCGACGACTGCTTCATGGCCAACATCGAAACGCTCTACGACCTGCGTTCGGTCATCGGCTACATCGTGGCGTCGCCCTGCGAGGTCATGGGCGACGGATTCCCCTACGACCGGATCGTCCCCCACCTGTTCGAAACGGGACCGGTCGCGGACCGGCTCGCGGAAACCTGCCGGGAGTTCTGGAACCTCTACGAAAACGAATACCAGAGCACGACCTGGAAAGAGCAGTCGGGCTGCATCTCACTGGCCGTCACGTCGCAGCTGGACGCGCTGGCGGAGGTGATGCGCCGCATCAACGAAAAAGGCAAACAGCCGTTCGAACTCTCGCAGCTCCAGTACTACGAGGGACTGATGACACACCTTTTCTACGACTTGGGGCATTACGTCGAATTGAGCTGCGGCGACCCGGCGCTCGTCAAGGAATTCACGACGCAACTCGACCGGGCATTTCCCCCCGAAAGCCGTCTGTGCACGAAGCAGTTCTATTCCCAATACAACAACGGGTCGAACCCCGTGCATTTCTATACGGGCGTCTCCGTGAGCGAGCCTTCGACGAAGTACGTCGCCGAAAACCGGATGACGAACTGGTATCGGGACACGCATTAAATGAAATGAAAAGAGCGATTCTCACGAATCGCTCTTTTCATTTATGCATACAGCCCGGACTTCCTATTCATACTGCCCGGACTTCAGCCGCTCCACCTCCTCGCGGGTCAGGAACCGCCACGCTCCGCGCTTGAGGTTCTTCTTCGTGAGACCCGCATAGTAAACGCGGTCGAGTTTGGTCACGGTGTACCCCAGGAACTCGAAAATACGGCGCACGATGCGGTTGCGGCCCGAGTGGATCTCGATGCCCACCTCCTGCTTGTTCTCCTTGACGTAGGAAATCTCGTCGGCGAAGATCTCGCCGTCTTCGAGCGTGACGCCCTCGGCGATGCGGTCCATGTCGGCGCGCGTCAGGGGTTTGTCGAGCGTCACCTGGTAGATTTTCTTCTTCTTGTAGGAAGGGTGCGTCAACTGCTTCGTAAGGTCGCCGTCGTTGGTGAACAACAGCAGCCCGAGGCTGTTCTTGTCGAGGCGTCCCACCGGGTAGATGCGCTCCGTGCAGGCGCCCGAGACCAGCTCCATGACCGTCTTTCCGGCATGGGGATCGTCGAGCGAAGTGACGTAGCCCTTGGGCTTGTTCAGCACCAGGTAGACCTTCTTCTCGCCCTGCACCGGCTCGTCGTTGAACCGCACTTCGTCGGTCGGCAGCACCTTGGTTCCCAGTTCGGTGACGATCTTGCCGTTGACCGAAACGACGCCCGCCGTGATGAAATCGTCGGCCTCGCGGCGCGAGCAGATACCCGACTGGGCGATGAAGCGGTTCAGGCGCATCTCGCCCGTCTGCTTCTCGGGATTGAATTTCGGATACGACGCCGGTTTGTCGTCGTGTTTCTTATAGGCAGGTTTGAACGGTCTGTCGACGAACTTCCGGTCGCCGAATTTCTTATCCCCGAATTTTTTCTCGCCGAACTTCTTCTCGCCGTAGGGCTTGTCGCCGAACTTCTTGGGTCCGAATTTCTTCTCGCCGTAGGCCGGCTTGTCGCCGTAACTGCGGCGCGGACGCTCCTCGTCGCTGCGGTGACGGTCACCGTCGTAGCGGGGTTTGTCGCCGAAGGAACGCCGCGGACGGTCGTCGTCCTGACGCTGACGGTCGCCATACGAACGCGGCTTATCGTCATACTGACGCGGACGGTCGCCATAGGGACGCGGGCGGTCGTCATACGAACGGCGCGGGCGGTCGCCCTCCCCGCGGGATTTGTCGCCGTAGTGCGGCTTCTCGAAGACCGGACGGTTGTCGGCCGTGAAATGGGGGTTATACGAAGCCCGGCGTTCGGGCCTGTTTTCAAAGGAGGGTTGCTCCGAATCGGCGGCATCACGCTGCAAACGCGGGCGACGCTCGACACGCTCCGCCGTAGCCACTACGGTGCGCTTGCGTTTGTCGCGTCCGAAGCGTTCGAGCACCGGGGTCGAGTCGTTTTTAGGATCTTTCATTTTCTATTCTCTACTAATAATATTGTCGCAGGCAAAGATAGCGCAGAACGGGAGCGATGCCGAATCATCGGGGCATTGCCGGACCGCAGTCTATCCAGGCGGGCGTCTGTTCGCCCGCAAAGATAGTGCAAGTTTCGGGGATAACAACACATTGCGTGCCCGAATCGGAGATAAAAACCACCCCGGACGATAAATACCCCGGTTAAAACTGTTTCGACAATGGAATTTCACATTCTTCCTCCATCTGACAAAATAACGGCAACACTCCGGAACACCGCCGTCCGCGGCCACCCCGGGATAAACCCATACCCAAAAAACGCCGCCGGAATCAGGTCTGCATTCAACCCTTTCCGGCGGCGATGAAACATCACGGCTCAATGCCGCTTACCTCCGCACATAATACTCTACAGTCACATACCCGTCTTCATCGGCCGGATACGTCCATGTCATCCGGGTAGTCGTCACCTCTGCGTGACAGACCTGCGGGTCGGAACCGTCGGAATAATCGACATCGTCGCTCCGCATCGAAAGGGTTTTCGTCGACTCCTCGTAAGTGTACGTTCCGTTGTAATACTCCTTCGGCGGATAATCGTAGTAGCGATAGGTACCGTCTTCCCGGAAGATCGCTATCATCTTGTCGGCCGTTTCGACCGCCGTGAAACTTTCGGCGAGTTTCCCATTCCGATAGACCTCGTTTTTCTCGAATACCCATTCGCCGATAATCGGACCGGGCTGTTCGTCGGTCCCCTTCTCATCGTCCGAACAGGCGGCAAAAGTCAGCAACACGGCCGACAGGCAAAACATCCATTTCTTTTTCATCTTTATTTAAATTGGGTTTATAATCCATCGCTTTATTATTTATAGAGTATCCGCACATTCTCACTGTCACAACTTACACGGGTTGTTTGCCCTTTTTTCAGCCAAATCTCTTCCAGTTTAGGATTACCCCATGAGCACCCGAGACTTTCCAGCATCGGACACCCCGACACATCGACAATCCGCAGATCGAGGTTGTTCCATTGCGATGACATGTCGCTATAAACGCCCAAAGTTGTCATTCTGGAACTGATTATCTCAAATGATTCCGAGGTCAACGCTTCAAAATGCGGATCTTCACCCCACGAATAACCTCCTGTATACCGGGTCGGAAGCGTTTCCCCGAGATTGAGCCACTCCAGCGGATTGAACCGGGAACCCAGGGAGTTCAATTTCGTATTGCGGCTCAAATCGAGTCTCCGCACTTGATTGTTGGAAAAATGCAGCGAGGTCAGATTCGGAAAGTATTCGATTCCTTCGAGCGATTCTATCTCCATACCACCACACGAAATCGTTTCCACTCGAAGCGCCTCCTGCCGCGATATTTCGCCGTCCCCCGTAATATCGTACCGCATAAGATAAGATTTGAACTTCGCATCGGGGAAACGGATTATTTCCGACGGCGCGAATTGCGTGACCTCCGCTTTTGCGGAAACGCCGCCTCCGGAAACGACGATTGTCCCGGTACGTGTGTCTCCAACGTTAACTTTTGCCCTGAAGGTAAGCAGCGATTCATTCTCCGGGGAGGCCAATTCGATCCAGTCAGCCTCTATTTTTACCTGATAGACGACATTCGCCTGCACCTGTATCTGAAACTCACCGGCCGCAGCGTCGAGCCAGAATTGCTGCGACGACAAGGAGACCGAATTCTGTCGGGCCTGCCCGATTTCGATCGTCGTCTGCGAATCTCCCGCCATGATTCGCACAAAGCACTTCCGGTCCGCAAGCGTTGTATTGGATTTCAAGGAAATAAATATCTCACCGTCGCCCGAATCGCCCGACATCGGAGAAACCGAAATCCAATTCGCCGCGGAATCCGTATAGTAAAGCGCGACGAACCAATTTTCCCGGGAGGAAAACCGAACGCCATAAGTTCCACCCTGCGAGGGGACTGTCTCCGGAATCCCGCCCCGGTCGATAATGGATATGACTTCATCGGGTTTTTCCGATTGCTCCGGGCTCTCGCTGCATGCGCACAATAGCAGGCACATTCCCAACAGCATCTTTTTCATAGCAACATGTTATATAGATTGCCACCCGGCTCCTGTACGGCAGATTCATAAAAAGAAAGTGTGGAGCCGTTCGTTTATCTGAATGGAGGTTCTGGAATACCCGTGAACAAATAAACAATACCCCACACCGGATAGTATATCGGGAATGATATAGCTATACACGGCAATGAGTGTTTGTATTGCTTATTCCTGTTCACGAGAAATTTTCCAGATTTCCATTCAAGAATAAAAGCGAAACACTTCTACCAAATATGTCGCCGTCCGTGTGGACAGCAAGACAAAGATAGAAAATGTTTTTCAATACGCAACGCTCCCGGGGTATTGTCCCTGCAAATTTCGAAAAAAGGTTGCTGAAAATCAATATTGATCTGAAACTATGTTATTTCAATTTAGGGTAGTCTGCGAATAAACACACCACAAATACGCTATCTTTGCATCCGTTATGACCATGAACCGCGAAATACTGCGCATTGCGCTCCCCAATATCGTCTCGAACATCACCGTGCCGCTCATGGGCATCGTATCGACCGCCATCGCCGGACACTGGGGAGCCGACTCCGCCGCCACGATCGGCGCGCTGGCCATCGGCGTCTCGATCTTCAACTTCATCTACTGGAACTGCTCGTTCGTGCGCATGGGAACCAGCGGGCTGACGGCCCAGGCGTTCGGCGCGGGCGACTTCCGCGAGTGCACCAACATGCTGGCCCGCGCGCTGTCGGTGTCGGCGGTGATGGGTGTGCTGATGATCCTGCTCCAATACCCCGTGGGAGAACTGGCCCTCTGGGCCATGAACGGCAGCGAAATGACCCGCGACTACTTCTACGCCCGCATCTGGGCCGTGCCGGCGGGCATCGTGCTCTTCGGGTTCAACGGCTGGTTCACGGGGATGCAGAACGCCATATTCCCCATGCTGACGGCCGTCACGGTCAACATCGTGCACATCCTTTGCAGCCTCTGGTTCGCCTTCGGGATGGATATGGGCATCGTGGGCATCGCCTACGCCTCGGTGATCGCCCAATGGACCGGCGTGGCGCTCTCGGCGCTGCTGCTCGCCGCCAAATACCGTCCGATCCTCACCGGGATCGACTGGTCGGAGGTGCTGGACCTCAAACCGCTGAAGACGTTCTTCATCATCAACCGCGACATCATCCTGCGCACGTTCTGCATCGTCGCGGTCTACACCTTCTTCACCGGGGCGTCGGCACGCATGGACGACCCCGCGCTGCTGGCCGTGAACACCCTGCTGCTGCAACTCTTCACGCTCTTTTCCTACATGAACGACGGCTTCGCCTACGCCGCCGAGGCGCTCACGGGACGCTTCATCGGCGCGCGCGACAGCGTGTCGCTGCGCGACTGCCTGCGGAGGTGCATCGCCTGGGGAACGCTCGTATCGGTGGTCTTCGTGGGGATTTATCTCGTCTGGTGGCGCGACCTGGTGGGCGTGTTCGTAGACCACTCGGCACCCAACGCCGGGGTGATCGAGGAGCTGGCGGGACGCTACATCGTCTGGATCATCCTCATCCCGATCGCCTCGGCCATGCCCTTCATCATGGACGGCATCATGGTCGGAGCCACCGAAACGCGCGTCATGCGCGACTCGATGTTCTGGGCCACGGCGGCCTATTTCGCCATTTACTACGCCTGCTACCCGCTGATCGGCAACAATGCCCTATGGCTGGCCTTCACGCTCTACATGTTCCTGCGCGGAGTGATCCAGTTCTTTATGACCCGCCGGCTGAAAACCATCTACGACAAGATCGCATAGGACCCGGACAACCGCCAGTCGCGCCACCCCTCGGGACGGATCGCCGCGGGAAATTCGCACTCCAGCCACACGGTGCGGGCCGCCGATTTCCACGGACGCCCGAGGTAAACCCGCGTCACCCCTTCGGCCGCCGTCACACGGCAGCAGGAGAAGACGAATCCGCATTCGTTGCGCTCGGTGGTCGAAGCGGCCGTGATGAAACTGTCGGCCTTGCAATGGATCGTCGAACACTCGAACAGCACGATCGAAGGGCCGAAAATGAAGTCGGTGGTTCCCTCGATATAACAATTCTCGACATGTACGCGCGAAACGTAGCCGCGAGCAAAGAAGGTGTCCTGATCGCCGATGAGCGCACAATGATACAGATGGATGCGGTCACCGCGGGTTTCGAGCGCCACGGCCTGCCCTACCCTTCCGGCATCGTTCTCGACGGTCAGGCAATCCAGATAGACATCGTCGGCCTGAACGGACATCGTATAACTGTCGTAGGTGGTCAGCTCGCGGCCGTCGACGACTTTGCCGGCATAGTCGCCCCAGACGATGCGGGTTTCAGCCATTTCATCGCCCAGAATCCGGACCTTGTCCTTGTAGACGTCGAGCGTCACCTTCTCGCGATAGACGCCGGGCATAATCCGCACCGTGCGCCACTCCGCAGGCTTCGACGGCAGGGCGTCGAAACACGCCTGAATGGTCCGGAAATCCCCGCCGCCGTTGCAGTCGACGGTATAGACCGTCTCTGCCGAGGCGACGAACGAGGAAAGGAGAAGGATCGTTATGATTACAGCGGATTTCATCATAGGTTCGGTGAACGCAATTACACGCTACAACGTCACCCCCGTCTTGAAGATGGCGATCTCCTTGAAACCCGTCTCCTCGTGCTTGAGACGCTCGCCGCCGGCCGTGGCCAGCACCTTGCCGATGAAACGCTCCAGCACGGCCTGCGGCTCCTCGTCCTCGACCAGCGTGCCGGCGTTGAAGTCGATCCAGTTGGCCTTGAACTCCGCGAGCTGCGTGTTGGTCGAAATCTTCATCGTGGGCACGAACGACCCGAAAGGCGTGCCGCGTCCCGTGGTGAAGAGCACCAGCTGGCAGCCCGAGAGAGCCAGCGCCGAAGCGGCCACCAGGTCGTTGCCCGGAGCCTGCAAGAGGTTCAATCCCGGCTTCGTGACGGGCTGTGCGTAGGTCAGCACGTCGACGACGGGCTGCGCCCCGCCCTTCTGCACGCAGCCGAGCGATTTCTCCTCAAGGGTCGTGATGCCGCCCTTCTTGTTGCCCGGCGAGGGATTTTCATAAATCGGCTGGTCGAACCGGCGGAAATAGCGCTTGAAATCGTTGATCAGCGAGACCGTTCCGTCGAAAACCCGGCGGTCTGCGGCGCGGTCCATCAGGATCGTCTCGGCGCCGAACATCTCGGGAACCTCCGTCAGCACCGTCGTGCCGCCCTGCGCGATCAGCCAGTCGGAAAACAGCCCCACCAGCGGATTGGCCGTGATGCCCGAGAAACCGTCCGAGCCGCCGCACTTCAAGCCCACCTTGAGGTAAGCGAGCGGAAGCGGCTGACGCTTATCGGCTTTGGTCTTTTCCACCAGCCTGCAGCAGATTTCGAATCCCGCCTCGATCTCGTCCTCGACCTCCTGGGCGACGAGGAACTTCATCCGCTCGTCGTCCCATTGGCCGATCACCTCTTTCAGGGCCGACACCTGGTTGTTCTCGCACCCGAGGCCCAGCACCAGCACGGCGCCCGCATTGGGGTGACGCACCAGCGCGGCCAGCGCCCGCTGCGTATTGGCGTGGTCGTCGCCCAGCTGCGAACAGCCGTAATTGTGGGTGTAGACCCGCACGTCGTCGAGGTGCGAGCAGTCGCACTCGCGCTTCACACGCTCCGCGATGGCCTGCGCCTGCCCGTTGACGCACCCCACCGAGGGCACGATCCACAACTCGTTGCGAATGCCCATCGTATCGTTCCCGCGCAGGTAACCCATCACCCGCACGTCGCGCTTCGGGCACCCGACATCGTAAACCTTGGGGGCATAGGTGTATTCGAGATCGTCGCGGAGGTTGGTTTTCAGGTTGTGCGTGTGAATCCACCCACCCTGCGGCACGTCCTGCGTGGCGTGACCGATGGGATAGCCGTACTTCACGACGTTCTCGCCCGCGGCGATGTCGCGCAGGGCGAACTTATGGCCGCGCGCAACGTCCTCGCGGAGCGTCACGGCGACGCCCTCGACATCGAGCGTCTCGCCCTCGTGCAGGTCGTCGGCCAGTGCGACGGCGACATTGTCCGCAGCGTTGATTTTCAGAAACCGTTTCATATCAATAAAATAAGCCGCATGTCCGGGTCCCGCAAAGCCCCCGCCGAGGCGGGGGTTCGGGGGTGAGTCGGACTTGTGAACACGACCGGAGGCCGTGCCACGAACCGTCCGAAACGCCGCACCGGAACAGCTGACTGGTTACGCTCCTAAAAACTTCTTCAAGGCATCTTTCATGCCCAGCGTCTCGATGTCGCGGACATAGCCCGCAACGGTCCCGATGAAGCCCGGAACCTCCGAGAAATCGACGGTGAAGATGCCGCTCTCCTTCACGATCTTCGCGATCGTAGCCTCCATGTCGGCCGAATCCCAGTTGGCGCGGATGTAGTCCACGAACTCCCTCGTGTCGTCGGGTTCGAAACCGCTGTTCGGCCCGTAGAGGGTCATCAACGCGGCGAACGTGAATGCTTCGCGTTCGGCCAGCCGCTGCGCCTTGAACCAGTTGTCGCGCACGGTCGGATAGTTGCGCGCCTCCCATTTCGAAAGCGAGTTGAGCGAAATGGACCGGAGCATGTGCTTGATGAAGGGGTTGTAGAAACGCTCCAGAATCCCGGCGGCGAACTTCTTCAGCTCGTCCCGGTCCTCGTCGATCATCGGGATCACCTCCTCGGCAACCATGTCGTTGACGAACCGCTCGATGTCGGGCGTATTGAAAGCGTCCATCACCGTCTCGCAGCCCATTTGCAGGGCGATGGGCACCATGCCCGTATGCGACCCGTTCAGGATGCGGACCTTCTTGTCGCGGAACTGCTTGATCGACGGCATGAAGATCACATGCAGCCCCGCCTTGTCCAGCGGCAGCTCCTTCATCACCTCCTTGTAGCCCGGACCGCCGATAGCCCACAAGTGGTACAATTCGGCCTTCACCACAAGGTTGTCGTCATAGCCGATCTCCTCCCTGATCTCGCCGATCTGCTCGCGCGGGAAGCCCGGGACGATGCGGTCCACGAGCGTGTCGCAGAAGTGGCAGCTGTTTTCGACCCAGTCGATGAAATCCTGCCCGAGTTTGTGGTATTCGGCGTGTCTGATGACGTATTCGTGGAGCGTCGAGCCGTTGTTCTCGATCAGCTCGCAGCAGATGATGCAAAGGCCCTTGGTCGGGTCGCCGTTGAAATGTTTGAACCGCTTGTACAGCAGCGCCGTCATCTTGGCGGGATACGACTTCGGCGGACAGGCCGTCAGATCGTCGCCCTCCTCGTAGCGGATGCCCGCCTCGGTGGTGTTCGAAATGGTGATCTTCAGCTCCGGCGAGAGGAAATACGCCTCGTATTTCGCATAGTCCACATAGGGATTGAACGAATCCATGATGCTCTTCACCAGCCGCACGTCCTTCTTGGGCCGTTTGTTCTCGATGCCCTCCAGATAGACGTGGTACATGTTGTCCTGCCGGTGCATCAGGTCGATCATCCCCAGCACCTTGCGCTCGGGGTCGATGATCGGCTGGCAAACGGCCACGCCTGCATCCATGACGCCCTTCTCGTTGGCGATGTCGATCTGCCAGTCCACGAAGGCTCTCAAGAAGTTGCCTTCGCCGAATTGCAGGATGCGAACGGGGCGGCCGACCGTTTCGACAGTCGACTTGTTCAGTTGCTTGATCATTGTATGTCCGGTTTTTAAGTTAATCCAATACAATCGGTTTGTATTTCGGAACCAGCGTCTTCATCACGATCCAGCCGATGAGGTAAGCCACGGCGCAGATGCAGAAGACGACGAAATATCCGGCGGGCTTACCCTCGAAACCCATGAACTGCATCGCCGTTTCGTCGGCATATACGAACAGCCAGCCGGCGAACCATTGCAGGATCATCGAGCCTACGCCGCCGGCCATGCCGCCGATGCCCGTCACGGTGGCGATCGCCGACTTGGGGAACATGTCGCCGATGGTCGAGAAGATATTGGCCGACCACGACTGGTGCGCCGCGCCGCCCAGACCGATCAGGATGATCGGGAACCACGGCGAGATCGTGCCCATGGGCTGCGCCAGCAGCACCAGCAGCGGAATGAACGCGAAGATCAGCATGGCGCGCATGCGTGCCGCATAGGGGTTCAGCCCCGTCTTGTTGATGATGATCGTCGGAAGCTTGCCGCCGTAGATCGACAGCATCGTGATGGCATAAAGCGTGAAGATCAGCGCCACGCCCAGCCCTTCGGACATCTTGATCCCGAACTGCGAATTGAGGTACGAGGGGGTCCAGAAGAGGAAGAACCACCACACGCCGTCGGTCATAAACTTGCCGAAGGCGAAGGCCCACGTCTGTTTGAACGAGAGCGTTCTCCAAAACGAGATCTTCTCGCCCTCCTGCTCCTTGCCGACCGTCTCGCCGTCGACCACTTCGTGCTGGTCCTGCTCGATATACTCCAGCTCGGCGGCATTCACCTTCGGGTGGTCCGAGGGCTTCTTGTACATGAAGACCCAGAAGCCCATCCAGACGAAGCCCAGGGCGCCGATCACGATGAAGGCCATCTCCCAGCCCCAGGCCTTCGCCAGCAGCGGAATGGTCAGCGGGGCGAACAGCGCGCCGATCGAAGCGCCGGCATTGAAGATCGAGGTGGCGTAGGCGCGGTCCTTCTTGGGGAAGTACTCGGCGGTCACCTTGATGGCTGCCGGGAAGTTGCCCGCCTCGCCCAGGGCGAGGATGCAGCGCGCGGCGATGAAGAAATACATGCTGACCATGGCGATGGTCGCGGCCAGGGCCGACCCGGCCTCTACGGCGCGCAGC
>OGHL01000904.1_pt1 | contig 19089 bp, 17 predicted proteins | sample 1571391 | NCBI WGS metagenome assembly OGHL01 (sample SAMEA2581948, study PRJEB24529) | metagenome | biome: Human gut stool | place: China | collected 2011 | reverse complement strand
GGGGCGGCTGCTTTGCCATCTCGGAAGCCTACGACAAGTATCCCCTTGCCGTCAAGCTGCACATCGCTGATCTGGAAGCCACCTATCTGATGGAGCACCGCACCAGCGCTGTGCGCTGAAAAACAAAAATACCCGGACAGGCACAGCAGTGCGACACTGCAGCCTGTCCGGGCTTTGTTTTGTTTAATTTTTACGCTCGGCCTTGTTCTGGTACATTTTTTCATCTGCCTGACGGATGGCCTCGGTGAGCGGATGCACACCGCACACACCGCCAACACTGGCCGAAAGCTCCAGCTCCGGGTAGCCTTCCACTCTGGCACTGGCCGCAGCCTCCCGCACGCGCTGTATCACATGTTCCCCGGGCCGGATGTGCGGCACCAGCAGCAGGAATTCATCGCCGCCATAGCGCACCAGCACATCGGTCTGGCGCAGGTTGCTCAGGATGGACTGTGCCACGCTCTGCAGGGCCTTATCGCCCACCAGATGGCCGAACCGGTCGTTGACCTCCTTGAAGTGATCCACGTCGATCATCACTACGCCTTCCACCTGTTCGCTCTCCGCAAGGAAGCACTCGAAGTACTGGCGGGAGTATGCCCCGGTCAGCGAATCCACAAAGGCGCTGCGGTCAAAGTTGGAGCCGCGGTCCAGCAGCATCCGGCGGCCGCCCATATCCAGCCAGCGTCCGTCCGAAAGCTTGGACACCATTTCCAGCACGCAGCCGCGTCCGCCCACTTCCACATACTTTGCCATGACAAAATAAGCCTGATCGTCCTTGAACTCGATCTTGTTCAGGGATTCCTTGCGGGCAAGGGCCTTACTGGAAATGCAGTTTTCGCACCGGCCCGATTTGTTCCACACCATGTGGCAGGTGCCGGGCATCTCGGTCAGCCGGCCATCCTTGCCCAGGCTCAGCACCTTGGTGCTTTCCGGGTCCACCAGACGCACGATGTCAAAAATGCCCTTCAGGCGTTCCAGCAGTGCTTCCGGCTGGTCGCTGTTCACATCGCCCAGCATCAGCTCCTGCAGGCGGACATGGTCATCTGTGATCTGGCCCACCACGCTTACGCAGTGGCGCACACCGGCGCGGCTCCACATGGTGTGCATCACCAGCCGGTGCAGCCGGTATTCCTGATCCACCGCGATCAGCACCGGGAATGCGGCATCCGGCTCTTCCGGCGTTGCGGCTGCAATGGCATCCAGCAGCTTGCGGCGGTCCTTGCCGGAGAGAAATGTCAGGCCCATGCCCTTATCAAAGTCCAGCTTCTGGGTTCGGTTGACCGGGTCCTCGTAGCGGTTCACCACGGTCACGCTGCCGCTGAGTATATCGTAATCGAACTGAATACCGCCGCGCTGCTCGGCATAAAAAGCGGTGCGCTCCCGTTCCAGATCCAGCAGGCGCTGGGCACGATCCTCACGGGGCAGAGCTTCGCGGTGCAGGATCTCCTCCGAAAGGCGGCGGGTCTCGTGGCGGAAACCGCGGTCATACTCCGAGCGCTGCAGCTCTGTGCGCAGCAACTCCGAGGATTCTTTCAGGCATTCCATCAGCAGCGGATTGAAGCTACCGCACTCGCCGTGCAGGATCATGTCAACGGCCTTTTCGTGGCTGTAGGACTGCTTATAACAGCGCTCGCTGGTCAGTGCGTCGTACACATCGGCCAGTGCCACCACCTGTGCTGCAATGGGGATCTCGTCGCCCTTGAGCCTGTCCGGGTAGCCGCCGCCGTCCCACCGCTCGTGGTGCCAGCGGCAGATAGCGTGTGCCACCTTTACCAGCGGTTCGTCCTGCCCGATGGCAAGCCCCTTCAGGATTCTGGCACCCTCGGTGGTGTGGGTCTTGATGGCGGCGTACTCTTCCTCGGTCAGGCGGCCGGGCTTGTTCAGGATCTCTTCCGGGATCATGATTTTGCCGATATCGTGCAGCGCCGATGCTGTGCTGATCAGCGAGATATCACTCTCATCCAGCTGGTAACGGTCAGTCTTCTGCACCAGCTGATGCAGGAGCAGGTCGGTCAGGGTGCGGATGTGCAGCACATGCTGGCCGCTCTCGCTGTTGCGGAACTCCACCACATGGCTCAGAATGCTGATCATCAGCACACCGTTGTGCTCTTTTTCGTACACCTGATCGGTCACAAGGCGGGTAAGGCGCTTCTGCTTTGCGTAAAGCATGAGCGCATTCTTCACCCGGCGCAGCACCATGACCCGCTCGAACGGGCGGCGGATGTAATCGGCCACGCCCATATCATAGGCGCGCTCGACGCTTCGGGTGTCCTCTGCCGCGCTGATCACAATGACCGGGATTTCCTCCTGCCATGCATAGCACTGCATCACCCGCAGCACATCAAAGCCGTCCATTTCCGGCATAATCAGGTCCAGCAGCACCAGCGCGATATCGGTGCGTCTGCGCAGAATTTCGATCGCGCGCAGGCCGTTCTCGGCTTCCAGATATTCGTAGCTCTCGCCCAGAATCTCCTTGAGCATGGCGCGGTTGATCTCCGAGTCATCCACGATCAGTATTTTCTGTTTTGGTTCCATCTCAACCGATCCTCGCTCCTGTACTTCCGGCCGCAGGGTCTTCCGTTTCCTACCGGACCACAAAAAAGCTGCTGCAACAGCTTTGCGCTTTGCAGCAGCTTTTCATTTCACTCATATCTGCTTTTTTTGCAGGTCATCCAGCTTTCCGTCATGCGCCCATCATATCGTCGAACCAGTTCATCAGCTCCACCGAGAGGTGCTCCAATCTGGTCTGGGGCTTCCAGTCCGGCTGCGGAGCCTCCGGCCCGGGCTGTGGGGGCTGTTCGGCCTCCGGCTCCGGCCGCGGACTCTGCGCTGCCGATGGTTCCGGCTGCGGGGACGTATGTGCCGCAACCGGCACAGGCCGCACAGCTTCCGCATGGCGGGCCAGCTCCTGACGTAGCTGCTCTGCATGAGCGCTCGCGCACTCAGCCTCCTGCCGCGCCTGCTCACAGGCCGCTTCCAGCTGGGCATTTTCCTGCCGCAGCGCGGCCATCTGCCGTTCACAGGCAAACAGACGGGTCTGATAGCGCAAAATTTCCGCACTGGCCGCTGCCAGCTTTCGGTTCATCTGCTCCAGCTGGGCACACACCGCCTTAGGCGGCTCTGCCAGAGCCTTTGCCGCGGCAGACTGGGCACAGCGCTGCCGCGAACCATTGTTCTGCTGCCTGCCCTGCGCCATGGTGTCCCTCCGATCCATCCGATACGCCTGATCCGCTTATGACGGCCAGCCTTTTATCTGCGCTTGTTCAGCATGGCCATCAGCTGGTCGTAATAGCCATTATCGCTGTTGTCCTCTTCCACGGGCTTTTCAGCAGTGGGTGCCGGTGCAGCGCCGCCTGCGGCAGAAGCTGCCGGGCTTGCAGTCTCGCTGCTGAACACAGCAGACGGAGTGGACTGTGCGCCGCCCATTGCATTGCTGATGCTGCTGCGCAGGTCGCTTGCGCTCTTGTTGTCGAAACCGGTAGCAACCACGGTCACACGCATCTCGTCCGAGAGGTTCTCGTCGAACGCAGTACCCCAGATGATGTTTGCATCGGGATGTGCGCTCTGGGTAATGAGACCTGCTGCGGTCTCCACATCTTCCAGACCGATGTCCGGGCTGGAAGTGATGTTGATGATCACGCCGTGTGCACCGGCAATGCTGGTCTCCAGCAGCGGAGAAGAAATAGCAGCCTTTGCGGCGTTCTCGGCCTTGCCTGCGCCCTTGGCGCTGCCCACGCCCATGTGTGCGTAGCCGGCATCCTTCATGATGGAGCGCACGTCGGCGAAGTCCAGGTTGATGAAGGCAGGCACATTGATCAGAGCGGAAATGGACTCAACGCCCTGACGCAGCACGTTATCGGCTGCCTGGAAGGCATTCATCAGGGTGATCTTTTCCTGGCTGATCATCTTCAGGCGCTCATTGGGAATGACGATCAGACTGTCCACATGCATGAGCAGGTTTGCAATGCCCTGCTCTGCCAGACCCATCTTGCGCTTGCCCTCAAAGGAGAAGGGCTTGGTGACGATGCCAACGGTCAGGATGCCCAGATCATGTGCCACCTCGGCCACAACGGGTGCTGCACCGGTGCCGGTGCCGCCGCCCATACCGGCAGTGATAAACACCATCTGGGAACCCTTGAGCGCATTTGCGATCTCGTCCTTGCTCTCTTCAGCGGCGCGCTGGCCGATTTCGGGGTCTGCACCGGCACCGCGGCCCTTGGTCAGCTTGGAACCCAGCTGCACCTTGGTGGCAGCGTGGTTCTTGGCCAGAGCCTGCTGGTCGGTGTTCATTGCGATAAATTCGACGCCCTGCAGGCCGTCGCTGACCATGCGGTTGACAGCGTTGCCGCCGCCGCCGCCCACGCCGATCACCTTGATCGTCGTAACGTTTTCGTCCATTTCTTCATCGAGCATGAGTGCCATAACTTTGTCCTCCATCGGATTTTATCGTAAAACTGCGCATAGCGCACAGAAATTATCTGCTTACACTTATATAACTGTATCGTATCATCTTTTTGCCCTGAATGCAAGTCAATTTTGCTTTTTTGAAGGTGTTTTTTTCTCGCTGGCGCTTTCCCGCGGCATTTCCCGCTCAATTTGGGCACCAAGTTCCGCCAGCATCTGTGCAAAACCGGCATATCCGCGGTCGATGTAACCGGTGTCGGTAATGCGGCTCCGTCCCCTTGCCGCCAGCGCGGCCACCACCAGTGCCGCGCCTCCGCGCAGGTCCGCAGCCCGTGCACACGCGCCCTGCAGCTGCCGCACCGGCCGGATGTCCAGTGTGCGTCCCTGCACCTGCACAGCGGCTCCAAAAGCCGCAAAACCCTCTGCACAGCCGAATCTCCGCTCAAACACCACATCCTCGATGCTGCTGGCGCTGTCGGCGGCAAGCATGGCAGCAGCAAGCAGCGGCGCTGCGTCTGTTGCCAGTGCCGGATATACCCCGGTGAACACTCTGCCCGCGCCGTGCAGCGCGCCCAGCCGGGTAATGACCGCACTTTCCGGCCCTGTTTCTACCCTGCAGCCCATTTGTGCCAGAATTTCCAGCAGCGGTGCATAGGTCTCCGGCCTGCAGCCGGTCAGTTCCACCCGGCCTCCTGCCGCCGCGCAGGCACAGGCAAGGGTGGATGCCACGATGCGGTCGGCCATGGGCGCAAAGCTGCAGCTATACAGCATTCGTCTGCCCTGCACCCGGATGGTGCTGGTGCCCGCGCCCTGTACACAGCCGCCGCAGCGGTTCAGGAATGCTGCCAGATCGCTGATCTCCGGTTCTCGTGCGGCCCCGCGCAGGACCGTCTCGCCCTGCGCCGCAGCTGCTGCCAGAAGCAGGGTCTCGGTAGCACCCACGCTGGGGAACCCAAGTGTGATGTCCGCACCGTACAGTCCGGCAGGCGCTGTCAGGATCAGCCTTTCCCCCTCCTCCCGGCAGTGCACGCCCATCTGCGCAAGGCCGGAAAGATGCAGGTCCACCGGCCTTGCACCAATGCGGCACCCGCCGGGCAGCACCGTTTCCACCCGGCCAAGCCGTGCCAGAAGCGGTGCGCAGAACAAAATGGATGCCCGCATCCGCGCAGCGGCTTCCGGCGCAAGGCGGCAGGTGGAAGGCACGCCCTGCACCGTGATGTCGCTGCCCTGCCAGCGGGCCGTGCAGCCCGCACCCTGCAAAAGCTCCACGCTGGTGTCCACATCCGCAAGATGCGGCACCTGCAGAAAACGCACCGTGCCATTGCACAAAAGGTCCGCTGCCAGCAGCGGCAGCACGCTGTTTTTGGCTGCCGGGATGTGTACTGTGCCGTTCAGCGGCATGCCGCCTGTGATGATAAGATCTCCGCCCATGCAAAAAGCCCCCGTTCCGCAAAAGATACCTCATGCTATGCGGCGCGAAGGCTTTTTGTTTATTTTGTCTGCAGTTGTGCCATTTGTTTGTCCGGTCATTTGTGGCTGCACCGGCAGCGGATGCTGTCGTTTTATGGCAGGGAGCGCCCGGTTTTATGTCTCCCCGCGGGACACCGACAGTACGATGCCCATTTCGCCCAGCAGCATCATCAGACTGGTGCCGCCGGAGGAAAAAAACGGCAGGCTGATGCCGGTATTGGGGATGGTGTTGGTGACTACCGCCATATTCAGCACTGCCTGCAGGGCCACCTGCACCACAAAGCCCACTACCAGCAGCGCACCGAACCGATCCGGTGCATGCGCCGCCAGCGTGATGCCCCGCCACAGCAGCAGCGCAAACAGCAGGATCACCGCGCAGGCTCCCACAAAGCCAAGCTCCTCGCACAGGATGGAAAAGATGAAGTCGTTCTGCGGTTCGGGCACGAACAGGTGCTTCTGGCGGCTGCTGCCAAGGCCAAGGCCCGCCGCGCCCCCGGAGCCGATGGCATACAGGCTCTGGATGGTCTGGTGGCCGTCGCCCAGCGGGTCGGCAAAGGGATCCAGCCATGAGCTGAGACGGCTGGCCGCGTAGGGCACAAGGTCCGGCATAATGATGATGGCAGCTCCAATGGCCGCTGCACCGCCCGCCCCGGCCAGCACGAACCACTTGAGGCCGGTGCCGCCCACGAACATGAGCACCGCACCGATGCCCAAAATGAGCACGGTGCCGGAGAGGTGCGGTTCCAGCAGCATGAGCACCGCCACCGCTCCCAGCACCAGTGCAAAGGGCAGCACCCCCACCGCAAAGCTGCCCATGCGGTCGTGGTTGAGCGCAATGATATGCGCAAACACCAGCACCACCGCAAATTTGGCGATCTCGCTGGGCTGCAGTGTGCCCAGGCCCGGCAGCACCAGCCAGCGCTTGCAGCCGTTGTACTCCGGCATGAACAGCACCGCCGTCAGCAATACCATTGAAAGCGCCAGCAGCGGCCATGCCAGCTTGTGGTAAATATGGTAGTCCACCCGGCTTGCCACCCACATGGCCCCGATGCCCAGCGCAGCATACAGCAGCTGCGGCCGCAGGTAGGCAAAAGCATCGCCCCGCCGGTACAGCGCCACTGCACTGCTGGCACTGCCCAGCATTACAAGGCCAAAGCCCACCAGCGTGAGCACCAGCACCAGAAACGGCAGGTCCATGGCCGGCAGATGCCGCAGCGGCAGGCCGTGCTTTGCATGGGCAGCAGCTTTGTGCATCCGTATCACCTCCGTTCCTTTATTGTACGCGGCGGCGGTGCCGGTTAGTCATATCCCCGGCACACCGGCGCATACACTTGCCCAGAGAAGGAGGTGCCTGCCATGCCAAAACCGGAGCCGCGCCCCTTGCGCACCCTGCCGGAACGGGCATTCCGTGCCCGGGCACGGCTGGTGGCCGCATTGATGTGCTGCGTCTGCTTTGCGGGGCTTGCCGCGCGGCTGGCGTATCTGCAGCTGTTTTCAGGCGACTGGTATACGAGCCGTGCCCTCGGCCAGCAATTGCGCGATACTGTGGTGCCTGCCGACCGGGGCCGTATCTACAGCGCCGACGGTGTACTGCTGGCCGCCAACAGCAGCTGCTGGACATTGCGGGCCTCCCCGCGCGAGATGCCGGAGGAAAAGCTCAGCCTTGCCGCGCAGGGCCTTGCGGAAATATTGGAGCTGGACGAAGCGAAGCTGCTGGAAAAATTCAGTGACCGCACCTCCAACGACTGCCTTTTGCGCTACCGCGTGGAGCGCGACACCGCCGACCGCGTGCGGGATTTTTGTGAAGAGAACGGCATCACCGGCATCCGCATCAATCAGGACTCCAAGCGCTGGTACCCGGAGGGGGAATTTCTGGCCAGCGTGCTGGGCTTTACCAATGTAGACAACGCCGGTGTGAGCGGGCTGGAGCTGAAATATAACGATGTGCTCACCGGGCAGAATGGTGTGGTGCTCACCGCCGTCAACGCTTGGGGCTACACACTGGAGCAGAGCTACGAGACCGAAAAAGTGCCCTTGGAAGGCAGCGGCCTGCGGCTGACTGTCGATGCCAACATCCAGCATTACCTTGAAAACGCGCTGGATTATGCGGTCAAGGAGCATCATGTGGCGGCGCGCGCCGTAGGCATCGTGATGGACGTGAACACCGGGGCCGTGCTGGCCATGTCCACCACGCCTGCCTACGACCCGAACCAGCCGCGCGTGATCTACGATGCAGCCGCCCGCAAGGCCGTGGATGCCCTTACCGGCAGCGAGCGCGCTGCCGCCCTGCAGCTGGCCCAGCAGACCCAGTGGCGCAACAAGGCCGTCAGCGACCTGTACGAGCCGGGCAGCGTGTTCAAGCTCATCACCTGCGCCGCCGCGCTGGATGCCGGGGCTGTGAGCAAAAACTCCACCTTTTACTGCGGCGAGTCCATCTCGGTGGCGGGCACACGGTTCCACTGCGCCAACCACAAGCGCCACGGCAGCCAGACCGTGACCCAGGCGCTGGAAAATTCCTGCAACCAGAGCTTTATCCAGATCGGCGCGCGGCTGGGCAAGGAAGCCTTCTGCGATTACTTTGCCGCTTTCGGCCTGCGGGAGCCAACCGGGGTCGATCTGCCCGCCGAACCCAAAAAGAGTCTGTACTACACCGCCGACCGCATGGGGCCGGTGGAGCTGGCCTCCTGCGCCTTCGGCCAGAGCAGCAAGATCTCCTATATGGAAATGGCCGCAGCCGTGTGCGCTGTGGTGAACGGCGGCAGGCTGATGCAGCCTTATCTTGTCAGCGATATCCTGAACCCGGACGGCAGCATTCTGCAGCACACAGAGCCGGTGTGCAGGCGGCAGGTGATCAAACCGGAAACTTCTGAAACCATGCGTGAGATGATGGAAGCCGTGGTGCTCTACGGCGGCGGGCGCAATGCCCGCATCCAAGGCTACCGGGTGGGCGGCAAGAGCGGCACCAGCCAGAAGCTGGACAGCGCCGACGAAAAAGCCCGTATTGCCAGCTTTGTGGCCGTGGCTCCCATCGACGACCCGCAGTTTTTGTGTCTGGTGTGCTTGGACGAACCCCACAGCTGGACGACTGCCGGCGGTAGCCTTTCAGCCCCGGTGTGCGCCGAGGTTCTGGAACAGACGCTGGTGTACAAGGGCGTGCCCCGCGCCGTGGAACCGGAAACCGATACCGATCCCGCCCAGACCGCTGCCGACCTGCCCGCCGACGGTGACAGCTTTGACGGTGCGTAAGCAAAAAACGGCCCCGGAAAGGTCTTCCGACTTTCCCGGGGCTGCAATGTTTTTTTGTTTAATTCTGCTGCGGCTGCTCGCGGAAGACGATCTCGCCGGTCTCGCTGTTCATGGACTCCACAATGGCAAGGCTCTCCAGCTGGATGCCCTTGCTGCGGATCAGCTCGCCGCCCTGCTGGAAGCCCTTTTCCACAGCAATGCCGATGCCCTCCACTGTGGCACCGGCCTCCTGGGCCAGATCCAGCAGGCCCATCAGGGCACAGCCGTTGGCAAGGAAATCGTCAATGATCAGCACATGGTCTTCCGGGGTGAGGAACTTTTTGGAGACGATCACATTGTAGATCTTTTTGTGGGTGAAGGACTGGATCTTGGTCTCGTAGTTGTTGTAGTCCAGATTGATGCTCATGGACTTTTTGGCAAATACAACCGGCACGTTGAACTCGCTGGCCACGATGGCTGCAATGCCAATGCCGCTGGCCTCGATGGTGAGCACCTTGTTGATGGGCTTGCCTGCAAACAGGCGCTTCCACTCCTTTGCCATCTCCCGGAACAGCGGAATGTCCATCTGGTGGTTGATAAAGCTATCCACCTTGAGCACATTGCCCTCGCGTACGATACCATCTTTGCGAATACGATCTTCCAGCATCTTCATAGTGCAGCAGTTCCTCCAACCTGATCTTTTCCATGCCCATGCGTTTGCAGCGCATATTTCTCTTTTTATTTCACTTAGTATACCGGATGCTCTTTCCTTTGGCAAGAGGTTTTCTTGATAAATTTATAGGTTTTCCGCTCTTGTACTTTTTACAGATTCGAGTATACTGTAGTTAATATAAGGTGTGTCCGGCATCTGTGCACCGGCACACAGGAGGGGAGAGCATATATGAAAACGGGTCTTGTGCTGGAAGGCGGTGCCATGCGCGGCATGTTTACCGCCGGTGTTCTGGATGTCTTGATGGAGCATGGCATCGTGCTGGATGGTGCCATTGGCGTTTCGGCCGGTGCGGTGTTCGGCTGCAACTACAAGTCCCATCAGATCGGCCGTGTGATCCGCTACAACACCCAGTATTGCAACGATAAGCGCTACGCAAGCTTCGGCAACCTGCTGCGCACCGGCAACCTGTACAGTGAGCAGTTCTGCTACCACACCGTGCCGGAAAAGCTGGACGTGTTCGACGCAAAGGCATTTGCAGAGAACCCCATGGACTTTTTTGTGGTGTGCACCGATGTGCGTACCGGCGACCCCATCTATCACAAATGCCGCACCGGCGATGCCGAGGATATCCAGTGGATGCAGGCATCCGCTTCCATGCCGCTGGCGGCCAAGATCGTAAAGATCGGCCATTATCAGCTGCTGGACGGCGGCATTGCCGATTCCATCCCCGTGCGGTTCTTCGAGTCCATCGGCTACAAACGCAACCTCATTGTGCTGACCCAGCCCAAGGGCTTTGTGAAAAAGAAGAACAAGATGCTGCCCGTCATCCGGGCACGCTACATGCGCTACCCCGCTTTCGTGGAAGCCGTTGCCGACCGTCACGAGCGCTACAACGAAACGCTGGATCACATTGCCATGCTGGAGCAGACCGGCAAGGCGTTCGTCATCCGCCCGCCCATCCCGCTGGAGATCGGCTCCATGGAGCGCGATCCGGTCCAGCTGCGCCGCGTCTACGAGACCGGCCGTGCCGTTGCCGAAATTCAGGTGGATAAGATCGCCGCCTTTGTGAACGAATCCAAAGCTGCAGCGGAAGAGTAACGGCGGCACAAACAGATATCCTGTATGTGCATAGCCCCCACGGGGAAGCAGCTCTTTTGATCGAAGCGCAGGTGCGCAGCCAGAAGGTCTACATGTGATGTTTTCGCGGCATCACGAAAATGTTAACGTCAACAAAATCATGGTATAGCAGCAGCCCCGTTGAACCTGACGGTCCATCGGGGTTGTTTTTGCGCCGTCTTCAACGACATCGCCGCAGCTGTTCGAATCCACCCGCCCAATAAGTCTGGCTTTGCAGCAATACAAAAACCCCAGCGTACTTGCATACACTGAGGTTTTTTGGGTGGGCGCGGCTCGCGACATCCACCCGCCCGATGAGTTTAGCCTTGTCGCAAAACAAAAACCTCAGCGTACTTTCATACGTTGAGGTTTTTTGGTGGAGCGAAGCAACCCAAATCCGAACCATTGCCCTCTGGGGCATCTTTGGCGGCAATTTCATCGAAAGTGATGGTTTTTGTGCCGTCTTTGTAGTTGAATGTAATCAAAACTTTTTCATCATAGAGATAAACAGCGTTCACGAATGTATTGATAAGCGTTTCCCGGTGGCTTTTCACGTTCGGGTCGAGCTTGCGGAACCGGGTCAGCCAGAACCGAACCTGATTTTCACTCAACCGAGGCCGAGCGATTTTTTCTTCGGCAATCCGAACCTCAAGTTCTTTCTGCTGGGCTTCCAGCTTTTCCAAACGCGATTTGGTGGAGTTGGTCAGCACACCCGCTTGGATAGCGTTCAGCATATTCTCAATGCCCTTCTCCACCTCGCGCATCTGCTTTTCCAGCAAAGGGAGCGTGGTGTTTTCCTGATCCTGCAACTCCATCACTTCCGCAACGATGGCATCAATCACGGCATCGTCCTGAATCAGCTTCATGGTTTCAGCTATGACCAAATCTTCCAGCCACTCTTTACGGACGGTCTTTTTCTTGCAGGTCTTGAAACGCTTCGCGGTGGCGCACTTATAATAATGATGAACGACCTTGTTTCTACCCGTACCGCACTCGCCGAACATCATTGCACCGCACATTCCGCAGAACAGCTTGGTGGTGAGCAGATAATCATCCTCGGCCTTGTGGCGGGCAGGAGCACGGCTGTTCTTTTTGATTTTCAGCTGCACTTCCTCAAACAAGTCCTTGTCCACGATGGCCGGGATGCTGTCGGGCATCACAATGTCCTTGAAGTGGTTTTCTCCGATGTACCGCTTATTCGTCAACAGCTTCTGAACACTGTTGTAGGTGAACTTCTGGTTGCGGTTGGTGGTCACGCCGCTGTCGTTCAGCCAGTTCATCAGCTCTTTCATAGTTGCGCCATCGTTGTACCGCTGAAAGGCTTCCACCACAAAGGGGGCTTTCAGTGGGTCAATTTGAAAGAACTTTTCCTCGTCCACCTTGAAGCCAATGGGAATCGTGCCGCCGTTGTACTTGCCCTTCAGAACATTCTCGGTCATGCCGCGCACAACTTTTTCAGAAAGCTCTGCCGAGTAGTATTCAGCCATGCCCGTGAGCATACTCTTGACCATAATACCCGCAGGGCTGTCCGAGATAGGCTCCGTGGCAGATACCAGCTTGACATGATTTCGTTCCAACTGATACTCATAGTGGGCCGAATCATAGCGGTTTCGGGCAAAACGGTCAAGCTTCCAGACCAGCACAATGTCAAACAACCGTTTCTCGCTGTCCTTGATCATCTGCTGGAAGTCCGTGCGGTTGTCGGTTTTGGCGGAAAGGGCGCGGTCAATGTAGTGCTTGACCACGGTAATGCCGTTCTTTTCGGCGTAGGCCGTACACTCGCGAATCTGACCTTCGATGGATTCTTCGCGCTGATTATCGCTGGAATAGCGGGCGTAAATCACAGCGGTCATGGCTGCACCTCCTTACTTCATTCTCCGCAGACGGTGTCACCGTTCTGCACTTCCTTGATACCAGCCTGTAAAGCGGTATGGAGCTGTTCATCCGTCATGGTGTCTGCATTCAGCGCAGTCGGGGCTTTCGGCAAGGACAGTGGAAACGGAATGCCGCCCGTCAGCGTAATCTGACGCAGGTACATATCAATGGCGGTCGCCATTGGAATGCCGAGCTGCTTCAGCACATCCTCGGCTTGCTGTTTGACGATAGGACTGACCCGGACATTCAGCATTTGTGTTTTTTCCATGGGTATCACCTCACGATTATTGTAATGCTTTTTGCATTACAAATCAACAGCTCCATTTACGACAAAGAAAAATCTACGAATTGCACAAGAATAAGCCAAAAGTCTCGGCAATATTCACGATATTTCAACTCGTAAGATATGAATGTGGCGTCCATTCAGAACGAGGGAATACAGTTTTGCAAGATCCCTGCCATCTGGCATTTAGGGAGAACCAGTTTTTCCCACAGAGGCTTGAATATTTTCTGAACCGGCAGCATATTCCGGTTTGCAAGAGCTATCCGATAAAAGTATCTGTGCTCTTTGCTATAGCTCAGATAAGGCATCAACATCGATTCACCTTGATGTTCTCGCTCAGAGGGCCATTCTTCGGTAATGCGGAGCAGTTCGCCGTTCAGATAATCTTCTGCGTCCTGTAACATTGCATGAATGTCTGTATCCATCACCGACTTGACGGCATTGGTTTGAGTGGCCGACCCAGATATCTTAAATTATCTCTCTATGTTTACAAAACATCTGTGATTCTCTCTTTCTATTACGTAAGGACGCAAATGAGGGGCCCCATAAACGTCCTACTAAAAAAAGGAGATTATTACTATGTTACTCAAAAATGGAAGTACCGGAAACTATGTTATGTACCTGCAGTATGGACTGCATATCATGTGCTGCCCTCCGGGTAGTTTTGACAGCAAATTTGGCTCTGGTACTGAAAATGCTGTTAAGAAGTATCAGGGCAAAAAAGGTCTTACCCAAGATGGCATTGTTGGCGATGGTACATGGAATGCACTGGTAAGCGACATTAAAACTATCCAGCAGCTCCTGAAGAACAAAGGTTATTACGCCAGTACGGTGGATGGCCTTGCAGGCTCAGGCACTTATAACGCTGTTATCAGTTTTCAGAAAGCATCCGGCTTGACTGCCGATGGTATGGTCGGCAGTGCCACCCTGAACGCATTGAACGCTTCTTCGGGCGGTACAAGTTGTCGATCTCATTCAATCACTCTGCCTACTGATAGAAACTATCTTTGGGCACAGAAGAATTCGGAGATTGTTAAGCTTGTTGGAAATAGCGGTTGCTCGCTTGTTGCTGTGTTGAATACCGCTAATATCTATGGTCCTCGTGAATTCACCCCTAACGAAGTCCTGACTGCCTGTGGAAATTGGGGTGCAAACGGTCTGAATACTTGGGCTCTTCCCAGCGAGTGCAATGGTAAAATCGACACGAGCAAATACACTCATGGCGGTAAGGTGCAGGCGACTGTATTCAGTGCAGTCAAAGCAAGTATTGACAATAACCTTCCCATCATTATTCGGCTCAACAGTAGCAATGGCAAAAAGACGCATTTTGTCACAGCGATTGCTTATACTGGCGATTGCTCTTCTGCAAGTAGCATTTCCGTCATTGATCCTGCTGGTGGTGTCATTCGAACTCTTGAGGAAGCGGGAACTGCACGCAATGAAACCGTATACGGCGATTATATCGCAACCGCTCGTCGCTCCTAAATATCTCTACTCTCTTCATCAACAATAAGTTGTAAAGCATCATTTTTTAGCATATATCCCCCCCAAAGTCTTTTCTCAACTCTCGAAAAGGCTTCGGGGGGGATTTTTCAATGCCTATTATATGCAACACTTTTCACTATCTGCTTATCCAAGCTCAGGCGAGTGATATTTATTTACTCTCCACACATACCCAACTTTTACCAACTGCATTTCATATTCGACTTTATTCATGTCATCATATGAATACTCATCATGTACCTCATACGTTTCATTGGGATTATAGTATGCAATCATTACAAAATTCACTTGTGCTTCCGTTTTATTTTTCAAATAGTATCGCACTGAGCAGAAATCATCCGGATAATATTCTCCCACATATCCCGTAAAATATGGAATTTGTGCCAAATCATAGTCATCACAAACGGCGAGTTTTCCATTATAATTCGCAAACTTTTTCTCAATTGAATCTTGTGACAAGAAATCATTTGTAAAAATAGATTTCATATATTCTTCAAACTCTTTATAAGAATTTTGATAGACCTCATAATCATGTCCGTTCAGTTTTACATATGTCGGCGCATTTTGCGTCATAGGCACAAAAGTCGGAGCATCTTCAATTTTAAAATTCAGTCCTTTTAAGTTACTTGATTGTCCCCAAAGTGCATAGTCCATTTTCTGCGCTTTTTCAAAAACAGTATATTGATCTTGATCTAAAAATACCGAGGTCGAATCAACTAACGTCTGGGAAAAATCTTGCAAATCATTTTTTTCTTCAGAATTGCATGAACTTGACGATGTATCCTGTGACGAAACTGCTGTGGACATTGATGATGCTGTTGTATCATTCATTCCACATCCCACCAAATTCACCACAATACAACCCAGAATCACTATCATTTTTACACTTTTTGCACAATTCATATATGTTCTCCTTTTTTACAAGTTTATCAACATATTGTTTAGTCTCTATTGCTTTCTTGTAAACTTTTTATATTAGCTCACAAAAATCTATTTTTCCGTTTACAAATCTTAACATTTTTTCTCTTTCCTCTTAAAAGGAGGAAAGAAAATTGAATTATACGCTTTTTGACCTTTTTCTAAATGCATATAACGGCAACTCCTTTGCACAGCTACAAATCGTCCAACGTTTTCAGCCATTACTAAAAAAATATGCAGCTCTTCTTAAGTATGAGGATGCCTATTCAGATTTACAATTATATCTTCTCAAATTACTGCATTCCGGAAAATTGACCAAACTTCAAAGAAAAGATGACGGCACATTAGTGAAATATATTGAATCCTCTATCCGGCATCAATACATTTCGCTTAACAGCCGAAAAAACGCCGTAGATAGCTCTGTCATCGCAAGCATTGATGAAATTGATTTCGATCAGATGTCTTTGTCCTCAAACGATGAATATCCTAAACTATTGATTTCCGATTTACATTCTGTTCTTCAACCTTCTGAACTGACCTTATTATCTCAATTTGTTTTTAAAGGAATGAGCATCGCAGATATAGCAGAAAAATCTGGTGTCAGTAGACAAGCTATCATCCGTAAAAAGCTTTCTATATTAAAAAAATTAGAATGTGCATTCTTCCCTAAAACTTCCAAATAAATTCTCATTCATTTTGATTTCATTCTTTAGTGTATAAAAGCTATTTTCTTCGCTCCCTTTAATCGAACCACCACGGCAGTTCCAACCACAAATTATCCATGGCCTGTTCCTCCGTCTTTTTTGCGCGGCCTTTCGTCAAGTGAAAATATATCGCCGTGCCGATCAACGGATGTTCCTCACCGTCCGTGAAACCGTAACGGTACAGCAGATAGGTCTGTTCTCTCTGGGTCAGCCGTTTCAGGCCATCGTACAGTTCCCGGCGCGATTCCTGTTCTTCCATAATGGTTTGCGGCTGCATGGCGTAGGGGGTCGGCGGTGGCTTCGATGCGCCGCAGCTGCTCTTCTCCCGGCAGAACATCGTCCAGCGAAACACGCTGGTAACAGATACCATCCTTGTCCTCCGTTGTCCTCCGTTACCATCCACTGTTCAAAAGCGGTAAAGGCTTCCCGAACCATATCCATCATGGCGTTGCGGATAGCAGGAGCCGCATAGGTCAGGAACTTCATTCCTCGCGCTACATCGAATTTCGGCACGGCTTTCCACAAGCCCAGCCTGCCCGCCTGCTTCAAATCGTCCGTATCAATGTTCAGACCGGATTCTGCCAGATTCATACTGCGGAACAGGTCGTTTGCTACATTGCCGATAAAGGACTTATTGTTCTCGATCAGGCTGTCCATTGCCGCAGCGTCACCCTGTTGGGCAAGGGCACAAAGCCGTTCATTCGTCTGCTTCATGGGCGTTTTCCTGCTCTGCGGCAGACTGCAAGATTCCCAGCAGGCCGTTCCGCAGCTGTTCCAGTGCTTCCGGCGTAGCTCCTTCCATGCCCGAAACGCTGTCCAACATTGCATCCGTCAACTGCTCTGCCGTAATCGTTGGGTGCTGCACATCCTGCCCTTTGGTCAATTCGGTGAACATCTTCTCGGCCACTTTCTTGCTCATGGCTTCCTGTTCGGCGTAATGGCTCCCGATTCCCTTTTTGATTTCCTTGACCGCTGCCATGAAGTACATTTCAATGTCATCAAGGTCGCCTTGATACACTGGCTTTCTCCGAAGGCTGATGTCCTTTGCGGCTTTGGCTGCTTCCGGGGTCTTGACCTTTGTGCGCAGCAGGGTGCTCAATGTCGTGAGCATGGCATTCTGTGCTGCGATGCCGGACGCAAAGGTGTCATCAAAATACTGCGATATGCGGTAAGTAAGCTCTGCAAAGCGGGCGTTTTCCAGCAGCAGGTTGACTACCTCTGCATTGACGCGCCCCGTGTAGAGGTTCTTTGCGGCTTCTACGGACAAGCCCAGTTCGGCAATGTCGTAGTTCTTGCGGTCGGGGATGTTGGTTTCTCCCAGCAGAAAATCCGTGGACACGTTGAACAGCCTTGCGATCTTCAGCACCTGCTCATGGGTCAGCGTCCCTTTTGCGCCGCTGATGAAGCGGCTGATGGTGCTTTTGGAGCAGCCGATTTCCTTGGCAAGCTCCGGTTGGCTGATGTTGTGCTCTTTCATCAAGTCCGCAAGGCGGATGTTGGATGGTGCAGAAAGTGATATCCTCGAAATTAAATGTTTCCTCTTCGTAGTTACGATAATTCTTAACAGCAATTTCTACAGGTTCAAATGTTCCGCTATTTGCTGTCGCTGTCATGCTTGCCTCAGCTTCAGCAATAATCGGTCTTGCCTTTAATACAAGTTCCTGTATTCTTTCCTGTGGTACCTGCTTTTCCTCAAGATACTTAATAAGGTTCGCCTCCGGATCCGTAGCATTTTCAAGCTGTGTTCTATTTGCAAATTCATCTATCTTATCTGGAAGAATTTCCCATACCATAAATGCTCCGTCTTCCAGAAGCTCTCTTTCCAAAGTTGCCTTGTTCAGAGCCTTGCTGTTTTCTGCGGTGCAGCTATAATGAACACGGACAATCTTTCCATCGATCTGTCCTCTCCACTTCTCAGTAGCAACAAAATCCATAGCCTGCATATTTATCTGAGTCACATCATCATCATTGAGTTCAATGGTCGCAAATTCTCTGATAGGTGTTTCATGGAAAATACTCTGCCATGTTCCCAGCTCGTGCCAGTTGTGAATCCAAAAGCCCCTCTGCTGTCCCTCATCATTAAAGTTCATGGCATTTATCGCACCGGAATAATACCAGTCTCTGTGCATTATCTTCTGTGGTCTGTGAATATGTCCTAAAGCAACCAGATTGTAATTGGCCGCCAATAAAGCCTCCTGCGGAATGATTGGCTCAAACTGTGTGAGCATCATTGTCTGTCCGCTCTCGGTATTGCATCCTGGTACTGTGTAATGTGCCATCAGAATACTTTTCTTTTCTGGAGAGCATTGTGCTTTCAGTCCTGTTACAATATTTGATAATTCATTGGTAAACACCACATTTTCTTCATCACTTGACAATCCCGGATGATTAGCTCTGAACACTCCCCTGTCAAATCCCGGGAGCACCGCAATATCAACATCATCAAATGAAATTACCTGTGGGGTAATCACCACATGAACATTCGGAACATCTGCAAACATTTCAGAGAGGACGTTGAACTGTCCTGATCCATCATGGTTTGGAGTACCTCTCATAACAACAACCTGCTTTGATACTGCCGCAAGCTCTCTGATATAATGAATGGCAGTAATAATTTCCTCACAACACCTGTCGGACCACAGGCGGCCAACATGGAATATGTCACCAGATACAATCGAGTAATCCGGTTTTTCCTCATTTGCCACTGTGATCAGTTCATCCAGACATCTTTTTGTGTCCTCTGTTCGGAGATTTACTCCGTCCTTAACTGGGCTTCGGAATGTTCCAAGATGCCAGTCTGCTGTATGTAATATCTTCATTTCAACACCTCCATTGTTGCTTTCATCGCCATAATCATGTTATTTAGCTGCAGCTCTAATACCTTAAACACCGATTCCTCAATGCCGCAAAAATCAATGCCA
>OGHL01000901.1_pt1 | contig 19131 bp, 10 predicted proteins | sample 1571391 | NCBI WGS metagenome assembly OGHL01 (sample SAMEA2581948, study PRJEB24529) | metagenome | biome: Human gut stool | place: China | collected 2011 | reverse complement strand
GGATAGATCTTCACGTGCAGATTGGCAGATTTCTTTTTTGCAGGAATAATAACCTTTTTATCCTCGATGCTGAATACGACAGTTTGTCCTGGCATACTTACTCCGTTGATAAGGACTTCCCGGTCTTCTTTTTTCTTCTCCGCAGCGATAATTTTAATGTCGAACTCTTCAACATCTTTACTCCTGTCGAATGAATAATTCTTGGTAGTCTTGTCAAAGCCTACATATTCTTCGGGATAATTGGAATTGTTCTCACTGCATGCGGCAAGGATGAAGAGAATAGCTGCAGCTCCCGCCATTTTTTTACAAAGTTGTTTCATACTGTTTTAATTTAGTTTAGTTTATAGTTCATAATTAAAGACAGGGGCGGAAAAAGAACTCCCTATAGGAATAAAACTAAAATGTGTTAATGTGTGGAAGAGGGGGGAATATATGATTATGGCTCTTGTTGGATCATGTATTATCCAGCAAGAGCCATACAATATAAAGAGGCTATACTTTAATTAGCTTGATTCTCAACAGTATTTTGATTGCTGACAGTCTTTACATATTCTATTCGGATATTACTCTGTTCATTCTCCTCTAACAGCATAGAATGAGGTTCCGGTACTGAGAGCTTTATTTCTGTTGCGTTGAAATTACGTGTAAAACGGATCATTCCTGCCTTCTGAGCTTGTGCTTCAATAGCATGCAGATAGAAATTCTCCAGACGTAATGAGTCATTTTCACCGGAGGCGGAAATGAATTCCCGTACATAGGTTGTTTTGACATGGGATAAGTATATGTTACGGAAATGAGGGTAGCCCTTCTCCGGAGGGTCTACCGGGGTGAGCATTGTTTGCCAATGTTCCGGTATTTCTTTACCTTTATACTCTTCAGGCAGTGTACTATAGCTGTACTTAGGATTCCAGTTTGGTTCGGCTCCAAGAACTCTGCGGTTATTTTCGGCTTCTACCCGGGTTACATAAATATTCTCGATGGTTCCACCACGGGTTGTGGCACTTTTCAGTTGTAATATAACCGAAGTTCCCATGGCTTTGAGGTCGTGAGCCAGTACATTGCGTATGCTGCCGGAAGTTTCGCTGCCACATGTAATCAATCCTCCACCTTTGTGAGCGATACAATTGCGTATCACTACATTTTCTGTAGGACGGTTCACACGTAAACCGTCAGCATCTCTACCCGCTTTCAGGCATATATTATCATCGTTACAGTCTATTTCACAGTTTTCTATCAAGATATTTGTGGATGAATCGATATCGATGCCATCCGTACTGGGGCCGCGTCCGCCAATATTGTTATTAATAATTAATCCGTCTACTGTACAGTGGTCAGAGTATAAAATCTGGCATCCCCAAAAACCGGTACGCATCAGGGTAAATCCTTTCAATGTAATGTCCGAGCTACGTTCTATGAGGATGCCCCGTACCCGTTTGCAGTCGTAATCCACAATCCAGCGCAATCCTTTTGCTTCGTATTCTTTCCGCATTTCCCAATATTTATCCCAAAATACTTTTCCCCGGCAGTCCAGCGTTCCTTCTCCGCTGATGGAAGCGTTCTTTTCATTGACAATGTTGATAACTGCCGCGGGCCATGTCATCTCGATTCCTGCAATCCGCGAACGGAATTCGGGATAATGATGAATGGATGGGCTGGCCAGTAAAGTCACCCCTTTGTCCAGTTGCAGGTTGACACCGCTTTTTATGAACAGTGCGCCAGTCTGATAATATCCCGGCTGGAGAACTACCGTTCCTCCACCGCTGACGGCACAACTGTCAATTGCTTTCTGGATAGCTTCCGTGCTAAGCACCGTGCTGTCTGCTACTGCGCCAAAAGAATTAGCGGATAAAATTACATGGTTTCCGGGCATTTGCCGGCTGCCTACACTATCGGCCCATGACAAATCCGGTTGTTGCGGTACTTGCCCCCATTCGAAGCTGTTGTTTCCTGCCTGTTTAGCCGTTGGGGTGGCGCAAGCTGCTGTCAAAAGTGTGCCTGCCAATAGGAACAGGGGGAAGATGCTTTTGGTTTTCATATTTATCTAATGCCTGATTCTTAATACTTAATACCTACTACTTATCTCTTAATTTCCGTCCGGTTTTTCAATTTCCGTGAATGGTGATTCGTTCCAGTGGAAACCATTTACATCGTCCGGCTGTGCCGGATTATAGGACGGGTCTATTTTCAGGTGTTTAGCCAGTTCCGGTACGGCTTTCTTCATTCCTTCAATCACACATTGGGCTATTTGATAGGCTCCGTATGGATTGAAGTGGGTGTTATCCTCAAAAGCTTTGGTCTGTCCCGGATAAGTGCCTGCCGGATAGTGTACGAAAGCACGTTTCGACGTTTCTGTTCCCAAAGCTTCATAAAGCGTACGGGTCATTTCGTTGAGGTCGATCAACGGAACATTTTCTTTAGCTGCCAGCCAGCGCATGGCTTCCGGATAATCTTCGTGTGTGTCACGGATATGTCCGGTTGCGTCGAAACTCCGGCGTTGGGTGGGAGTGACCAATACGGGGTATGCTCCCCGTGCACGGGCTTCATCAATAAATGTTTTCAGGCTGGTCATAAAAGAGTAATAAGCTCCTTTGCCCGGCCCTTTTTGCTTTTGGTCGTTATGCCCGAATTCCATGAAAAGATAATCTCCTTTCTTTATCTGGCTCAATGCTTTTTTCAAACGTCCTGCGGCAATAAACGTATTGGCTGATTCGCCCGATTCCGCATAATTGGCGATACAAACGTCCGTACCGAAAAAATGAGGTATCATTTGTCCCCAGCTTGCCCATGGCTCGTTGTCCTGGTCGACTACGGTACTGTTACCACATAGAAATACGGTAATCATCGACGGATCGGCAGGCTTGATGCTGATACTCTGGCATACGGGTGCATCGCCGTTAAATTCCAGCGTCAGTTTATCGTCCCAGTTCAGTTTGGCTTTTTCGCGGGGTTTGATACGTACGGATTCTTTTTCGGAAATGCGGGGATTGCGTTTGTTGATGATAAATGTTTCATCTACGAATTGTCCCTTTTTAGTAGCGAGGTTATCAATGAACAGTCGGCGTGATTCGCCTCTTACTGTTGTCACCCCTGCCTGTTTCTTGCTTCCCAGGCGAACGGTTACTTGATAGTTACCGTCCGGCACGCGGACAGAAAAGAAGAAGGGTGCCTTGCTGCCTTTTTCGGGAGTAGCGACGAGATCATATCCATATCCCGTCTCCTCACTGTAGCGGGGAGCATCTGCCAACTGGTATGTTTGGGCTTTCTCCTGTGCATTAACACTTGCCGTAGCTAAGAGTAGCAAGCCTATGATCGTAGTTTTCATGTAAAATGATATTTAATGTATATTGTTTATGGAATTTAGGCACGGATTACACGGATTTCACGGTTTTTAGAATTACGCTTTTATAAAGCAACAGCGTAATCCGTGTAATTCGTGCCTGATAATTCCCATTTAGTTAATTTTCGGTTTGAGCTCGTCAGGAGAATCTTTGGTATAAGATTTCACATCTCCCGCCACTTTGGTGAATAATGCTTGTATTAGCTCCGGAGCTATCTTGTCTGCCGGACGGAAAGCATCCGAATTCATATAATTCAGGATTGCTTTGTGCATCTGGCGGGCAACGATTCGTTTTTCCGGTTGGGAAGTAATGTCCATACTGGTCATCATCAATTTACCGTTCAATACCTTTGCTTCGAACAACATGCCAATTTTCCGGCTGATAAACCAGGTATCAATACTTTGAACCGTTGGTTGGAATGTTGCCGGGAAGTCGGTGAATTGCATCACCTGCGCTTTGTTCAGCAGTTCCCACCATTGAAGGTTACTATGATATTCGGTAGGGAATTCGCGGAAAAGAGGGTGATATTCATTCAGGAAAATACCGGTTGTGTGCGGCGGACGCATCTTGAACCAGGAAGTATTCCAGAATACGGGAGTGAAGTATTGTTTGACTTCTTTGCCGTATTGTATCTTTCCGGCAGCTGTAATCAGCACATTTCCTCCGTCCTGCAACACAGCCAATGCCTTGGCATCCAAGGTGTCGGTGGTATATACTGTTCCTTGTACCAGTTCCACTTGTGCCGGATATACCCAGAAATCCCAGTCGTTTACGGCATCACAGCCTTCGATACGTACTTCCAGATTTAGTTTCTGCGGTGTATCGATTCCTTCCAGAGTCATATCTACACTACCCAGAGAATAAAGATTTCCGATGGGAATGTGATGGGTGCCGACAGTTCCATGAGCATATACTTTTCCGAATTTATCCTTAATGGTATATACTGTTTTTGCACTTTCTAAGGGAGCAGCTCCGAAATGAGATACTTCAATGTCGGCATGGAATGTTTCATTGTTGGCATATACAAATTTAGGAATACGTGCCAAAGGTACGGTCGGACTGCAAAAGCGTCTGAACTGTTCTGCGTTGATATATCCTTTTTCTTCAAAGAACACGTCCAGTACACCGACTAATGCAGTTCCCTGGCCGGAATAATCATTGAGAGCCAGCAACTGGAATCCCGCATAGTCCGGAGTACGCAAGGTCTTTTCAATCTCATGTTTGTAGCAGAGTGCCTGCAATTTGCCCGAAGCCATCATAAAGTCGTGACTCTGGCTTCCCATGTGGTTATCGTTCAGAATATCCCGGAAGATTTCAAAGTTCTTCGCTTTGTTGACTCCGGTATATTTACGGATCTCATTGAAATTCGGGAATACGCACCATTGACCTGTTTCGTGTGATACATACGGTTGTTTCACCGTGTCGATTCTTGCACGATAATCCGATTCACTTTCCGGTTGCGCACCTGCCCAACTAAGTCCGCGTGCGCCGGCTTTCACATGATACTCATTGTGAGGTTGCCATTGCCAGCTGTTTCCAACGGAGGCTCCTGTGTATACACGACGCGGATCGGTTGCTTTCCAATAATCCACGAACTTGCTGACCCATGCCACCCAACGACCGGAAGGTTCATTGCCGCAAGCCAGCATACAGTAAGAAGCGTAATTCCCATATTCTTTGGTCAGTGCAATGGTTTCGTCCATCAGGTATTTGTCAATCGGTTGTCCGTTACCTAGTCTTGGACCGTGGTTCGGCCAGCTCGGTCCTTCCGGTTGCAGATAGAAACCGACCAGATCGGCAGCGATGAAAGCTGCTTCCGGCGGACAGAAGGAGTGGAAGCGCATGTGATTCAGGCCATAGTTACGACAAATGCGGAACACCCGTTCCCAGGAAGCTACATCCATCGGCGCATAGCCTGTCAATGGGAAGTCACAGTTTTCCACCGTACCGCGAAGCATAGTTTTGCGACCATTTACATAGAACCATTTCCCTTCTATCTTGAAATCACGCATACCGAACTGTACTTGTTGTGTGTCAGTTTGCTTGCCGTTGGTCAATTTTGCCGTCAGTTTATAAAGTGCCGGACTGAATTCATCCCACGTCAGAAACTCTTTTCCCATCGGAAGTTCCATTTCCACCGGATTATCTCCCGGACGGATGTTGAAACTTTGATGTACGGGAGCCACTTTGTGCTGAATGTCCGTGTTAAAGCTCTCAGCGGAAAGGGTGATCTCTCCCTTGATGGAAGAAGCAGACTGTATATTCATGCGAACCAGCGCTTTCTGATTGCTTAAATCGGGATATACCTGAATATCTTCTAAATGAACTTTGGGAGTGGCTTGTAATTCGATTCGTCCGACGATACCGTTCCAGTTACCTTGTGTCTGGTCGGTGATGCTGTGAGAATCTGGACCTACGTTGATTTCTTTGATTCTATTATCGATACGGATGGTAATCAGGTACGTTTTTCCGGGGGTGGTTGCAGCAGTCAGGTCATAGACATGGGGAACACAAAGACTGTTTTGCATACCAAGCTCCTGTTGATTTACCCATACAGTAGTTTCGATGTGCGGACGTTCCAGAAAAAGAGTGATTCTTTCTCCTTTCCAGTCAGCCGGGATTGTCACTTTCTTTTGATACCAGGCCACACCTACATAATGTTTGTCGGGAGTCAGAAAGAAGGGTAGTTTTACTTGTCCCTCTATCCTGTATTTTTCCATATATGGGTTGAAGTAGTAAGAACTGTCGTAGAGGCTTCCGGTCCATTGGGTACGGGCGGTCACTTCATCTCCTTTCCATTTTTCGGGCATGGAGCCGGGCAGGTTGATAGAATCGTCGAGGGATTTTTTGAACCATTGTTCCTTGACGCCGGTATCTTCCCGATCTATCCGGAAATTCCATTTGCCGGATAAGCTGAAAGAGTGATTTTGTCCCGCTACGGTCAGTATGGAGATAAATACGATAGCAATACTTACTAAAAGTCGTTTCATGATATATAGAATTGATATGTTTTTCATTCTTTTTTAAATCTGCCGCTAAAGTAGAGCTTTTTAAGGGTTTAGTAAATAGAAAGATGTACAGATACATAGAATATTGTATCAAAATGGACATCTAAAAGCGTTCGTGTACAAAACTACATGGATTTGAAATATTGTCCATGCTCTTTATCTTTGAGGAGGGGCGGAGATGCCTTATCTTTGCAGGGTAAACTTTTTAATCTTAATAAGGAACCATGAAAAAAGTAGTAATCTGGATAGCTCTAAGTCTTTGGTCGGTGATGACAATCTTTGCCGGTGAGACAGCTTACCTCTTTTCTTATTTTATCAATGACAGTAAAGACGGACTGCATTTAGCATATAGTTATGATGGATTGAACTGGCTGCCTTTACATGGCGGACGTTCTTATCTTACCCCTGCGGTTGGTAAAGATAAATTAATGCGTGACCCCAGTATTTGCCAGTCGCCGGACGGAACTTTTCACATGGTCTGGACTTCCAGTTGGACGGACCGGATTATCGGATATGCCTCTTCCCGAGATTTGGTTCATTGGAGTGAGCAACAAGCAATTCCTGTGATGATGCACGAGCCGGATGCACATAACTGTTGGGCTCCCGAACTGTTTTACGATGAACCTTCACAAACCTATTATATCTTTTGGACAACTACGATTCCCGGTCGTCACAAAGAAGTGGCTACCAGTGAAAGTGAGAAAGGACTGAATCATCGTATTTATTATGTAACAACGAAGGATTTTCGTACTTTCTCAAAGACGAAGATGTTCTTCAATCCAGATTTCAGTGTGATTGATGCCGCTATTGTGAAAGACCCGAAGCGGAAAGACCTGATAATGGTAGTCAAGAATGAAAATTCCAATCCGCCGGAAAAGAATTTGCGCGTTACGCGTACGAAGAAGATAGAAAAAGGATTCCCGACTAAAGTATCGGCGCCTATTACAGGAAAATATTGGGCGGAAGGTCCGGCTCCTCTTTTTGTAGGTGATACGCTTTATGTCTATTTTGATAAATACCGTGACCATCGTTATGGAGCTGTTCGTTCTTTGGACTATGGTGAAACATGGGAAGATGTGTCCGATCAGGTCTTTTTTCCGAGGGGGATTCGTCATGGAACGGCGTTTGCAGTGGATGCCTCCATTGTGGAGTCACTGATTGCCGACCGGAACTATAATCCGCTTATTCCCGATAATCTGGCGGATCCGTCTGTCTCCAAATTTGGTGATACCTATTATCTTTATGGCACTACCGATCTGGATTACGGACTTGGACGTGCCGGAACTCCTGTCGTATGGAAATCGAAAGATTTTGTGAACTGGAGTTTCGAAGGTTCCCATATCAGCGGGTTCGACTGGTCGAAAGGATATGACTACACGAATGATAAAGGTGAAAAGAAGAAGGGTTATTTCCGGTATTGGGCGCCTGGAAAAGTGATTGAGCAGGACGGCAAGTTTTATTTATACGTTACGTTTGTGAAACCGGATGACAAGATGGGAACTTATGTACTTGTAGCTGATCGCCCGGATGGTCCTTTCCATTTTACTGCGGGACAGGGGCTTTTGCCTCCCGGAGAAGAAGGAACAGATAGCCCGGCTGTCGTTGATGATATTGACGGAGAACCTTTTATTGATGACGACGGTTCAGGATATATCTTCTGGCGTCGTCGGAATGCGGGACGGCTTTCTGCGGACAGGCTTCATCTGGATGGTGAGCCGGTAACTCTGGCAACAGCCCGCCAGGGGTATTCCGAAGGTCCGGTGATGTTTAAGCGTAAAGGTATCTATTACTATATTTATACGTTGAGTGGTCATCAGAATTATGTCAATGCTTATATGATGAGCCGCGAGTCTCCTTTGACGGGTTTTGTAAAGCCGGAGGGGAACGACATTTTTTTATTCTCTTCTCCTGAAAATCAAGTGTGGGGACCGGGACATGGCAACGTGTTTTATGACGAGGGAACGGGTGAATATATTTTTCTCTATCTGGAATACGGAGATGGCGGAACTACCCGTCAAGTGTATGCTAACCGGATGGAATTTAATGACGATGGAACGATAAAGACATTAATCCCCGATATGCGTGGTGTAGGTTATCTGGCTGCTTCCCAAGAGACCCGGCCGAATCTGGCATTACAGTCGCATTTTTATGCTTCCAGTGAGAAATCTCCCCGTACTTCCGTGGTCAATATCGAGACGCAACCCAATCAACCGTTGCCGGAAAAAGGTTCGGTGAAGAGCTATACCCGCACGCATACTTATCAGGCTACCCATGTAGCTGACGAATCGAATGGAACCCGTTGGATGGCGGCTGATACGGATAGCAGTCCGTTTATTACAGTCGATTTAAAGGAAATCCGTAAGGTCGGGGAGTGCCAGTTCTATTTTACCCGTCCCACTGAAGGACATACCTGGCGACTGGAGAAGTCTATCGACGGAAAACATTGGCAGATGTGTGCTGAACAAGGGAAAGTACAAGCATGCTCTCCACATATTGCTAAGGAGATAGGAGAGACACGTTATCTCCGTCTTCATATTCGTAGGGGAGATGCCGGTTTGTGGGAATGGAAAATATATGAATAACGTTTTATAACGCTAATAATCAATCGAATTTATGAAGTATATGGTAAAAAGTAAAATTCTGGCTACTTTCTGTGCCGGTCTATTAACCGTTTCTACCGGAATACAGGCAGCAGAGAGACTGGCAACCGGAACTCAACAGAAGCAAGCTCAAAAGACTGTAATTGAAACTTCTCCCTGGTTTGATGATAAAGACCTGACTTTGACGGGTGTCTATTATTATCCCGAACACTGGGATGAGAGCCAGTGGGAACGTGACTTCAAGAAAATGCATGAATTGGGATTTGAATTTACCCATTTTGCCGAGTTTGCCTGGGCGCAACTGGAACCGGAAGAGGGACGCTATGATTTTGCATGGCTGGACAGGGCTGTAGCTTTGGCAGCCAAGTATGATTTGAAAGTTATCATGTGTACTTCTACTGCCACTCCTCCTGTATGGATGAGCCGGAAATACCCCGAAATTCTATTGAAGAATGAGGATGGAACGATACTTGACCACGGTGCTCGCCAGCATGCTTCATTTGCTTCGCCTCTTTACAGGGAATTATCATACAAGATGATTGAAAAACTGGCGCAACATTATGGCAATGACTCTCGTATTATCGGATGGCAACTCGACAACGAACCTGCTGTACAGTTTGATTATAATCTGAAAGCGGAGCTTGCTTTCCGTGATTTTCTCCGTGCCAAATACAATAATGACATTCAACTTTTAAATAATGCATGGGGCACTGCTTTCTGGAGTGAGGTTTATTCGTCTTTTGATGAAATAACGCTTCCCAAGCGCGTACAGATGTTTATGAATCATCATCAAATTTTGGATTACCGCCGTTTTGCTGCATCACAAACCAATGATTTCCTGAACGAACAATGTCTGTTGATAAAGAAATATGCAAAGAACCAATGGGTGACTACGAATTATATACCGAATTATGATGAAGGTCACATCGGTGGTAGCCCCTCGCTTGATTTTCAAAGTTATACCCGTTATATGGTATAGGGTGATAATGAGGGGATTGGTCGTCGAGGCTACCGGGTAGGTAATCCGTTGCGGATAGCTTGGGCAAATGACTTTTTCCGTCCGATACAGGGAACTTATGGTGTGATGGAATTACAGCCGGGACAGGTGAACTGGGGCAGTATCAATCCCCAACCTCTTCCGGGCGCAGTTCGTCTGTGGATGTGGAGTGTGTTTGCCGGTGGAAGTGATTTTATCTGCACCTATCGTTATCGCCAGCCTCTTTACGGCACGGAACAATATCATTACGGAATTGTCGGCACGGACGGAGTGACTATAACTCCCGGTGGAAGAGAATATGAGACATTTATAAAGGAGATTCGTGAACTTCGTAAACATAGCTCTTCCCGTGAAACCAAACCTGCCGATTACCTTGCCCGTCGTACAGCTATTCTTTTCAATCATGAAAACTCCTGGAGCATTGAGCGACAGAAACAGAACCGGACATGGGATACTTTTGCACACATCGAAAAGTACTATCGTACCCTAAAATCATTCGGAGCTCCTGTCGATTTTATTTCCGAAGCAAAGAACTTGTCCGATTATCCGGTCGTTATTGCACCGACTTATCAATTAGCTGATAAAGAACTGGTAGACAAATGGATCACTTATGTAAAGAACGGCGGAAACCTCATTCTGACTTGTCGTACGGCACAGAAAGACCGTTATGGTCGTCTTCCGGAAGCTCCCTTTGGTTCTATGATTACTCCGCTGACCGGAAATGAAATGAACTTTTATGATTTGCTGCTTCCCGAAAATCCCGGTACTGTTGTTATGGACGGAAAAGAGTATATTTGGAATACATGGGGAGAGATTCTGAATCCTCCGGCAGATGCTCAAGTATGGGCTACTTATAAAAACGAATTCTATGAAGGAAGTCCGGCTGTGACTTTCCGCAAACTGGGGAAAGGTACGATTACCTATGTAGGAGTGGACAGCCACAATGGAGCATTGGAAAAAGATATATTGAAAAAGCTATATGTACAGCTGAATATCCCGGTAATGGATTTGCCTTATGGCGTGACAATGGAATACCGGAATGGGTTGGGAATTGTATTAAACTATTCAGATCAGCCTTATACCTTCAACTTATCGAAGGGAGCCAAAGCATTGATCGGGACTACAGAGATTCCTACAGCGGGTGTATTTGTGTTTTCAGTGAAATAAGTGTTGAAAAGAATTATGTTACAATTAAATTATTTATTATGAGACTGTTGAACTATTGTTTTTTGATTGGAGGAATATTAATTGCTTCTTGTGTTGGTAATTCGAGTAATAAATCTCAAAATGATAAGAAAATAAATCCGGCGGATACTATTTATTTAGGAGATTTACGTGAAAAATTTGAAGGAGATTCTGTCTTTTTTGCAAAAGTGGCACCGGATCTGATATTGACAGATTATCAATATTTCTGGGCGGCAACAGAGGCAGATGCCATAGCCAATGGGTTAACAAAAGATTATTATAAGAAAGTAAAACAAGAAATTACTGCCACAAATGAAGCAATAAAGAAGGGAGTAATGAAAGGCGCTAATGTGAAACGAATTCCCGATTTTCAGAGTGTGAAATAGCTAAGAATGTTTTATCTTGGTATGTTGGATAATAGAGTAATGATATGATTAAAAGATATTTTCTAAGTTTAATAACTTGTACTTGTTTTTATTTGTTGGCCGCTTCTTTTACTTCGAAAAATGGCAACTATGAAGTGCTTAAAGTAACCGCTCCTTTTCCGATGCAACCTATTAAAGTGTTTATCTATCCTGATAAGGACTTTATAATTACAGACTTCGGTGCCGTCAATGGAGGAAGAGTAGATAATACAAAAGCAATTACTAGTGCTATTGAAGCGTGTAACCAATCCGGTGGCGGACGTGTTGTTGTTCCGGCAGGTACATGGCTGACCGGTCCCATTCATTTTAAAAGTAATGTGAATCTTTATTTGGAGGAGAATGCGGTTTTGAATTTTACGGATAATCCTTCTGATTATCTTCCGGCAGTGATGACTTCATGGGAAGGCTTGGAATGTTATAATTATTCGCCATTACTCTATGCTTTTGAATGTGAGAACGTGGCGATTACAGGTAAAGGGACTCTTCAGCCGAAGATGGATACCTGGAAAGTATGGTTCAAACGTCCTCAGCCTCATTTGGAAGCATTGAAGGAGTTGTATGCAAAAGCTTCGACTAATATCCCTGTGATCGAACGTCAGATGGCAATAGGGGAGAACCATCTTCGTCCGCATTTGATTCATTTCAATCGTTGCAAGAATGTTTTATTGGATGGGTTTAAGATTCGTGAAAGTCCGTTTTGGACCATTCATCTCTATATGTGTGACGGGGGATTAGTGCGTAATCTCGATGTAAAAGCACACGGACATAATAATGACGGTATTGATTTTGAAATGAGCCGTAACTTTTTAGTGGAAGATTGCTCTTTCGATCAGGGGGATGATGCAGTAGTGATTAAAGCCGGACGTAATCAGGATGCTTGGCGGTTGAATACTCCTTGTGAAAACATCGTTATCCGTAATTGTCAGATTCTAAAAGGACATACTTTACTTGGTATCGGAAGCGAAATATCGGGAGGAATACGGAATATTTATATGCATGACTGTACTGCTCCGAATTCTGTGATGCGCCTTTTCTTTGTGAAAACCAATCATCGCAGAGGTGGATTTATAGAGAATGTTTATATGAAGAATGTAAAGGCAGGAACGGCTCAACGTGTACTCGAAATAGATACCGAAGTGTTATACCAATGGAAAGATCTGGTACCTACTTATGAAGAACGAATTACTCGTATTGATGGTATTTATATGGATAAGGTGACTTGTGAATCGGCAGATGCTATTTACGAACTGAAAGGTAACTCCAAACTTCCGGCTAAGAATGTAATGATTAGGGATGTAAAAGTAGGAGAGGTAAAGGAGTTCGTGAAGAAAGTGAATAATGTAGAGAATGTAGTGGAAAAGAATGTGACTTATGATAGGAAAGGGAAATGACCCTTTCCTGAAAGTAGTAGAAAATTTCATGCTATAATTTTAGTATAATGTAGTATCTTAGCAGCAAAATTGAAAACTTTATGCTAAGATGAAGAAATCCTTTTATTTATTACTGCTAATCACTCTATATAGCAGTATCAGCTTTGCTCAAAGCCTGAAATCTATATCTATTTTAGGCGATTCGTATTCAACATTTGAAGGATACCTGCAACCCGATACCAATAGCATTTGGTATTATGTTTCTCCGCGACAGCAAACGGATGTAACTTCCGTAAAGCAGACCTGGTGGCATAAATTCATCAAAGAGAATAACTACCGCCTTTGTGTCAACAACTCTTTTTCCGGTGCAACGATTTGTAATACCGGTTATAATCAGGCTGATTATTCGGATCGTTCTTTTATTACCCGTATGGATAAGCTGGGATGTCCGGATATCATCTTTATTTTCGGTGCAACGAATGATTGTTGGGCCGGCTCACCGCTTGGGGATTACAAGTATGAAGGGTGGACCAAGGAAGATTTATATACATTCCGTCCGGCTATGGCATATCTGCTTGACCACATGATTGATCGTTATCCTAATGTTGAAATCTACTTTCTGCTGAACTCTGGTTTAAAGGAAGAGTTTAATGAATCAGTCAGAGCTATCTGCAATCACTATAACATTGATTGTATTGAACTGCATGATATTGACAAAAAGAGCGGTCATCCTTCGATAAAGGGGATGGAGCAGATTAGTGAACAGATTAAGATGTTTATGAGGAAGACGAAGTGAAAAACAACGGAAATATAAGAAATAATATTGCCACTTGCTACTCTTTGATTAGGAATACTATTTCAAAGAGTGCCAAGTGGCAATAAGTTTAGTTGTTTATCTTAATATCCCGGATTCTGCATTGCTTTCTTTTCTTCATTGCTTAGTGCAGAACCATTTGAATTGGTGATACCGTCCAAGAAGGCTTGGGGGATCGGACGATAGTAATGTTTCTCCGATTTGAATTCGCCAAGACCTCTGCTGGCACCGTCGTTGAATTTATGCCAGCGGGCGTCTAACGTCTTGGTACGTGCCAGATCTTCCCAGCGTTGCAATTCGCCACAAAGCTCACGGGTACGTTCATTTAATAGGAAGCACATCATTTTGTCAGCATTGGATGTACATCCCAGTTCGTTGTAGATAGGAGTGTCGACTGTAGAGTTATAAACGTCTGCCACACTATTTAATTTCATCGTAGTTTTGGTAGAAGCAGTAGTCTCCTGTTCGATATTGTTTGACTCATAATAGGTGTTTTCTTCCCAGTAAATAGCACCTTCGGAGGAGTGACCGCCTCCTTTCCCGGAACAATAAGGATTATTCTTATAAGCTTGTCCACCATCTACGTTCTTACTACGGTCTTCACCAGTTTTATAACCGGCACGTTCACGTAGTTTGTTCATCCATTCGACAGCTTTGTCATAATTGGCTTCACCTTTACGAATATATGCTTCGGCAACCATTAGTACATCATCTGCCGAACGGGCGATGATAGCATCGCGAGTACCGAATTGAGATGCGATGGAAACACGATAACCATCACGGAATTTAGATAAAGCTACTGAACGCTTGTGAGGTATGATATCGTAATAATTACCTGTTTTCTCATTTATATTCCAGCTGTGTTCCTGTCCTTTGAAATAGCGTACATATGTATACGTGTTACACATTTTTCCATCTTTCAAAACAGTATATGCCGGAGCGTTGGGATATTTCTCATAGCGATTGTCTCCCGGGTCATTCACGATGTATTTCATACCGAGTTCACCTCCACTGAAACGTTTGTCACCTTCTTTTACACCTGCCGGAGCGTATGGCATATCTTCTGCTGTCCAGGTGGGAGCACTTTTGGTTTCGTTGGCTCCATAACAGGTGATGAATGATTTCCAGAAACGAGAGTCATTGACACGGTCAAATACCTGCATGGTATACTCTGTAGCACTTACGTATGAGAATTCACGTCCTCCGGAGATGTCACGTTTACATCCACCTATATCATTACCTTGGTATACGGCCGGATAATAAAGATGCATCTGGTTTCCATAACGTCCCCATGTTGATTCATCATTAGAGAATTGAGCTGCTAGAATCACTTCACTTACTTTTTCATTGGCTCCGTTCGGCTGTTCATAGTCCCAAAGTTCTACATAATCATTACACAACGGATGTGCGTCTACAACTTCCGAACCATATTGAATAACAGCATCGAGGTCGGATGCTATATAATTACTATTCCAATCGCTGTACAATTCGGAGGCACGGAATAAATGTGCTTTTGCAAGGAAATGGGCAGCAGCATATTTGTTAATTCGTCCGATTGATTCACCTTTATCCGGAAGTAGTCTGTAGGCTTCTCCAAAATCAGATATAACCTGTGTGTATATTTCTTCAGCAGAATTCCGTGTAAAATATGTTTCCGCGCTTGTAGACGGAACTAATTTCAACGGCACACCACCAAATTGCTTCACTAATTCGAAATAAGCATAGGCTCTTAGAAAGTGTGCTTCTCCTAAGCGTGTGTTGTATGTAGGTGAACTTTGGTTATAATATTGAGGTATGTTTTGGATCAATATGTTTGCGGGTTCAACCAGTCCGTAGTAATTGTCCCAGATAGGTTGGTTAGCGGCATTTTCAGATGAATTTAAATCTTGACTATAGTGATTCCATGCTGGAATAACATTATTAGCATCAGTAAATTCATCTACTCCCATGTTGTAGCACTGAATCCCCCATATATAGTTGAATTTGAATTTCAGTTTCTGATAGGCTCCAGTCACTAATTCATCAAGACCTTCTTGTGTCTTAAAGCGGTCGGTACTATATTGAGTTGTTAAATTCTCATCAAGGAAAGATTCACTGCACGAAGTGATCGAGCTTCCTGTTATGCTGGCTATTAAAGCAGCAAATAATATTCTATTTAATTTCATAATGTCTTTACTTTAATTTGTTTATTAGAATCCGATGTTGACACCTATTACAAAACTCTTCAAAGTGGTAGGTGAACCAAATGTTTTGGTATTATTGTCATAATTTACCAAGTCTGTATCCAAAAAGTCACATGCTTTATAGATATTGAATGGGTTCATGGCTTGAACATATAGCTTCAAATTATTGATACCCAAGTTCTTTAATTGTTGTGGGGTAAAGTTATAACCCAATGAGATATTACGAACTTTGATGTATGAGCCATCCTGATAGTTCATTGCGCTGTTAAAGGCATCGGCTCCTTCACCGTTGGAACCGGGTGAATAGTATTTTGCATTCTCATTTGTACCGGCTACCCAATAGTCTATTTTACGCTGCATATAGCGACCGTCAAGAGTAACAGCTCCCTGTGGAACAGTAAATCCCCAACGTGATAAAATAAAGAAGGATAGCTCAAAATTCTTATAGCTGAAAGTGTTACTCCATCCACCTGTCCAGCGTGGACGTGTGTGACCTACAATTTTTTTATCGTCATTGGCATCTATTGTATCATCATTATTTAAATCTTTCACTTTGATTTGTCCCGGTTTACGTCCGTATTTGGCAGCTTCTTCGGCTTCTTCTGTTTTCCAGATGCCATCATATACCCAGTCGTAATAAACACCGATTTCCTCACCGACAAACCATTTATTGTTCACATCTTCTGTTCTACCATTAGACAATTCGTCGATTCTGTTTCTGTCCATTGACCATGTTAAAGTAGTGCTCCACGAAAAATCTTTTGTTTGTATAGGTATTGCATTTACTTGTAGGTCAATACCATATCCGGATGTTTTACCTACATTGGCATAAGTAGAAACATAACCCGTTAGTGAAGGAATTGACATTTCCAGTAACAAATCATCAGTTTTCGTTTTGTATGCATCGATACTACCAGTAAGTCGGTTATTAAAGAAACCATAGTCAACACCGACATTGTATTGTGTAGTTCTTTCCCAGCCTAGAGTTGGATTAGCCATTTTAGCGGGTTCCTTCTGTGAAGGATCTGAAGGTACATAGCCCAAAGATGACTCATTCTGTCCCCAGTTATAGTATAAGCCTGTGATAGCGCCTTTAGTTGCATATGCTTTGATTGCCGCATTACCTGTAACACCCATACCTATACGAAGTTTCAACTGATTCAGCCAACTGATGTCTTTCAGGAAATCTTCCTGATCCATTCTCCATGCGATAGCAGCAGAAGGGAAACTTGCCCATTTGTGCCCTTCGGCTAATTGAGAGGCGCCGTCCCAACGCATAGATGCTGTCAATAAGTACTTATCTTTATAACCATAGTTTAGACGAATCATATAAGATGCCATTTGAGTCTCGGTCAGACCTGTGCCAAAAGAGTTTAGTGTACCGGCAGATCCTATATTATACCAGAGCTCATCTGATGAGGCTACATTAGTAGCTCTCATATCTCCCATCTCGTAATGGTAGGCAGAAGCGGATTGCATCAATGTCATGCCTAAATTATGTTGACCCAGGGCTTTGTTATAATAGATCAGGTTATCCAATGTCCATGCACGTTTTTGTTCGTTCTTGTATTGTGCGCCATTGTTACCATCTCCATTAATACCATCTGCTGCATTAGCGACTCCTAAAGTGTAGAATTGGAATTCAGGACCAAACTGAAGACGATAAGATAAGCCTTCCAGTGGTTTCCAGATTTTACCGAAATCAATTTGCGAATACAAACTGGCAGAAGCACGGAAAGTGCGGCGTTGGTTGGTGTTGTAGTCTAATTCACGAATAGGGTTGATGATATTTACATCCCCACTCGGATAACGGACATATTCACCGTTTTCGTCATAAGGTACTGTCCACGGAATCATACTTCTTAATGCGCTATAGAAATCACCCGAACCGGTTACAGACTTGGAGAAACTATATCCATAGTCTTGAGTGGAATAAGATGCATTAATTGAAGATCCCATTTTGAACCAATTGACAGGAGTCACATCAAATGAGGTTTTTAACGTATAACGTTCATATGCTTGCCCTGGTTGTGTACCTTTCTGATCCAAATAACCGAATGAGGCATAGCCTTGGAATTTGTCAGACCCTCCGGATGCACTTAAGGTATGTTCGTGAGTGATCCCCGTCTGTTTACCGTGCGAAGCCCAGTCATATGATCCTACTAAAGATGGATCGTAGACTCCATTTACCCATGCTTTTTCGATGTTTTTCCATGAAGCAGTTACGCTACCAAATGCAGCTTTATCGGCTTCATAAGTTGGAGTGGCAGAAGCATAAGAACCTGCATTGTATTTGGCTAAGCGGGCATAATCCAACCATTCGGCGGCAGACATCATTTCTGTAACATCGTGTAGCGTTTCAAAAGTGACAGTACCGGAATAGTTTAGGGTCACTTTACCTTCTTTTCCTTTTTTGGTAGTTACAAGAATCACACCGTTGGCACCACGTGAGCCATAAATAGCTGTGGCTGAAGCATCTTTTAAAATGTCAATAGCTTCAATGTCGGAAGGATTGATATTTTCAATGCCTCCATTTTGAATTACCATACCGTCTACCACATACAGTGGACCCTGTTCCGCATTAATAGAGCGTTGTCCACGAATATTAATGTTGCCCACCTCTCCGGGACGCTGACTGGATGTAATATCTACACCGGCTGTTTTACCTTGCATCCCTTCTAGCGCATTTCTTACAGGCATTGCTTTCAGTTCTTTTTCACCTACGCGAGCCATAGCACCGGTTACGTCACTTTTTTTCTGTACTCCATAGCCTACAACTACTACTTCGTCTAAGGTCTCGGTATCTTCTTGAAGAGTTATCTTGAAGTTAGTATTTCCTGCTACGGATACTTCTTGCTTTTTGTATCCTATATAAGTGATAGTGATTGTACCTTTGGTTGGCACATTGGAAAGAGAAAACTTGCCATTTAAATCAGTAATTGTACCATTAGTAGTACCATTAACCAATATACTGGCACCAATAACCGGTTCTCCGGTGAAATCTGTAACTGTGCCCGAAATTGTCTTATTCTGGGCATAAGATTCTACTATTAAAAAGGAGAACAAAGTGAGAAGAAATAGCCGTCGGATAGTATCCTTATAGGCATACAGGTGATAACCTTTTTTGTTGCTTTTCATACTTTAATTATTAAGTTATAAATCTTGCATTATAGATCCTCTATTGTTGATTTATCTTTTAATCCTCTAATGA